>ERZ795055.800-NODE-800-length-27284-cov-7.408351_pt1 | contig 27284 bp, 22 predicted proteins | sample MGYA00375139_ERZ795055 | MGnify/ENA primary metagenome ERZ795055 (study PRJEB30184, sample SAMN05720283) | anaerobic digester metagenome | isolation source: active sludge of municipal wastewater-treating anaerobic digesters | place: USA | collected 2015-01-23 ... | reverse complement strand
GAATTCGTGATGGAGCACGGTCTGACCGAGTTCGCGGTGGAGCGGGCGCCGCTGGCGCAATTCGTCGTGACGCCGATCAGCGGCAAACTCAAACATGTAGTGGATTTGCGGCAGGAGGACCATTCGGCATGATCGTCTACGAACTGGAAACCCTCGTTGCTCTGGCGCGGGCGCGGACGCCCTACTACCGCGCGCTGTACGCCGGCGTGCCAGACAGCGGCTGGACGCTGGCCGATCTGCCGCCAGTGGACAGCAAGACCTTCTGGGACGCGGCGGAGACCGGCGCGGTGCTGACCGGCCAAATGACCGACGGTACGGCGTTCAAGAGCGGCGGCACCACCGGCAAGCCCAAATTCTCCATTTACCGCGCCAGCGAATGGGACAGCTTCTGCGAAGTGTTTGGCCGAGGGATGGCGGCGGGCGGCCTGCATCCCGGCGAGCGGCTGGCCAATCTGTTCTACGCTGGTGACCTGTACGCTTCGTTCCTGTTCATCACTCATTCGCTGGAACGTTGCGGGGTGCCCGTGGTGCATTTCCCGCTGGCCGGGCGGGTGGACGCCGACATGCTGCATCACACCGTCGCTCATTTCGCGGTGGAAACCCTGGCTGGCGTGCCGACCACCCTGCTGGGGCTGGCCGCCACCCTGGCGGATGAGGGCGTGACGCTGCCTTCGGTGCGGCGCCTCCTGTTCGGCGGCGAAACGCTCTATCCCGATCAGGCGGTCACCTTGCGGCGGGTGTTCCCCAACGCCCGCACTGCTTCGGTCGGCTACGCTAGCGTGGACGCCGGCCTGCTCGGTTACGCCAGTCCCGACTGCGGCTGGAACGAACACCGGGTATTCGGCACGGCGACCCTCATGGAACTCATTGATGAGAGCAGCGGCGAGCCGATCACCGCACCGGGCCGGCCCGGCAAAGTGCTGATCACCAACCTGACCCGGTTGCTGATGCCGGTCATCCGCTATCCGGCCGGCGACCGGGCCGAATGGGTGGAGCCGGAGGGAACGCCGGATCGCAAGTTCCGCCTGCTCGGCCGCTCCGAGGAAGGCGCGCGCATCGGGGTGGTCTCGCTGTACTTCGAGGATGTTCACGCGGTGCTGGAGCCGTTCCAGGCCGAACTGAACGCCAGCGGTTTCCAATTGCTGATCCAGCATCACGACCAGCGCGACGAACTCACGGTGCGGATCGCCGCGCCCCTGCCCGCCGAAGCGCAGGCGGCCTGGAACGAACGCCTGGCCGAAGCGCTGTACGCCGCCCGACCATTGCTGCGCGAGGAACAACAGCGTGGCACGATTCATCCGCCATGCTTTGAGTGGGTCGCTTCCGGGGCGCTGGCGATTAACCCCCGCACCGGCAAACTGAAGCCGATTATTGACCGACGGATCACGGGCTGAACCATGACCACGACCGACGCCAGCCAACTGATCATCCCGGCGCGACTCCGTTCCATCCCGCTGGCCCGCGCGCACGCCCGCACGGTGGCCGAACAAAGCGGCTTTGCGCCGTCCGCCTGTCGCGCCATCGAACTGGGCGTCGAGGAAGCGGTCGCCCAATTCATCGGGTTGACCGACGACGACACCGCCACCCTGGGCCTGATTTGCGAGCCGGAGGCCACCCGATTGATCCTGCGTCTCCGTTACCACGGGTTGCCGCTGGATTTCTCGCGCTGGCCCGAATACGACCCGGACCAGCCGGAAGCGTACCTGGAAGGGCTGAGCGCCTACCTGATGCGGCATGCGTTTGATGAAGCGCACTGGCGCAATCTGGGCAAGGAAGGTCAGGAATGGCGACTGGTCAAATTTCTGGCCACGCCCCGGGTAGACGCGGAACCTGCGCCCGTCACGCCGCTGGAGCCGAAACCCACGCCGGCTTTCACCATCCACCGGCTGCAAGCCGACGAGGCGCTGGCGGTCTCGCGCTGCTTTTACGCCTCCTACGGCTATTCCTATGTCTACGATTTCGTTTACTACCCGGACCGACTGGCGGCGCTGAACGCCAGCGATGAACTGATCTCGGCGGTGGCGGTGACCACCGATGGCGAGGTGCTCGGCCATGCCGCGCTGATTCCCGCCGGCGCCGAGGCGCGAACGGGCGAACTGAGTATGATCGCTACTCCGCCCCACTATCGCGGCGGTGGCGTGGGTCGCCAATTAAGCGCGTGGTTGCTGGACTGGGCGGCGCGCCAGGGCTGGCATGGGGTCAACGTCAACGCCGTCACCTCGCATCCCTTCACCCAGCACATCGGTGTCCGGCTGAATTTCCGCCCTTGTGGCCTGCTGCTGGGGCTGGCGCCGGCCAGCCTGTCGTTTCACGGCATCGCCGATCGCTTGCGCCAACGGGAAAGCTGCGTGCTGGCGTATCACGCCCTGCAACCCGCACCGGCCCGGACCCTTTATCCGCCGCCGCGCTATCAAACCCTGCTGGCCCGGATTTACGACTGGCTCGACCGCCCAGCATCGTTTGCGCCAGGCCAAGCTCCCACTGCGATGACCAGCCGTTGGGAAACCACCGCCAAAGGTCATCTCGGAACCGCAATCATCACCCTGCGTCAGTTGGGTCAGGATGCGGCGCACATCGTGGCCGGACAGTTGCTGGACTTGCGTCGCCAGGGCATGGAATGCGTGTTGCTGTATCTGAATCTGGGCGATCCGGCCTTGCCGACTTTCGCCGCCGACTGGGAGCGGCTGGGCTTTCATTTTGCTGGCGTCATGCCCGGCGGCGATGAAGGCGACTGGCTGATTCTCAACCACTTGTTGCAACAGGCCTTCGACTACGAGCGGCTGGTGCTGGCCGATGACTGGAGCCGTGAACTGCTGGCCGCCATCGAAGCGGAAGACCCAGTATTACAAACGCTGGCAAGGTGCGGTTGATCGCCTCACCGCCACCCAATAATAACGAGACGAACGTATAATTTTGGTTTAGTTCGAGATCATCGCTTGAACCACATATCGAGTTTGGCCGTCAACTCCTTGGCGTTAAACGGTTTGGCGATGTAGTCATCCATGCCGGCCTCCAGGCAGGCCTCCCGATCCCCCGCCATGGCGTTGGCGGTCATGGCGATGATCGGTATCCGCTCGCCGCCGCGCGCCTGCTCCATCTCCCGGATACGGCGGGTCGCTTCCAACCCGTTCATCCCCGGCATTTGCAGGTCCATCAACACCCCGTCGAAGGTCTGATCGGCAAACGCTGTAATGGCCTGAAGCCCGTCCTCGGTCAGCGTGACGGCGTAACCCTGACGCTCAAGCAGCCGGATGGCTACTTTCTGGTTGACGAGGTTGTCTTCCACCAGCAGCAGATGGACAGCGGAGGAAGGCTGACTGGGTGGCGCAACCGCAATCACCGGCGGCGGCTCGACGCTGGCCTGGGGAAGGGCGCGGGGCGGGGCGGGGTGGCGCAGCGGCAAGGTGAAATAAAAGGTGCTCCCCTGTCCAGGTACGCTTTCCAGCCAGATTCGCCCGCCCATCAGTTCGACCAGCCGCCTGGAGATGCTCAACCCCAGACCTGTCCCCCCAAAACGGCGCGTCGTGGAAGCATCCTCCTGGATAAAAGCCTCAAAGATGCGAATCTGCATTTCGGGGGCAATGCCGATGCCGGTGTCACTCACCGCCACATACAGCAGGGGTCGTTGGTCGGCGGCATCGGTGCGCATCACCACGTCAATCTGGCCTTGCTCGGTGAACTTGACGGCATTGTTTAACAGGTTCAGCAACACCTGCCGCAGGCGCATCGGATCGCCGAGCAGCGTGGCCGGCACATCGGCCTCGATGCGGCGATTCAGCGTCAGGTTCTTGGCCTCGCTGAGCGGTGCGATCACGTTGCAGGCTTCCTGCAATACGGAACGAGGCTGAAAGGGCGCTTGTTCGATGTGCAGTTGGCCCGCCTCAATCTTGGAGAAATCGAGAATATCGTTAATGATGGTCAGCAACCCGTCAGCCGACGACTTGATCGTGGCCAGAAAATCGCGTTGTTCGCTGGTCAGCGCGGTTTCCAGCGCCAGTTCGGTCATCCCGATAATGCCGTTCATTGGCGTGCGGATCTCATGGCTCATGTTGGCCAGAAATTCACTCTTGGTGCGGTTGGCGACCTCGGCAGCGTCCAGCGCGCGTTCCAAGGCCTGGCGGCTGGCTTCGCGCTCAGACACCAGGCGCGCCACCGTAGCCGACAACTGGGCCAGGTCGTTCTTGCCCGCGCCGCCGCCAAGGTCGGGAGGCCCTTGCAGGTCTGACAACACTTCGCGCAGAGAGACCAGCGCCTTCTCACGGGTTTGCAGTTCGTCGCGCAGGTGGCTGGCTGTCTGGTTCAGCGCCAGCACCATGGGACGAAACTCCAGCGGTAGATCGCCCAGCAATCGCTCCACTTCGGGCGCCTGCTCGGGCGCCGTGCTGTGCTGAACCTGGAGGGCGCGGTCCAGGGTCCCCAGCCATTGCCTGAGGGGAAACCAGATCAGCAACATGCCCCCCATCAGTGCAGCCAGAGCGAGCATCACTGCCGATTGCACCAGGCGCCATAGTCCAGCGGCCAACGTATCCACATCAAACCTCAGACGCAGTACCCCATAGTCGCGGCCACCCACGGTGATAATCTGATTCACATCGTACAACTGGTGCGCGACGGCTTCTTTCAGCCAGGCCGGGGATGAATGATGTGGGTCGCCTGGGGCGACTGCCCGCAAGGTCGCGCCCCCCACGGCAATGTAATAGGCGCCGGCAAAGGGAGAACGGGAAATCACCCGGTGCAGGGTGCGCTGGATGGTGTCGTAGTCGCCGATTACTGCACTTTCAGTGATCGTCTGGGCGGTCACTTCGGTCAGCATCAAGGCCGATTGCTGGGCCTCTTCCAGCGCCTGCTCAAACTGGTAGTGGTAGAACAGCCCCATCCCCATCCCGACGAAAATCACCAGGGTCGCCGCATAGAGCACGAACACGCGCCAGACCAGCGCCTGGGGCAGCCAGCGGTTGGAAGGGATCAGGCGCATGTTCCGGCGGCAATCAGCGCAGGATCACCGGGGCCGTCTGGTAGAAACGCCGGTACGACGCATAGTCGGCGGCGGTGGCCGGCACGAAATAGGCGTCGGCGCTCAAGCCCACCACCTCGGAAGCTTTGCGCAGGACCTCCCGGCCCACCGGGTCTTCGTACATTCCGAAAAAGGCCTGGGCCACGGCCTGCACGTCTTTTTCCGGCACCTTGCTGGACACCATCAGCGCCAGGTCGTGGTAGCCCTCGGAGGTCCAGAGGATGCGAAACTTCCTGTTCTCGCGTTTGGCGTACCCCTCGGTCAGCATCGAATTGCTCCCTGTGGCGGCGGCCTTGCCGGCGAACATCTGGGCAAAGGCCGCGTTCTGGTTGCCGCCGAAGTCAGTCTTGACCTGAATACCCCGGGCGAGTAATTCCGCATAAGTCACCTTATAACCGATGAACGCCTCGGGTCCGGCAAAAACGACCGTCTTGTCTTGCAACTCCTCCAGTTTGCGGATCGGCGAATCTTCGGGCACGGCAATTTGCCCGTACAACTGCGGTACGTTGCGCCGCCCAAATACCTTCCAGCCCAGCGCCTCCCGCTCCGGCGAGAACAAGTGATTGGAAAACACGAACTCCACTTCCTGCGCCAGCACATAACTGGTCGTATCCGCCGAGGTGCGGCCGATCTTGAGCTCCAGCCGCACACCACTCTGGTTTTCCACGTACTGCACGATCGGGTTCCAATAGGCCGCCGTTTTGGTGATGTCCCACTGGTTGACCGGCGAGAACCGATAAGTCACGTTGGCCGCCAGCGCGGCAGTGGAAATCAGCGCCATGACGACCAATATCAACAGTCTTTTCATGTATCCTCCAGAAATGGGCTGGTTATAAGTGTAGCGGCCTGCGAACAGCAACGGCCAGGAATGATCTACTCATTAGCTTTATCCAACGAACTTCAATGCAGAACCGGCTGGAAGCCGGCTTGACAATCATCTGGATCAAACTTGATTTTTATCCAGTCTGTCTCATCCGCTCCCATTGCTCCTCCAACCGCTTGACCGACACCGGCGCGACGGTCTTCAATTCCTGGGCGAACTGCGACACCCGCAGTTCCTCCAGCAGCCAGCGGAAGCGGATCAACTCCGGGTTGTAGCGTTCCCGCCGGGCATCCTCGTCCAGACGCCGTTGGCAACCTTCCCACAACCGGAGGATGTCGCCGCGCCGCTGGCGATCCCGGTCCGGAGCCTGCCGGAGTTTTTGCAGCCGCAGGCTGATGGCCCGCAGATAGCGTGGCAGGTGCGGCAACCACTCCGGGGGGGTCTGACTGAGAAAGCCGGGATAGACCAGCCGCGCCAGTTGCGCACGGATGTCGGCGAGCGCTTCGGCCCAGACCGGCGATTCCTCGATCAACGCCCGGCGCACTTCGTGATATGCCACTAGAATCGCATCCGCCGTTTCGCAAACTTCCTTTTTCACGGCAGCCAGTCGAGTTTTGCCGCGCTCCAGCCGTTGATCGAACGCCACCCGGTCACGCGGCAATGGCCCGTCAGCCAGAAACGCCCGGTCGAGAATGGCGTTTAGCACATCTTCCTGTAACTGTTCCTGTGTCCCCAGTCCGAGGTAATGCAGCGTCATCCGCTGGAACTGCGGTAGATCGCGCGCCAGCGTCTTGAATGCCAGCCCCAGCCGCCAGCCGATTAGCCGCCGCAACCCGGTGCGCGTCGCTGCTTCTGCCTGGGCCAGCGAATCCAGCACCCGCAGCGCCAGCGTCCCGTCTGCTTCCGCGATCAGGGCCGGATAGCCGCGTAACTGAATCCCGTTGCGGATGAAACTGACTTCGGCGGGCAACGCGCCAAAATCCCAGTCGCGCAACCGTTCTCGCTCGAATTCCGGGGTCGGCAACGCCGAGAAACGGGTCCGGGCTTCGCCGCGCAACTGCTGTTGAATCGCCGCCCAGTCGCGCCCGACCGCCAGCGTTTTGCCGTCGGCGTCCACCACCTGAAAGCGCATTCGCAAATGCAGCGGCACGGCGTCGAAATTCCAGGCCTCCTCGGGAATCCGTACCCCGGTCATCCGCTGCAAGTGCTCGGTCATGGCGCTGACCAGCGATCGGGCGCCCGGTTCGACCACTTCCAGCAAGGCTTGGACATAATTGGGCACCGGTACGAAATTCCGCCGCAGGGCCTTGGGTAGCGATTTCAGCAACGCCGCCATCCGTTCCGCCCGCAAGCCGGGCACCAGCCAGTCCAGGCGCTTCGGGTCCACCTGATTCACCGCCGCCAGCGGCACGGTGAGTGTGACCCCATCGTCTTCCGCACCCGGCGCAAAGCGATAGCTCAAGGGCAGTTTCAAGCCGTCGAGATCGAGATGATCGGGGAACCGCTCGCCGTCCGCGACCGGACCCGCTTGCGCCAATAGCACGGCCCGGTCGAGAAACAACAGACGGGGACTTTGCCGTTCGGCCTGCTTGCGCCAGGTTTCAAAGGTCAGGCCGCTGTAAACACTTTCGGGAATCCGCTCGGCGTAAAAGCGGTACAGCGTCTCCTCATCGGCGGCCAGATCGCGGCGGGCGCGAACTTCCAGTTCCTCCAGTTCGGCCAGCAGTTGTCGGTTGTGCGCAAAAAAAGGGGCGCGGCATTGAAACTCACCCTCGACCAGCGCCTGCCGGATAAAAATCTCCCGCGCCAGCGCCGGATCGAGTGGCCCGTAGTGAACCCGACGATTGGCAATGATGGGCAGGCCGTACAGCGTGACTCGTTCGAGGGCGCTCACTTGGGCCGGGCGCTTTTCCCAGTGTGGCTCGGCGTAGCTGCGCTTGAGCAGATGGCCAGCCAGACCTTCCACCCACTCCGGTTCGATCCGCGCCACGGTGCGCGCGTACAGCCGGCTGGTTTCCACCAGTTCGGCAGACACCACCCAGCGCGGCCGCTTTTTAAACAGCCCGGAACCGGGGAACAGGTAAAAATTCCGCCCGCGCGCCCCCAGATAGGCGTTCTCTTCCTGCTTCAAGCCCAAGTGGCCGAGCAGACCGGTCAGCAGCGCCCGGTGCAGGTTGGCGTAGGGCGCGGGCGCGTCGTTGAGCCGCATCCCCATCTCCGTCACCCGCCCCAGCAACTCCTGATGCAAGTCGTGCCATTCCCGCATCCGCACGAACGACAGAAAATCGGCCTGGCAGAGATTGCGCAACTGATTTCTGGACAGTTGCCGCATCTGCTCGTGGTAGTAGTCCCACAGCTTGAGCAGGGTCAGAAAGTCGGAATGCTCGTCGCGGAACCGGCGATGTTTCTCATCCGCCGCCTGCTGTTTTTCCAGCGGCCGTTCGCGCGGGTCCTGAATCGCCAGCGCGGCGACGATGATCAACGCTTCGCGCAAACAGCCTTCCTGTTGCCCCGCCAGCAGCATCCGCCCCAGCCGGGGGTCCACCGGCAGCTTCGCCAGTTGCCGGCCCCGGTCGGTGATGCGGCGCTGCTCGTCCACCGCCTGCAACTCGAACAGCAACCGGAAACCATCGCTGATCTGGCGCGAGTCCGGCGGGTCCACGAACGGGAACTCTTCCGGTCGCCCCAGATTCAGCGCGCTCATCTGCAGGATCACCGCCGCCAGATGGGTGCGCAGAATCTCTGGATCGGTGAACGGCGGGCGGGCCTGAAAATCCTCCTCCGCATACAGTCGCACGCAGACACCCGCCATCACCCGCCCGCAGCGCCCGGCGCGCTGGTTGGCGCTGGCCTGGGAAATTTTCTCCACCGGCAGGCGCTGAATCCTGCTGCGCGGACTGTAGCGACTGATGCGCGCCGTACCGGGGTCAATGACGTAGCGGATGCCGGGCACGGTCAGCGAGGTTTCGGCGACGTTGGTGGCCAGCACGATGCGCGGGCGGCCACGCGGCTGAAACACCCGGTTCTGCTCAGCGGCGGACAGCCGGGCGTACAGCGGCAATACTTCGGTATTGGGCGGATGATGCTTGCGCAGGCTTTCCGCCGTCTCCCGAATCTCCCGTTCGCCGGACAGGAAAATGAGGATGTCGCCCGGCCCTTCCTTCCAGACCTCGTCCACCGCATCCAGAATCGCCTGCTGCAAATCGCGGTCGCGCTCGTCTTCATCCGCCGCCAGCAACGGCCGGTAGCGCATCGCCACCGGATACGTTCGCCCCGACACTTCCAGAATCGGCGCCTGGTTGAAATGGCGGGAAAACCGTTCGGGGTCAATCGTTGCCGAGGTGATGATCAGCTTCAGATCGGGCCGCCGGGGCAACAGCCGCTTGAGATAGCCCAGCAGAAAATCAATGTTCAGACTGCGCTCGTGGGCCTCGTCGAGGATGATGACCTCGTACTGATCCAACTGGCGGTCGCTCTGGGTCTCCGCCAGCAGAATGCCATCGGTCATCAGCTTGATCGCGGCGTCCGGCCCAGTCCGGTCGGAAAAGCGCACCTTGTAGCCGACCTGGCCGCCGACCCTCGTTCCCAGTTCCGCCGCGATCCGCGCTGCTACCGAGCGGGCGGCGATTCGGCGCGGCTGGGTGTGGCCGATCAGCCCCGCCGCGCCCAGGCCCAGCGACAGGCAGATTTTCGGCAACTGCGTGGTCTTGCCGGAGCCGGTCTCGCCGCACAACACGATGACCTGGTGCTCGCGCAGAGCGGCGGCGATGGCGTCGCGATGGGCATTGATCGGCAGGCTGTCATCAAAAGTTGGAACCGGCAGCGCGGCCCGGCGCTCACGCAACCGCACAACGGCGGCCTCCAGTTCGGCGACCAATTGTTGCAGAGCGCGCTCTACCGGCTTGCCCTCGCGCCCGCGCCGATCCAGGCTACGCAGGCGACGGGCGAACGCAGCGCGGTCACGGGTCGGGCATTCGCTCAGGCGGGCGCACAGAGCAGCGAGCAGGTTTTCCACGATAATTCCCAGGGTTTCGTTGACAAGGATGGACATTCATTGAACCTTGGCGGCGAACTGTCATTCTGGCATTAAAGCCCCGGCCAGGCGCATACAAAATCCACCAATCCACTTGCGGAATGCAGGGCTTTCGCGTACTTTCCGTCGCGGGCTGGAGATTGCCAATGCCCCCATGCCCAGCGTCGGCCCCCCTTGGACCTCGCCCCCTCATGGGAATCCAGCGTTCCAAGCGTCGCCAACAAGGAAATATTGCTTTGAGGTTTTTTGTTAATGCGTACTGGTACTGTGAAGTGGTTTGACGAAGCCAAGGGCTTCGGTTTCATTGCCCCCGAGGATGGTAGCAGCGACGTGTTCGTCCACTACTCAGTCATTGAGGGCAAGGGCTTCCGAACCCTGGCCGAAAATCAGAAGGTCGAGTTTGACGTCAAGGCCGGCCCCAAGGGTCCCCAGGCCACGATGGTCAAGCAACTCGCGGTAAAATAACGTTCCCACCAAACCAATCGAGCCAAAGCCCCGCATACAGCGGGGCTTTGTCGTTTCCGCCGCCTTCTGTTTCCGAACCTGACCCCAGCCGGTGGGTTGACCCCAGTCCCGGTTATAATGCCCTGCCTGTTTCCGCCCGATGGAACGCACTGTGATCGAACAACTTCGCAATATCGCCATTATCGCCCACGTAGACCACGGCAAAACCACGCTGGTGGATAAACTCTTGCAGCAGTCCGGCACGCTCGGCGACCGGGGCGCCCCGGTGGAGCGTGTGATGGATTCCAACGTCCTGGAGCGGGAGCGCGGCATCACCATCCTGGCCAAGAACACCGCCCTGCGCTGGCGCGACTACCGCATCAACATCGTGGACACGCCCGGCCACGCCGATTTCGGCGGCGAGGTTGAACGGGTGCTGTCCATGGTGGATTCGGTGCTGCTGCTGGTGGATGCGGTGGACGGCCCGATGCCGCAAACCCGCTTCGTCACCCAGAAAGCCTTCGCCATGGGGTTTAAGCCCATCGTGGTGATCAACAAGGTGGATCGGCCCGGCGCCCGCCCACACTGGGTGCTGGACCGCACCTTCGACCTGTTCGACCGGCTGGGCGCGACCGATGAACAACTGGATTTCCCGGTGATCTACGCCTCGGCCCTGCACGGCTACGCCGGGCTGGACGAGAGCGTGCGCGACGGCGACATGACGCCGCTGTTTGAAACCATCGTCCGCCACGTCCGCCCGCCGGAAGTGGATCCCGCCGGGCCATTCCAGCTTCAGGTCAGTTCGCTGGACTACAACAGCTACGTCGGCGTCATCGGTATTGGCCGCATCCGCCGGGGCAAGGTTAAAACCAACACGCCCGTGGTCATCCTCGACCGCCACGGCAATCGCCGCACGGGCCGCATCCTGCAAATCCTGGGCTTTCAGGGTTTGGAGCGGATCGAGTTCCCTGAAGCGGCCGCCGGCGACATCATCGCCTTCACCGGGGTAGATGGACTGGGGATTTCCGATGTGCTGTGCGATCCCAACGCGGTCGAACCGTTACCACCGCTCAAGGTGGACGAGCCGACCATGAGTATGACTTTCCAGGTCAATACCTCCCCCTTCGCTGGCCGCGAAGGCAAATACGTCACCAGTCGCCAAGTGCGCGAACGGCTGTACCGGGAGTTGATTCACAACGTCGCCCTGCGGATCGAGGACAGCGACGACCCCGACAAATTCAAGGTGTCGGGCCGGGGCGAACTGCACCTGTCCATCCTGATCGAGAACATGCGCCGCGAGGGCTACGAACTGGCGGTGTCGCGCCCGGAAGTGATCGTGCGCGAAGTGGACGGCGAACTCTGCGAACCCTACGAGCAGTTGACGGTGGACGTGGAGGAACAGCACCAGGGCGCGATCATGGAAAAGCTCGGCGAACGGCGCGGCGAATTGCTGGACATGCAGCCCGATGGCAAGGGCCGGGTGCGGCTGGATTACCGGATTCCAGCGCGCGGCCTGATCGGCTTTCAGACCGAGTTCCTGACCACCACCTCCGGCACCGGCCTGATCTACCACGTGTTCGACCGCTACGGGCCAATGAAAAAAGGCGCGATCGGCGCGCGGATCAATGGGGTGCTGATTGCCAACGCCACCGGCAAGGTGCTGGCCTATGCCCTGTTCAACTTGCAGGAACGCGGGCGGATGATGGTCGCCCCCGGCGACGAGGTGTACGAAGGTATGATCGTCGGCATCCACTCCCGCGACAATGATCTGGTGGTCAACCCGCTCAAGGCCAAGCAGCTCACCAACATCCGCGCCGCCGGCTCGGATGAAAACATCCTGCTGACCCCGCCGGTGCGCCTCAGCCTGGAGCAGGCGCTGGAGTTCATTGACGACGATGAACTGGTCGAAGTCACTCCGAAGTCCATCCGCCTGCGCAAGAAGCTGCTGCTGGAACACGACCGCAAGCGGGCGACACGGGCGAGTGGCTAACCCGATTTCCGCCGGAATTGACGTTTCTTCTTCCAATCCCGCAAATCTTTTCTATAGTGGTTGCAGGCTGTTCGCGGCGTCACTCTTTCCCCGTCTTCGGAAACCCGCGACCGTGGCCTGATCCATATCCACCAGGAGAGATTAAACGTTATGGCAGAACAAAAACTTGGCAACCCGGCGGTCGTTGGCCTGGCCGGCTTCGGTCTGACCACGATGGTCTTGCAATTCCACAATGTCGGCTGGATGCCCAGCATCGGCCCGGTGGTCTGGCTGGGCCTGATCTTCGGCGGGACGGCGCAACTGATCGCCGGTTTGCAGGAAATGAAAACCGGCAACAACTTCGGCTATTGCGCCTTCACCTCCTACGGCGCGTTCTGGATTGCGCTGGCCTTGATGCTGATTGGTAACAAATACGATCTGTTCAAGGCCGGCACCGAGGACGTCGGCTGGTTCTTGGTGGCCTGGACCCTGTTCACCGTGATCCTGTGGATCGGCTCGCTGCGCATCCATGGCGCGATGGCCTTCACCTTCACCACGCTGCTGATCGGCTTCATCCTGCTCGATCTGGCGCACTTCGGTTATCCCGGCCTGACTGTCGTGGCTGGCTATGAGCTCATGGTGTGCGCGCTGGCCGCTTGGTACATGATGGCGCGCGTCATCCTGAACGAACTCTACGGCAAGGAAATCCTGCCCGCTGGCAAGCCCTGGGTGTCCTGAACGGTCGAATGCGGATTCGCCACCAACATTATCTGGAGGATTTAAAGATGCGGAAAACAACCCTCGGTTTCGCCAGCCTGGCCTTGCTCTTGGGTGCTGCGCCTGCTATCGCCCTGGCCGCCGACTCTAACGCCGCCACTCCCGACGAAGTGGTTACCAAGGTTCACGAGGCCGTTCAGTATCTGAACGACAAGGGCTTGGCGGGCTTCTCCGACTTCAACAACAACAAGGACGCCCGCTGGGTATGGAAGGACAGCTACGTGTTCGTCTATAGCTGTCGGGACAACGTCATGATCGCCCATCCGCTGCGGCCCGACATGGTCGGCAAGCCGATCCTGCAAATGAAGGACGACAAGGATCATCTGCTGTTCCAGGATATGTGCAAGGCGGGCACCAACAAGGATGGCGGCTGGGTCGAATACTGGTGGCCGAAACCGGGCGAGGCCAAGGCTTCCCGCAAGATCTCCTACGTCCACAGCGCCGAGGTTTCCTTCAAGCCCGACATTCAGGTCGGCGCCGGGATCTACGACGACAAGTTAAGCGTCGAGGAGTTGAACAAGCTGGCTACCCAGGTCAAGCAACCGAAGAAGGATGCGCCGTAAAGGCCGCTTCGCTTTTTTTGTAATCCAGCAGACCGCCCACCAGGGCGGTTTTTTTACGGGCGCGGCGCGGCTCCCGGCATCACATTGGCGTCGGCACGGTAGCGCACTTCCTCGTAGGGCCGGCCCTTGGGCGGTTGATCGGTGATTTGCATCCGCCCTTGATCATCGCGCCAGCGGTAGAGCGACCTGGTTTGTTCCGCTTGGCTCGGTAACCAGTTGCGCGCCCAGGACGGTATCGCCTGCGGCGTCGTGTAGCCGTAAAACAACGCCCCGCCCAGCGCCGCCAGGATGAGCAGCACCACCCATAGCACCACCCTGCCGGTCTGGCGTTGGATCGTTAAACTGCCGTTGCTTCGCGCCATTCGTCCCATCGTGTTCTCTCCACCACTTTGCTATGGCCAGTCACCCCGCAATGCGGCGACCCGCTCGCGCAACAACGCCGAAGTCGCCTGTTCCGCCGGTACGGGTTCGCCCACCGCCAGTTCGACCCGCGACCAGAACCGCCGGGGAAAATGCGCCATGGCCTTGCCGTGGCGGCGGCTGAAGAAGCTGCCCCACAATCCCCGCAATGCCATCGGCACGACCGGCGCCGGCGTGCGCTGGATAATCTGTTCGATGCCGGACTTGAACGGGCCGATTTCGCCATCCGCCGTCAACCGCCCTTCCGGGAAAATGCCCACCACTTCGCCTTCCGCCAAATAGCGGGCCACCCGGTCGTAGGCCCGTTCCAGCAGTTTGGGATTCTCGCGCGCCGAGGCAATCGGAATCGCGCCGGCGGTGCGGAACACGAAATTCAACAGCGGAATCTTGAAAATCTGGTGATCCATCACGAACCGGATCGGACGCCGGCAACAGCCGACCACCACCAGCGCGTCCATGAAGCTGACGTGGTTGCACACGACGACCGCCGGTCCTTCGTCGGGAATATGTTCCAGCCCGCGCGTCTTCAACCGATAACCGACATTCACCAACAGCCACACAATGAAGCGCATCAGGAATTCGGGCACCAGACCGAAGATATAGACCGCCACCGCCGCGTTGAAGATCGCCATCAGCAGCAACAACTGCGGAATGTTCAGTCCCCGGTCCAGCATCACCACGGCGATGATCGCCGCCGCCACCATGAACACGGCGTTGAGGATGTTGTTGCCGGCGATCACCCGCGACAGATAGCTGGGTTCGCTGCGCTGCTGCACCAGAGCGTACAGGGGCACGATGAAGAAGCCGCCGAACATGCCGATCAACACCACGTCCATCACCACCCGCCAACTGCCCGGCTGGTCCAGAAAGGCCAGCATGCCCAGCAATTCCCCGCCCGCCGGGGGCGCTGCCGGCGTAGCGAAAAACAGGTCCACCCCGAACACGGTCAGGCCGATGGAGCCAAACGGTACCAAGCCCAGTTCCACCTTGTGGCCGGACATCCGCTCGCACAGCAGCGAACCCGCGCCGATGCCGACGGCGAACAGCGTCAACAGCAGGGTGATGACGTGTTCGCCGCCGCCCAGGGTCAGCTTGGTGAAGTTGGGCAACTGCGCCACGTAGACGCTGCCCAGAAACCAGAACCAGGAGATGCCGAGCACCGACTGGAACACGGTGAAGTTCTGGTAGGTGAACCGGAGGATGTTCCAGGTCTCGGTCAGCGGATTCCAGTTGATCTTCAGGTCGGGCGCGGCGGGCGGGGCCGGGGGAATCGCCCAACTGCTCAGGTAGCCGAGCACCGCCAGGATTATCACCACGCCCGCCACCCAGTAAGCGCCCTGCTGCAAGGCGATCAGCACGCCGCCCAGCATGGTGCCCAGCAGAATGGCGAGATTGGTGGCCATCTCGACCCAGGCGTTGCCGCCGACCAGTTCTTCCGGCTTCAGATGCTGGGGCAGGATGCTGTATTTAGCGGGGCCAAACAGGGTGGACTGGAAACCCATCAGGAATAGCAGGGCGATGAGCAGACTGACATTACCGGTGACGAACCCCACCGCCGCGCCGGTCATGATGACGATTTCCAGCAATTTGACCCAGCGGATGTAGCGCGACTTTTCGTACTTGTCGCACAACTGGCCGGCGGTGGCCGAGAACAGAAAGAACGGCAATACAAACAGGCCGGCGCAGAGATTGATCAGGAAATTGGAATGGCTGGCGTCCGCGCCCGCCGCCTGGAACGCGATCAGAATGATCAGGGCGTTTTTGAAGACGTTGTCGTTGAACGCCCCCAGAAACTGAGTGGTGAAAAACGGCAGGAACCGCCGTTGCTTAAGCAGGGTGAATTCGTTGCCGTTGGCCATGCGACGGAGCGCTCCAGGATCGGATGATGCGGATCAGGTCTCGGTGAGGCGGATGGGCGTCGAACCGGGCAGAGTCTCGACCAGGCCGGCGCCCAGCAGTTGCGCGGGGGTGTAGTAGCCGCCCGTGGGCGCATTCGCCCGCAGCCACTCGATCACCGCCAATGCGCCTTGCACCGTTACATCATAGCCGTTGGCAGTTTGCACGCGGCCAATTTTGCGCGCGCCGGCAGCGTTCGTGACCTCGCCCCAGACCCAGGTCGGGGTGCGCTGGCGCTGTTCGTCATCCGGACCGCGCACCGTAGCGGTCACCCGCTGTTTGAGCAGGGTTTGCACCAAACCCAGGCCGAACAGGGGCCGTAGCCAGGGCAACAGCCAGCGCCAGCGCAACAGGGTTGGCGTGGCGGGAACGTAGGTTTCGATAGTGGGGATGCCGGTGCTGTGGAAGGCGGTGGCGACATCGCCCCACGGAATGGTCATGGCGGTTTTCTCGCCCCGGCCAAAATCAATTCGGCGAGTTTTCCAGACCGGCGGCACCGGGACGATGCGTCCGTCGCGGCGCACCCGGCCGCCCTGGCCCAGCCCTTCCACCATGGTTTTTGCGGTGCCCGGACTGAAGCCGGAGCGGGAATCGAAGCCCAGCGCCAGATGGGTCGCGTCCGGCAGCGCCGTCTTGAGCGCCACCGCCAGACAGTCGGTGGGAATGACATCGAACCCCACACCGGGACAGAGGACGATGCCCGCCGCCCTGGCTGCCGCGTCGCGGGCATGCAGCGCCTCGAACACTTCGATCTCGCCGGTAATGTCCAGATAGTGCGCCCGACCGTTCAGGCAGGCGCTCGCCATGGGCGCAGCGGTGGCCGAGAACGGTCCGGCGCAGTTTAATACCAGATTCATGCCGACCAGGGCTTTTGCCGTCGCGGCGGCGTCGGCGAGCGCGAACGTGCGATGTTCACAGTCCAGTTCCTGCGCCAGTGGCGCGATCCGCTCCGCCGTGCGCCCGGCCAGCACCGGTTTCAGGCCACGCCGGCGGGCCTCGCGGGCGATGAGTTCGCCACTGTAGCCATTGGCCCCGTAGATCATCCATTGAAAGTCGTTCATGAATTTCACTCTGTGGGTTTTGGAAACTTTATGGTCAGGCAGAAACCGCGCATCGAGCAAGCCCCGCCCCGAATTGTTCATGGCATGGCGATGGCGGTGTTCGTCATGCGCAACTGAATTACCATGAAAATTCGGAGTTGAACTCCGAATTTTCATGGTAAAATGACGCCATGTTTGACCGACCGGATCATCTAAAACACCTGGCAACCGCTGTCAGTCGTTCACCAATCACCGCTTTGCTGGGTCCCCGGCAATGCGGCAAAACCACTTTGGCGCGGATGTTCAGCGCCGGTCAGGCAGTGACCTGGTTCGATCTGGAATCGCCAGCGGACCGGCAACGCCTGCAAAATCCCGAACTGATGCTCGGCATGGCGCAAGGCTTGGTGGTGCTGGATGAAATCCAGGCGCTGCCAGAATTATTCAACGTACTGCGGGTATTAGCGGACCGGACCGAAAGCGCCGCCCGGTTCCTGATTCTCGGCAGCGCCTCGCCCGTTCTGATCCGCAAAGCTTCGGAAAGCCTGGCGGGGCGGGTAGAGTTTGTAGAGTTGAACGGCTTTGACCTGCGGGAAACCGGTGAGGAGGCTTGGCGAACCCTGTGGGTCAGGGGCGGCTTTCCCCGCGCCTTTCTCGCTGCGTCCGATGCCGACAGTCTGGCTTGGCGCGAAGGGTTCATCCGCACCTTTCTGGAACGCGACATCCCGCAACTGGGAATCACGATTCCCGCGCCGGCCATGCGGCGGTTCTGGACCATGCTGGCGCATTACCACGGCCAATACTGGAGCGCGGCGGAACTGGCGCGCGCCATGGGCCTGTCAGACAAAACAGTGCGGGGCTATCTGGACCTGCTGACGGGCATTTACATGGTTCGGCAATTACAGCCCTGGCACGAAAACCTCGGCAAGCGACAAGTCAAGGCGCCCAAGATTTATCTGCGCGATTCCGGTGTGCTGCACGGATTATTAAATCTGCCTGACTGGCACAGTCTCGCTGCTCATCCCAAGGTGGGCGCATCCTGGGAGGGTTTTGTCATCGAGCAGGTGTTGCAGGTGTTGCGCCCAACCGATGCATTTTTCTGGGCGACCCAGAACGGAGCGGAACTGGACCTGCTGTTTTGCCACCGGGGCCGACGGTATGGTGTGGAGGTCAAGTTCAACGAAGCGCCAAAAATCGCCCGTGCGCAGCATATCGCCCTAAGCGACTTGGGGCTGGAGCATCTATGGATCATCTATCCTGGCCCACATCGCTACCCCGCGCACGACCGGATTACCATGTGGCCGGTCGGGGAACTTGTGGAATTGGCAAGGGAATTAGGGTGAAGCAGCCCATCATCATCTGTTTACCAAATCCACCGCCAAATCCAGAGTAACGCTCCTTGCAACGCGGATTCTGCTGCTCGATGGGATCCGTCAATGCACCAATGCGAGCGGCAATTCCCCCACTGCCAGGACGCTCAGCCAAAATGGTCGTAGCCCAGCCGCTCCAGATGGCAAGCGGAACCGTCGGCGCGAACCAGCCGCAGCCCTGGCTCGGCTTCAATCACGCCGATGCGGGCGCAGCGACACTCCCAGGTCGCGGCGATGGCTTCCAGCTGCGCCGCGCCAGCCGGCGGCACGGTGAAGCACAGCTCGTAATCGTCGCCGCTGGTCAGCGCGGTCATCATCGCCGCATCCCGGTCCAGCGTGGCGGTCAGGGCCGGCGACCGCGGCAAGCCGTCCACTTCCAGCCGCGCCCCATACCCACTGCACTCCAGAATATGGCCGAGGTCCTGCGCCAAGCCGTCGGAAAGATCAATCGCAGCGCTGGCAATCCCGCGCAACGCCAGGCCCTGGGCGATGCGCGGCTCCGGTCGCTCCAGCCGTCGCCGAAGGTAGCCCTCATGTTCGGCAGCAATCCCCACCTTGCCGAACGCCGCCGCCAGCGCCAAACCGGCATCGCCCAGCGTACCGGTGACGTAAACGCCATCGCCGGGCCGTGCCCCGTCGCGGCGCAGGGCCAGGCCCGGCGGGACAAAACCGTGCGCCTGAATCGTAATCGTGATCACGGGGCCGTGGGTGGTGTCGCCGCCCACCAGTTGCACCCCGTAGCGATCCGCCAGCGCGAACAGGCCCTGACAAAACCGGCCCAGCCAGTCCTCATCGGCCCTGGGCAGAGTCAGCGCCAGCGTCGCCCAGGCCGGCGTCGCGCCCATCGCCGCCAGATCGCTCAGATTCACCGCCAGCGCCTTGTGGCCCAGACCTTCCGGATCGGCGGCGGCGAAAAAATGCACATCCGCCACCAACGTATCCAGCGTTACCGCCAGACAGCACCCCGCCGGGGGGATGAGCAGCGCGCAGTCATCGCCGATGCCCAGCGCCACATCGGGCCGCCGCAGACCATGAGCGGCGAAATAACGGTCAATCAGGGAAAATTCAGAGACAGGCATGGGGAAGGGGTGAAATTCGCTGGCATCCAGCCCGCACTCAGGGATGCTGCATGTCGCGCCGGGCGGTGGAAATGGTGACGGTGAAGCCGGCGATGACATCGCTTAACGTCATCAGCACGATCAGGAAAAAAGTCATGTTGGCCATGCGCGGCATGACGATCAGTTCAATCAGGGCGATGATGAACACGATCAACGACAGCACATGGTTGAGAATTGCACCGGTGGCGCTGCTGGTGGCGCGATAAATCTCGACGCACAACAACAACAGGCCGATCACCAGCAACAGATCGCCGCCCCGGAACAACAGCATCGCCCCGGACAGCAGCGGCAAACCAAACAACACCGCCTCCAGCCAAGCCGGCGCCACCAGCGCCAACAGGGTGTACGCAGCAACGATAATCGCAAGCAACGGAAAACTGGCCATTCCTCTTTCTCCAAAGCAAACAACAAGGCCGCCTTGCCGGCGGCCTCGATCCAGTCAGGCGGACTCAACCCGCGCCGCGCCGGAGCACCAGCGTGGCGTTAGTGCCGCCGAAGCCAAAACTGTTGGACATCACCACATTCAGGTCGGCGTTGTCCACCCGCTCGCGCAGGATGGGCATTCCTTCCGCCGCCGGGTCGAGCGTTTCGATGTTGGCCGAGGCCGCGATGAAACGGTTATCCATCATCAGCAATGAATAGATCGCCTCATGGACGCCCGCCGCGCCCAGCGCGTGGCCGGTCAGCGACTTGGTGGCGCTAATCGGCGGGATGCGGTCCCCGAACAGCTCGCGGATCGCTTCCAGTTCGCGGATATCGCCCGCCGGAGTACTGGTGCCGTGGGTGTTGATGTAATCCACCGGCTCGCTGACGCCCTCCAGCGCCTGTTTCATGCAGCGCAGCGCACCTTCGCCGGACGGCTGCACCATGTCGAACCCATCCGAGGTCGCGCCGTAGCCGACCAGTTCGGCGTAAATGCGCGCGCCGCGCCGACGCGCGTGCTCCAGTTCCTCCAGTACTACCATCCCGCCGCCACCGGAAATCACAAAGCCATCGCGGTTGGCGTCATAGGGCCGCGAGGCGGTTTGCGGCGTGGCGTTGTACTTGGTGGACAGCGCGCCCATGGCGTCGAACAGATGGGTCAGGCTCCAATGCACCTCCTCGCCGCCGCCAGCGAACACGATGTCCTGCTTGCCCCACTGGATCAGCTCGCCGCCGTGGCCAATACAATGTGAACCGGTGGCGCAGGCCGAGCCGATGCTGTAATTGACGCCCTTGATTTTAAACGGCGTTGCCAGACAGGCCGTGGTGGTGCTGCTCATGGTGCGCGGCACCATGTACGGCCCGACCCGTTTCAGGCCCTTGTTGCGCAGCAGATCGGCGGCCTCGACCATGTTCTGCGGACTGCCGCCGCCGGTGCCCGCCACCAGGCCGGTGCGCGGACTGGACACCATCTCTTCCGGCAAGCCGGCGTCGGCGATAGCCTCGCGCAGGGCGATATAAGTGAACGCAGCGGCGTCGCCCATAAACCGCAGAATCTTGCGATCAATCTGCTCCGCCAGATTCACCCGCACCGGCCCGCGCACGTGGGAGCGCAGACCCATGTCCTTGTAATCCTGGGCGAATTCCAGACCGCTGCGTCCCTGCCGCAGCGATTCCAGCACTTCCCGGCGGTCGTTGCCGATGCTGGACACGATACCGATACCGGTAATCACCACCCGTCTCATCGTTGATGCCCTCAAAAGCCGTCGGTCGAAGTGAACAATCCGACCCGCAAATCCTTGCCGGTGTAAATGGTCCGGCCATCCACCTCCAGATTGGCGTCGGCGATGCCCATGACCAGCTTGCGCAGGATGACCCGCTTCATGTGAATGTGATACCTCAGTTTTTTAGCTTCCGGGCGCACCTGGCCGGTGAATTTGACCTCGCCGCAACCCAGCGCCCGCCCCCGTCCCTGGCCGCCCATCCAGCCCAGAAAGAATCCCACCAGTTGCCACATGGCGTCCAATCCCAGGCAGCCCGGCATCACCGGATCGCCGATGAAATGGCAGCCGAAAAACCACAGATCGGGATGAATATCCAGTTCCGCAATAATCTCACCCTTGCCATACTGACCACCCTCGGAACCGATATAAACGATGCGATCCATCATCAGCATGTTCGGCAAGGGCAACTGGGCGTTGCCGGGGCCGAACAACTCGCCCCGGGCGCAGGCGAGCAGTTCCTCGCGGTTATAACTGGACTTTTTATTCACGACCTGGGATATCCTGTGGGGCGGTGAGAAAACTTCATTGCAATAAAATTCGGGATGGGAATTATAAAGGATTTTTGCCGGCTGATGACCAAACCGTTTATTGACAATGGCCCCAGGTTATTGTGAGGTTGCTTCGTGAACGCTACCGATACGCTGGTTCCCAACGCCATGCGGCTGGCGGAATACGCCCATCGCCAGCGCAACCATCGCCGCAAGGCCCCGCCCGGCGAGGATCGTCCCGCCTATTTCCTGCATCTGGCTGAAGTCGCGTGGCTGCTGATGGACAGCGGCATCCACGATGACGAAGCGGTCGCCGCCGCCTATCTGCACGACATCATCGAGGACTGCGGGTATGACGAGGCCACGTTGGCGGAGGCCATGGGCAACGCGCGCGTCGCGGCGCTGGTGGCGGCCGTGTCGGAACCCGACAAAAGCCAGAGTTGGGAAGACCGCCAGCACCACTACCGGGAACGCCTGGCGGTGCTGAACGATCCAGTGATTCTGGCGCTGTCCTGCGCCGACAAGACCTCCAATCTCACCGATATGAACCGGCTGATGGCCAAAGGCCATCCAGTCGGCAGCTTCACTAAACGCGGTTTCGCGGCGCAACGGGCCAAGTTCGAGGCGCTGGATGCACTGTTTCAGGGGCGGACGCCGGAGCGGTTGTACCGGCGGTTCCAGCAGGCGCTGGCGGAATTCCGGGAACGGGGCCAGCAGTAGGGTACATGTATCGCGTACCCCAGGTGATTTCCTGGAAAGATTATACCGGTGGGGCCAGTAGGGACACGGCGGCGCCGTGTCCCTACAGAGGTCGGCCTGGTCAGGTCTTTTATGGAAATCGCCCTACCTATCTTCGGCAAGAAACCAGGGTAAGTCATCCTTCCGGCCGATCCGTGCCAATCTTGTCTTCGGCGCCGGCCAGCAAATTCTGGATGTTGGAGCGGTGCCGCCAAACCAGCAGCGCCACCATGAACAGCACGGCGGCGAACGCAACGCCCCGCATCCCGAATCCCCAGGCGAACAGCGGCGTCAGCGCAGCAGCGGTCAACGCCGACAACGAAGAAATGCGGACGACAAAGGCCATGAATAGCCAGGTCGCCAGCGCCGCCAGCGCCACCGGCCAGGACAGGCCGAGGATGACGCCGAAGGCGGTTGCTACGCCCTTGCCGCCCTCGAAGCCGAAGAACACGGGGTACAAATGCCCCAGAAACGCCGCCAGCGCGGTCAGAGCCAGCCCGGTTTCATCCAGGCCCACCCACCGCGCCAGCAGCACTGGCAGCAGACCCTTGAGAAAATCGCCGACCAGGGTAATCGCAGCGGCTTTCTTGCCGCCAAAGCGCAACACATTGGTCGCGCCCGGATTGCGCGAGCCTTCGCTGCGCGGATCGGGTAGACCCATCGCCCGACAGACAATGATCGCGGTGGAAATGGAGCCGGCCAGATAGCCCAGTATGATGAACAACAGAGTAGTGAACATGCGCTGCGACCTGCGTCAGAAAGACCGGCGTCGAGACCGGCGGTGGACCAAAACTACAGAGGAACGAGGCTTTTGGGCTATTTCCAGCAAAGGCCTTACCCGTGGGAGCCAGACCGAAGGGTAATTTCATTTCTGGAAATCGCCTTACGTTAAGATAAACCACCCCAAGGAACCCCGCTATGGATCTTATTTTCATCCGCGACCTGCGGGTCGAAACCCTCATCGGCGTTTATCCCCAGGAGCGCCAGCAACGCCGGACCCTGCTGCTTGACCTGGAGCTGGGCGCCGACATTCGCCCGGCGGCGGCGACCGACCGCCTGGATGATACCCTGGATTATCAGGCCATCGCGCAACGGATCATCGAGTTCGCCGCTGCCAGCGATTGTCAGTTAGTCGAAGCTTTGGGCGAGCGCATCGCCGATCTGGTGTTAAGAGAATTCGCCGCGCCCTGGCTGCGACTGACCGTGCGCAAACCCGGCGCCGTGCCCGAAGCCCGCGAGGTCGGCGTCATGATCGAACGCTGCAGGAACGTTCATGGCGCTGAAATTGCGGGAGACCGATAAGGATCGGCTGGCCGTCAACTTTACATTTTAAAGCTGGCTCCACTGCGCCCGCTTCTGCTCGCGGATGCGCGGCATCATGACCGCCACCAGCAGACCGGCGATCAGAATCACCACTCCCATCAGGAGCCGGATATTGTCATTGTCATTACGCAACGCCTGGTTTTCCTGCTGGACGATCTGTAGTTCGCGCTCCAGAGTCACCGCCCGTTCCTGCAAGACCTTGTTGCGCTCATCAATCGCCACGGTGTCGGCAGCCACCTTGCGGTATTGCGCCAGCAACTGGCGCTGGCGCACGGCTTCCTCGTACAGTTGGGGATAGCTCATAGCGTCCGCGCCGGGTTTGCTGACCACACTGTCCATATGCTCCTGAAGTTCGAAATACCGGGTCTTCAACTGTTCCAGTTCCTGGCGCGTCTGCGCCAGTTGGTCCTGACTGCTGGGCGTATGCGTCAACTGATGGCTGGGTAACCAGCCTCTCACTCCCGCAGGGGTGCGAATCTGGGTATACGCTTTGGCGGCGTCCACTTTCAGCACTTCAACCGGGGAACCGCTGCGCACCGCGCCAATGATTTTGTAGCGATTGGAAGCGCCGGCGCGCAGCGGAATGTCCACCGTATCGCTGACGTAGGTAGCGGCCGATGGCGACGCAGCGGGATCGGGCTGAGCCGGAACCGAAACCGGAAGGAGCATTGTCAGGAGCAGGATGGACAACAAGGCGACTGGCGACATTTTCATTGGACGCGGGAGCACAGCAGGGCGGGCGAAGGGTGGCAAAATTAATGGTTGTCTAGTTTAGCCGGTTTGCGGCCTCTGTTTATATCCACAAGCGCGCTGATTATCGTGGAAACCGGCAGGCCCGTTGCGCTTGTGGTAAAAACCGGAGCCTCAGTCCTGTTTCCAGCCGCCTCCCACTACTGTCGCGTTATCCATGACCATGCCTACCAACCCGCTTAACACCCTGCCTGCCCCTGATCCGGTCGCCGCCGCGCACAGCGCCCGGTTGGTTGACCTCCTTCGCGCCACTATCGCCGATGCCGGCGGGGCCATCTCCTTCGCCCGGTTCATGGACCTGGCGCTGTATGCGCCGGGCCTGGGTTATTACCGGGCTGGCGCACGCAAGTTTGGTTCCGGCGGCGATTTCGTCACCGCGCCGGAACTGTCGCCCCTGTTCTCGCGCTGCCTGGCCCGCCAGTGCCAGGAGATTTTAGCGGCGCTCGGCGGCGGCCAAATCCTGGAACTCGGCGCCGGTTCCGGCGTCATGGCCGCCGACCTGCTGTTGGAACTGCGCGCCCTCAATGCGCTGCCGGAGCGCTACGCCATTCTGGAACTGAGCGGCGAATTGCGCGACCGCCAGCGCCAGACGCTCGCCCGCCGGGCGCCCGAAGTGCTGGATCGGGTGGTCTGGCTGGATCAGCCGCCCGAACCGGAGTTTCGCGGCATCGTACTCGGCAACGAAGTGCTGGACGCGCTGCCGATGGAGCGGTTCTGTATCACCGCGCATGGTCCACGCCGATTGATGGTGCGCTGGACCGAAGCGGGTCTGGTCTGGGCCGAAGGCGACGAAGACCCGGCAGTGACCGCCGCCATCGCGGGAATCGAGGCTGATCTGGGCGGGCGCCTGCCTGAAGATTACCGTTCCGAATACATCCCGCATCTGCAAGACTGGCTGCGGACCATCGCCGAACCGCTGGCGGCGGGCGCACTGCTGTTCGTGGATTACGGCTATCCGCGCCGCGCGTATTACCATCCTGAACGCACGACGGGCACTCTGCTCTGCCACTACCGCCATCGCGCTCACGACGACCCGCTGATCCTGCCCGGCCTGCAAGACATCACTGCCAGCGTGGACTTCACCGCCGTCGCCCAGGCCGCCCGCGCCGTGGGGCTGGACGTCGCCGGTTACACCCGCCAGAACTACTTTCTGTTCGGCTGCGGACTGATGGACTTGCTGGCCGATCAAATCCCCCCTAACCCCCCTTTGGAAAAGGGGGGTGGCGAAGCCGGGGGGATTTCGAGCCCCACCGACACGGTCCGCTATCTGGAGCAAGCGCGCCAGGTGAAGCTGCTGACCCTGCCCGGCGAAATGGGCGACCGGTTCCAGGCCATCGCCCTGACCCGGAATCTGACCCTTCCGCTCCGAGGCTTTAGCTTCCGCGACGAGCGCGACCGGCTATAGTTGATCCAAGCACCCTGCTATCCGGAGGCGCTGCGCATGGGCCAGGAGATTTGCCAATCCCACTTTACCCGCCAGGATTTCCGCCGGTTCCGGGCGCGGTTGCGTCAGGAAACCGCCACACTGAGCGACTGGCTCCACACGGGCCGGTTTGTCCCGACCGGCGGCGTCGCCGGTTTTGAAATCGAGGCGTGGCTGGTGGATCGCCACGGTCAGCCGGCGCCGCTCAACCGGGTTTTCCTGGAACGGCTGGCCGATCCGCTGGTGGTGCCGGAACTGAGTCTGTTCAATATCGAACTCAACACGCCTCCCCTGCCTTTACACGGCGACGTCTTGCGGCGGATGCACACCAATCTCGAAAGTCTGTGGCGGCGCTGCCAGCAGGTGGCCGCTGAACTGGAGGCGGCAGTGGCGCTGATTGGCATCCTGCCCACACTGCGGTTGGAGGACCTGACCCTGGAGCACATGTCGGCCCAGCAACGCTACCGGGCGATTAACGAGCAGATTTTGCAGCGGCGGCGCGGCCGACCGATGGAACTGGCGATTCACGGCGCCGAAACCCTGAGTCTGACGCATCCGGACGTGATGCTGGAAGCCGCCACCACCTCGTTCCAAACCCATTTGCAGGTTGCGGCCCCTGAAGCGGCGGCCTTTTTCAACGCCGCACTGGCGCTGGCGGCGCCGATGGTGGCGGTGGCCGCCAATTCGCCGTTGCTGTTCGGCAAGACCTTGTGGCAGGAAACCCGCATTCCCCTGTTTGAGCAGGGCGTGGCGCTGGCGGGCGGGGTGCGCGCCAACGATCCGAACTACTGGCGGGTCACTTTCGGCAGCGGCTATATCCAGGAATCGCTACTGGAACTGTTCGTCGAGAATCAGGCGCACTATCCACCGCTGCTGCCGGTAGACCTGAGCGCGGAACCCGCCGAACAGTTGCCGCACCTGCGGCTGCACAACGGCACGATCTGGCGCTGGAACCGACCGCTGCTGGGCTTCGAGGCCGACGGGACGCCACACTTGCGCATCGAGCATCGGGTGATGCCGGCTGGCCCCAGCATTCCCGACACCATCGCCAATGCGGCGTTGTATTACGGGCTGGTTCACGAACTGGCGCGGGCAACGCCGCCGGTCACCGCGATGCTGGATTTCGCTCAGTGCCGGGCCAATTTCTACGCCGCCGCGCGAGAGGGCCTGCGCGCCGAGGTCGTGTGGCTGAACGGCCGGCGGGGGTCGCTGCGGCAACTGCTGCTGGAGGAATTGTTGCCGCTGGCCCGACGTGGGCTGCGGGCGCTGGACATCCACGCGGCGGACATGAACGAGTATCTGGACCTCATCGCCGCCCGGATCGCCAGCGGGCGCACCGGCGCGGACTGGCAGCGGCGCTTTCTCGCCCGCCATGGCCCGGATCTCTCCGCC
>ERZ795055.799-NODE-799-length-27292-cov-5.441972_pt1 | contig 27292 bp, 21 predicted proteins | sample MGYA00375139_ERZ795055 | MGnify/ENA primary metagenome ERZ795055 (study PRJEB30184, sample SAMN05720283) | anaerobic digester metagenome | isolation source: active sludge of municipal wastewater-treating anaerobic digesters | place: USA | collected 2015-01-23 ... | reverse complement strand
CGACAACAAGCGGCTGGGGGCTGTGGGGGCCAGCTATGGCGCGTTCTCGGTTTACTGGCTCGCCGGAAATCACCAGAACCGCTTCAAGGCGTTCATTGCCCATAACGGGATGTTCAACCTCGAAAGCATGTACGGCTCTACAGAAGAATATTTCTTCGTGAACCATGACCTCGGCGGCCCGTACTGGGACCCGGCTGCCAAAAAAAGCTATGATGCCTCGCCACACAGGTTTGTGAAAAACTGGAACACCCCTATCATGATCGTGGCCGGCGGATACGACTTCAGGATCCCCTATACCCAGGGAATGGAAGCCTTTAATGCCGCCCAGCTGCTCGGTGTACCCTCAAAGCTGCTCTTCTTCCCCGAAGAATCGCACTTTGTGCTGAAACCCCAGAACAGCATCCTGTGGCAACGTGAGTTCTTCGGATGGCTGGATAAGTACCTGAAGAATTAGGAGTTAGGAGTTAGGAGTTAGGAGTTAGGAGTTAAAGTTTAACCCCGCAGGGGTGTCATTATTATAGGTTGAGGAGGTTTATGATGTTGATTTTAAACCCCGCAGGGGTGACATTATTATAGGTTGGGGAGGTTTAAGATGTTGATTTTTAACCCCGCAGGGGTGACATTATTATAGGTTGGGGAGGTTTAAGATGTTGATTTTTAACCCCGCAGGGGTGACATTATTATAGATTTTGATTTACAATCAATTATAAGAAATAATTTTATGATAAAAAGAAGGATTTTTATTGGAGCAGCCGGGGCAATGGTTGTTCTGGCAGGAATGATGGCCATGACAGGCTGCAAGGAGGAGCCTGTACCTGAAGTTGATTTTCTGAAATGCAAGATCGAAGGAGTGGCCTGGGAAGCCAACAAATCGCTGAGTGCCAATATGGACCAGGGGATTCTGATCCTGAACGGTGTAAATGCGGCCAATGACACCCTCAGATTCCTGATGCAGGATCATCAACCGGGTACCTGGCCGGTGAAAAACATCCAGAATATCATCGTTTACCTAAAAAATGGAAAAACCTATGTGCCTCTGAATTCGGCAGATGCGGCACTTACTATCACCTCCCACGATGCTGCAGCAAAAGTCGTGAAAGGGACATTCTATTACACTGCTGACGATGGTGCAGGCAACTGGCTGGTGATAACCGGCGGAGAATTTCGCTGCACCTACCCCTGATGAAGCAGCAAACGGTACAGCTGAGGCGATAAACGGATACAAGTCCTGCATCCTGACGATATTGCATTCCGTTCCATACCACATACTGACTTACAGGTTACCTTTTCTTGATGGGGGCTGTTTCCGGTCAGGGGCATTGTAGTTTTGAATCATAACCAAAACTTCAAACGCCATGAAAAAGCTCATCCTCTCCCTTGTCCTGCTGTTCGCAGCCTCCACCCTGCTGGTTGCCCAGGGAACCATTAAAGGCAATGTAAAAGCCGTAATGCGATCGGGTGGAACCGACAGCACTTTCTCCTTACCGGGAATAGAAGTGTACGTGATGTCGGGGAGTTCCAGGATCAACACCTATACCAATGCCCTTGGGGATTTCACCCTGAAACCCCTTGAACCGGGCAGTTACAATGTTGTCATCAACAATATTAATATCGACACGATGATTCTGGTGGATATCAGGGTTACCGGCAATTCAATAGCATTTATGAAAGATGTGACGGTTCCTTTTGGCCGTACCTATAAAACCGTTGTCATAAGGCCTGATGCCCCTCTCAAGGATGAAAATCCCTCCAAGGAGAAACTTAAGCCAGATCAGATCAAGCAGATTGCCGATAAAACCAACCTCAATACCTTAATTGCAGCTATGACCGCCGGGGTGTATGTAAGTGAAGACGGGAAGCAGATCTCCTTCAAGGGAGCCAGACTGGGGGATGTGCTGTATATTGTGGATGATGTACGGATGCGTGGGAGTGAAATGTCGGTTCCGTCGGGGTCTATTGCCAGTCTGAATAGCTACAACGGCGGTGCTCCGGCCCGGTACGGCGATTTTATGGGCGGGGTTGTGGTGGTGGAAACCATGAGCTATTTCGACTGGGAGAACCAGCAGATCGTTCGTGAGCTGATTGCAGCAAAGGAAAAGGAAGCCGCTATGGAACAGGAAGCTTTCAGAGAATCGTTAAAAAACAAAGAAGAGCAGAAATAACCTGAAATACCGGATGTTGCGATGACCAGAGCAGTACGATATCTTTTGCCTGTCATGGTTTTGGCCTGGGCCGAAGCCATGACAGCGCAGCAGGTGGTAACCGTCTGGGCTTTCGACGCGGAGTCCGGTAAACCGGTGACCCATGTCACTGTAAGGTCCGCCGACGGCAGGGTGCTGGCTTCCACCAGCGAAAGCGGCTCGGCAAAAGTGGTGCAACCCGGTGCCATCAGCCCTGTCACACTTACCCATACCGCATACAGAGATACCACTGTTAAGGTTGACCGAAACGCTGCCTCCATGCGGGTGAACCTTACCCCACGGCTGAATCAGCTTAAAACGTTTACCCTGACGGCGCTTCCATCGCCTCTGCTTCCCGAAAAACCCTGGTATATCACCTCTTATGTCCACTGCAACGCAGGGTTACTGCTGTTTGCCGTGCCCCGGAAAAAACTTTCAAAACGGAGCCTTTACCTGGTGAATGAAGAAGGAACCGTCAAGGCCACCCTCCCGTGGCTTCACCAGGGAACCCTCTGGGTGGATGCTGCCGGGGATGTGTGGTTCAAGGGTACCCAATCGGCTACGCTCCTTGAGGTTGAACCGGAAAAAATCGCTGTCACTGACCTCTCGGTTCCCCTGGAGGAGTTCGAAACCGGGATCGCCAGAATTGAGCTGTCCTCCGGTGATGACTACTTTTTCCGTCACCTCACCGCAGATAATCAGCAGGCCGACTTCTATCATTACAACCACCTGTCAGACAGCTGCAAAATGTTCTTTTCCACTGCCGATCCGCTAGGCATGAAGCTCAGGGAGACCAGGGATATCTTTGAAACCAACGCGTTTGAAAGAAGGTTCGGGGAGATGTGCTTCTTCAGGCCGGTTGCCGTTCACATGGTGCATTTCCAAAACCATCTGGTGATGGTGAATTATGCACAGGACGAAATTTTGCACTTCGATACCACCCTGAAAATCAATACCCCTGCCATCCCCATCGGATATCACAAGGACAGGTATTTCAAACGGCAGTGCATCTATGACACGAAGATGGAAAAATACTACGTGCTGTTTGAAAAGGATGGGGTAATGACGTTGCAGGAGATAAATCTGCTAACCGGAGAATCCGGTATGCACCTCACCCTTCCCGATTTCCCATATACCGGTGATATTTCCGTGCACAACGGAATCCTCTGGTTTCTTTACGATGACCAGAGCGAAAGGGGGTACCAGAGGATCTACCGGCTGCCCTTACCGGGAACAGAAAAAGAAACCGGACCAGAGATGGCCACCGTCCGGTGAAGAGGTCATACCTGATCGTACGTGATTTTTTCTTCCATGAAACCAACTTTTTCGAAAACAGTTGCATAAATTCATATAACAAGGTATCTTTGGAGACTGAAGAAAAGTGCCAGAGATGTTGCTGCAAAAATTTATCAGAGGTTGTATTTTCGGTTTATCCGGGGTTTTTCTGATTACCGGGTGTAAAAGTTCCGATGAGGATGTGCTGAGAAAGATCTCTGCCTCCGATGGCAGCATTGCTGCGGAGATGTTTCTGAAAACGGACTCTGCGATTCATTTCTGGAAGATCCGGGAGATGCCCGGCCGGTCGACCCTGCTGCTTCAGGAAGGGACCCTCGGGGAACCCGGCAGGGACTACGAAATATCGGCGCCGGATCCCAAAAAGCTTGATAAAGAAGCCATCCGCATTGCCAGAGAGGTACTGGACAAGGGTTTCCGAACCTTCGGGCCGGATTCCTACAGCCAGATTATCATTCAGACTGACACCACGTACTGGGGCCCTGTTACCGACCTCGACAAACTGGCCATGATGGAGGACCTCTTTAACCGTGCCCTCACCACCACAGGGAACGGCAAATGTACCGGGAGCGACATTGGCAGCAAGGTCAGCTTTTACGCCATGGTGTTCGATGCTGAGGTAGCTGCCCGCACCCTCCTCAAAGCGCTGCGGGACAACGGGACGGATTTGCCGGTGGTGATCGCGGTTGAAAAAGGTACCGACATCCGGGTCATCTGGCCCGAAAACTTCCACGGGGATTTTTCGCTGCTGTAGCCGAATATCCGCCGGCATCAGCCGCCGGTCCCGGTAAAATACTGATCTTTTTCGCCAAACAGGATGTTAAAGCTGGTGAGGCTCCCGTAGATCCTTGTAATGTACTGCTGCATATTCACCTTATCCTCATCTGTAAGCTTCTGATGGCTGTTGATGTTTTGTTCCAGCACCCTGAGGCGATCGCGCAGCATGACGATTTTATGAAAGAACACTTCAATGGGTATCTCCTTGGCTTTCAAATCCTTGTTGGCTGGCTGCAGGATCATTGTGCCACCCAGCCAACGCTCGCCCAGGGGCACAGTTTCCTGCAGGGCACCTGAGCGGTCGAGCACTGCTTCCACCGCTTCCAGCAACATCTTTACGCTGATGGGCTGTGCGGCATCAGTCGCTTCCTCTGCCACCTCCCCGATCACCGTGGCCTGAAACCGGTTTTTGTTGAACTGCAGTTTCCCGCCCCGTTCAAAGAGCACATCATACGTGGAAACACCTGCTCCGATGATGACGCCTTCACCATATTTCTCGTGGTCGATACGGGTACCAACCGTAAATTCCTTTTCCATCTGTATCCGTATTTAATTCTGAGGGCGAAGATAGCAAAAACCTGTGTGATCCTTCATTCCGCCAGGACTGAAAGCCGCCTGCACCGCAGCAGCATGGGTTTCCATTCGGGCAACCGGGTCATCGCCCCCCAGGTTTCTTTGTTTGAGTAAGGGTTCATGATGGCGGAGAAATCAGCAAAGTAAAAATCTGCCAGTCCGCGTGTACCATAACGGGAATAGACAGAATCGCACAGCATGTAGGTAAAGACAGTTTCCGAGGCCCCTCCTTTCATGGAATCGAGAAAAGCACTGCCACTCCATTTCAGGTAAATCAGGCTGCAATACCGTTCATAGGTCTCAGGGTCAGGCTTATCAAAAAACACCTTGTATACCGTTGGGTCGCTTTCGAGGTGCCTCAGCAAAAACTTATCCCCCTTTTTTAAAGGCATGGATGCATGGATCACCACATCACCGTTAATCATGCTGAAATCCACATCCGTATATTCCTCATACAGGTTCTTATTCTCATAGGGATAACTGATCAGCAATCCTTCATCGGACCCGAAGTACTCGCACCACACTTCAACCCCGGAGGTATTGAGTGTTATTCTCTTACAAATCATACCGGTAAAAGGGATTGATACAATGATAAGAATAAGGGCCAGCCCCAGCAGCATGTCGCGGGTTCTGACTTTCTCCTCCTTTGCATGGGTTTCCGGATCGGTAGAACGGTAAAAGACCCTCCCACCGTAGCCCGTATAGGGGTATGACCGCCGGTTTCCTGGCTGAGCGTAAGTGGTTTGTGGAGCCGGGTTATTGCTTTTATGGGTATACCTGAGGGCATGGTAATCGTAACGGGCCCGGCGCTGCGGGTCACTGAGTACTTCGTATGCCTGCTGTATCTGAATGAATTTCGCTGCCGCACCAGGTTCCCGGTTCACATCGGGATGGTATTGCTTTGCCAGACGGCGGTAGGCATGGCGCACCTCATCGGCGGAGGCATCCTGCCCGATTTCCAGAACCTGATAGTAGAATGGCAGCATTGTTCTGCGAAGATAGGAAAAGGAACAGGAATCGCTACAGAAACGTACCTTTGCAAAAAGCTATTGTTATGCGCATCGACCTTATCACTATCCATCCCGAGATTTTCACCGGACCCCTGACCCAGTCGATTGTGAAGCGGGCCGTGGATAAGGGGATCTGTACCCTGCACCTGCACAACCTGCGCGATTACAGCGTAAACCGTTACGGCAGCGTGGATGACTACCCGTACGGCGGTGGCGGAGGCATGGTAATGATGGTGGAGCCAGTGCATCGCTGCATCACCAAGTTGAAGAATGAGCGGGATTACGACGAAGTGATCTACACCTCACCGGATGGTGAACTGTTCAGCCAGCCACTGGCCAACAGACTCTCTATGGCGGGGAACCTGATCGTCCTCTGCGGGCATTACAAAGGGGTGGATGAGCGGATCCGGGAGCACCTGGTCACCCGCGAGATCAGCATCGGGGATTATGTCCTTACCGGCGGGGAACTGGCTGCAGCCGTGATGATCGATGCAGTGGTACGGCTTATTCCCGGGGTGCTGGGCGATGAGCAGTCGGCCCTTACCGACAGCTTCCAGGACGGGTTGGTGGCACCGCCGGTGTACACCCGGCCCGCTGATTACCAGGGGTGGAAGGTACCTGATGTGCTGCTTTCGGGGCACGACCGCGACATCGCCGACTGGCGGCTTGAGCAGGCCATGGAGCGCACCCGGCTCAGGAGGCCCGGATTGCTGGAAGAATCGTAAAAACACATATACCACACAATTACTCTGGCCTTATATTTGTAGAAATTGCGCCCCAACATTAAAATCCAGAATACCATGAAACAGATTTCCAAATCAATGCGCTGGCTGGCAGTTATGCTGGCTGTTGCCGTGCTGGCCACCAGCTGTGCAAGTACCACCCTCATCAACTCCATCCCATCCGGAGCAAAAGTGTATATCGACGGCGAACCCGCAGGCACCACCCCGTTAGCCTATTCCGACCAGAAAATCGTGGGGAGCTCCACCGAGGTGAAACTGAAAAAGGAAGGATATGAGGATCACAATGTGATCATTACCCGCGATGAGGAGGTGGATGTGGGAGCTTTGATTGCAGGCATCCTCTTCTATGTTCCGTTTCTCTGGGTGATGAAATATAAACCGTCGCATACGTACGAGCTGACGCCTGTAAGGTGACCTCAGAAAAAAAAGATCAGCAGGGTGATTGCCGGTTTAAAAAATACCCGTATATTTGCACTCCTTTTTTCGACAATACCCTAACAAACCGGAGAGATGAACAAAGACGCGATTATCAAACAGGTAGAAGAGATGCTGGTACCAACCAGAGAGTACCCGGAATTCAAGGCAGGTGACACTGTAACAGTGAATTATAAGATTAAGGAAGGAAACAAGGAGCGTATCCAGAGTTTCCAGGGTGTGGTAATCCAGCGCAAGAACAGCGGTGCCCGTGAGACCTTCACGGTACGCAAGATCTCAGGTGGTGTGGGTGTAGAAAGGATTTTCCCGATACATTCCCCCTTTATCGATGAGATCATCGTAAACAAGCACGGTGTGGTACGCAGAGCCCGCATTTACTACTACCGCGGACTCACCGGCAAGAAATCCCGCATCAAGGAAAAGATCGTCAGGAGCAAGAAGGAAGCATAGTATTCCCTGCTATCAAAAGCAACGCAAAGGCGCCTCCAAAGGGCGCCTTTGCTGTTTTATCCCTAGATCCCCTGCCCCACGATCGCGATGCGCTTTTTGCCGTCCATTTTTACCACAAAGGGCTCTTTCATCCGGATGTGGCGGAACCATTTGGTACGCTGCACCTCGGGCATGGCCTTGAGCTTTTCCCAGTCGATGAAGTTGCTGCCGATACCCTCCTGTATGGAGAAATAGCCCACATTCATGGAGGTTACGTTATGGAAGAAGTGCGAGCCGGAGGAGGCATCGAGGGGGAACCCTTCGAGGCTGGTTTCCACAATGATGCGGGCATTGGAGATCTGCGACCACTGCACGGGAATGCCTATCCAGCGGTCGCGGGTGCCCCAGCGCCCCGGTCCGATCAGGATATATTTGCGCTCCTCAGCACCCAGTTTCTGGTTCAGGATTTCAATCTCATCAGCCATTTCAACGGTCATCGATTTGTCAAAGATCTCCTTGTCCACGTAAATCAGGTCGTACACATCATCGATCAATCCGTTCCCCATCCCTTTTTCGCTGTAAAGTACCAGTTTCGAACGGTCGATGGTCTGGGTGTCGATGGTGTAATCGGAAAGGTTTCCGATGAGGGGTTTGATCTGCAGGACATAGAACGATGAACGGAAGGTTTTGTCACGGTTCAGGTCGATGGCAAATTCGATCTCCACCGGTGATCCCAGTGCTTCCTTCACTACATCCAGCACCACCTCGATGGTCTTGGCCATCGGTGCATAGTTGTATTTCAGGATGTTGGCGAAATTGATGATCCGGGGGCCCGGTCTGGTGATGCCCGGGGAGATCGTCTCCTGCTGCAAGTCGTAGACCGATGCGAGGTGCTTGAGGGTGCCATGCTCCTCCGCCACGTCGATATCGAGGCGTGCCAGTCCGGCCGTATCCCCTTCCATCAGGTCGATGTCTTTCTTCCCGAGATCCACCGCATAAAACTGCAGCTGTGAATTCAGGTACTGATCGCGGGGTGAGTTGATATCGGTATCGGGGTATTTGGGTGAGAAACGGTACGCCTTTTCAGCCTCCACCACATATTTCCCCAAACCAAGGGCAGCCACGGCAAATCCCTCTTCGGGCTTCATGTGGGCGAAAGGGTAATAATTGTACGACTGTGCCACCCCGCTGATATGCGGGTAGAAGTAGTTACCATACTGTTCCCCAACCACTTCCTGAATCACCACTGCCATCTTTTCTTCCTCGATTTTGTAGTGGATGGCCTCCACATAGCCCCGGGCAACCTTTGAATACACCGAGGCATACACCAGTTTGATGGCATCAAGGGCCTGTTTGAGCCTCACCTCAAAGTCGGGATGGTTGTTGGGAAGCAGGTAGGTTTCAAAGATGCCGGCAAAAGGCTGCAGGCGACTGTCTTCGAATAGCCCGGAGGAGCGGATGGCGATGGGTTTTTCGATGTTTTTCAGCACCTTGCGCATCCGTTTCACAAACACATCCCCGAAATTCCCCTCAAAGAACCATTTCTGTATCTTATCGTAGTTGGTTTCATTCAGGATCCTGCCGGCGAGCTTGTTGCGGTCGAGAAACCGCTCGAACTCATCGGTACCCACGATACAGGTTTTGGGTGCCCGGATGCGGATGTTGGGAACGATGTTGGTAAAATCGAAGTTGTGGATGAGGGTGTTGATAAAGGCTACACCCCTCCCCTTACCGCCCAGTGATCCGCTGGCGAGGCTCACGATGTTGGTCTCCTCCAGCACTTCCGAATCCTCAAAGGGGATCACCTTACCCTTGTTTTTCTCATTGCGGTACTGCTGGATGGCTTTCACCAGGAATGTGCGGATCTCTTCGGCCGAATTGAAGTCGGTGGTGCGGTAGGGGTTGATGAGCTTGGCGATCTGCACCTCCCCGCGTGCCATGAACCACAGCGAAAAATGGTTGCGCTTGGAATGGAAGAGCAGTGACTCTTCCGGGATGGTTTTCAGGTGTTTTTCGAACTCCTTAATGGTATGGGCAATAGCTACTTCCTGCCCTTCCGGGGTTTTGAAAACAAAGCTGCCAAATCCCAGGTAGTGGCTGATGAAGCTCTTGATCTCCTGTAGCAGGGCGTCGGAGTTTTTGTCGATGAAGGTGGTTTTGAGGAGATAGGCCCGGTTCGAGTTCTCTTCATCCGATGACTGGATAATCACGGGCAGATCTTTGATTTCTGATCTGATCTTCTCCACCAGCTGGAACCCTGCCTCGGGATCCAGTTTTCCGTGATGTTCGTATTTCACATCGGTAATCAGGCAAAGCATAAACTCCTTGTACCGGGTATAAATCGCCATCGCCTCTTCGAAGGTGGAGGCCAGCAGGATTTTGGGGCGTGCCCTGAGGCGGAGCACCTTGTACAGCTCGTCCGTGGTTACATCGTCGATGTTCCTCCGGGTCTGTTCCATCACGGAGGTGTAGAGCATGGGGAGGTACCTGGAGTAGTACTTGGCAGAATCCTCCACCACCAGGATCACCCGCACCAGACCAATGCGCGTGTCATTCTCCACATTCACACGGTCTTCCAGATGTTTCACCATGGCAAAGAAGATCTTGGAGTCGCCGTTCCACACAAATAATTTGTCGATGGCATTGAGCAACACCGGGGACTCGTGGAAGATGGCAATATCGGAGTTGTTGTTGAGCAGCAGGAAGATCGGAATGTAAGGGTACTCCTTCTTCAGTCCGCGGCTTTGCTCCACCGGAATGTTCTTATCCACCCCCATCATGATGATCACCATGTCGAAGTGGCGGGTCCTGAGCTGTTCCAGTGCCTCTTCGAGGGTGGTAACCCCTGTCACGCGTGGCATTGAGCTGAGATTCAGCTGGTAGTATTCGCCCAGTATGTGCTCGGTGAACCGCCCTTCCTCTTCGATGTTGTAGGCATCGTACAGGTTTGCCACCAGCAGTATCTCCCTGACTTTAAATGGCATAAGATCGTGAAATACATCCCTGTCGATGTTTTGTTTGGTGAGGAATTTCTGTAGCAGCTGCCTGCTTACCGAGACGGCCTCCTTCGGGGGCTTTGGCAGGTGGCTATCGGGTTCCAGGGTGGATTTGAGCAGGTCTTTTGCCTTTTCCGAGTTGACATACCCTGCCAGCAGGTTACTGAGGTTCACCAGCAGATGGCGCTCTTCTTCGAGGAAGGGGCCTTCATTTTCGCGCGGAAATTTTTTGGTATAAAACACCTCGATCTTCCCTTTCCTCCGGTCGATGCTCTGAAAATTCTGCACCTGTACCCACTCGGTCTGCAGGAAGTTACCAGTGGTAAATACCTGCCCGTCGTAGGTGATCCTTGCGCAGGTGAACTCAGGGTACTGCCAGGCACGCGGCAGGATGAGGCATACCTGCTGCAGGGTCTCATTAATGGGTTTCCCCTCCTTGAGGATCAGGGTGGTTTGGTTAATACAGGCCAGCTCCTTGAGCCGTTCGCGGGTATCATGGAGCAATTGCTCCACGTTGGGGGAGGATCCGGTGCTTCCTCCGGTACCTTTCAGTAATTCATCATTCACGTTATCTGTGTTTTAGGTATACAACTCAACAGTGCGATCATCGCGAATAAATATAGCAATTGGACAGGAATAAAATTGGTGTAAAATGGTTGTTTGATAAAAAATTGTTCTTAATATTGTCGCGCTTATTCACATTAGTTGTTAACCTAAACTTTTTATCTATGTCACACAGTATGTATAATCAGATTGTAGATGAATTCATGGTAAAAGTGATTGCACGCAATCCTTCGGAACCGGAATTTCATCAGGCGGTCCGGGAAGTGATAGAAACACTTGTCCCGTTCATTGAAGAGAACCCCCAGTATAAACAGGCCCGGATTCTGGAGCGCATTGTGGAGCCGGAGCGGATTATCATCTTCAGGGTTCCCTGGCTCGACGACAAGGGAGAAATCCAGGTAAACCGTGGTTTCCGCATTGAGATGAACAGCGCCATCGGCCCTTACAAAGGGGGATTGCGTTTTCACCCTACGGTAAACCTTGGCATCCTGAAATTCCTGGCTTTCGAGCAGATTTTCAAGAATTCCCTCACTACCCTTCCGATGGGCGGTGGCAAGGGCGGTTCCGATTTCGACCCGAAGGGCAAGTCGGACAATGAAGTAATGAAGTTCTGCCAGAGTTTCATGACAGAGCTTTTCCGTCACATCGGCCCTGACACCGACGTTCCTGCAGGTGATATCGGAGTTGGCGGACGTGAGATCGGCTACTTGTTTGGCCAGTACAAAAGGCTGAAGAACGAGTTTACAGGTGTACTTACCGGCAAGGGTTTGTACTGGGGTGGATCGCTGGTCCGTCCGGAAGCTACCGGTTACGGCGCCACCTATTTTGCTGAAGAGATGCTGAATGCCCGTGGCGACAGCCTGAAGGGAAAAACCGTTGCCATCTCAGGATCGGGTAATGTAGCCCAGTATGCTGTTGAAAAAGTGAATTTCTTCGGTGGCAAGGTGGTTACCATGTCCGACTCCAATGGTTTCATCCATGACCCGAAGGGTATTGATGCCGAAAAGCTTGCCTGGGTGATGAACCTGAAGAACGTGAAGCGCGGCCGCATCAGCGAATATGTTGCCAAGTGGGGCGGTGAATACCACGAAGGACTGCGCCCATGGATTATCCCGTGCGACGTGGCCATGCCAAACGCCACGCAGAACGAAATCAACGGCGACGAAGCCCGCACCCTGATTAAAAACGGATGTTTTGTGGTGTGCGAAGGTGCCAATATGCCTTCAACCCCGGAGGCTATTGAGGTATGGCTTGAAAACAAGATTCTCTTTGGACCGGGCAAGGCTGCCAACGCCGGTGGCGTTGCCACCTCAGGCCTTGAGATGACCCAGAACAGCATGCGCCTCAGCTGGAGCCGCGAAGAAGTTGATGAAAAACTCCACACCATCATGAAGAACATCCATGCTACCTGCGTGAAGTTCGGCAAGGAAGGTGAATACATCAACTATGTAAAGGGCGCCAACATCGGTGGATTTGTAAAAATTGCCGAAGCCATGATGGCTCAGGGCATTGTATAAAAACCATCACCCATTCATGCAAAGCCGGCCGACACCTGTCAGCCGGCTTTTTTACTGCTCCTGCCGGTGGCGGAAAAGCAGGAGCTGCATTACAATGATAAAGATCACCCCTGCCTGCGCCTCGAGCATCGACTCTGAGAGGAGGTTGAACCCTGTGAGCATCAGAAAGAAAACATGCACCCCTGTAGGTTTACCGGGGGGCATCCATACCGGCAGCAGCAGCCATGCCAGAAGCACCAGCAAACCCATGGTTCCCAGCGTGGCTGCCGTTTGCAGGTATTGGTTGTGCGCATTCTTATATCCGCCAAAAGGGAAAAGCAACCCCCGGTCACCGATCCTTTGGGTGGTTTCAGAGATATAATCACCAGTTCCTGCTCCCGTGACGGGATTCTCCTTCCAGACATCCAGCGCGATCTTCCAGCTCTCCCTTCGGATCACCATGCCATCAGCACGGTGGGTCGGGGAAATGGGGGCAGGGGCCGTAAGGTTCTGCACTGCAGATGCGAGCCGCACCCGAATCGGTTTGAATACCCAGGCCGTTGGTATCAATACCAGCAGACAGATTACCAGAAGCATCCATACCGACCTTCTTTTCCACCTTTCCGAGAGCCGGTAAGCCAGATACCCCAAAGCGATGATCAATCCGAAAAATCCCGCTTTCGAACTAAGCAGCACCACCATGGCTACCCACCAAATCATCAATGCCACACCTGCCAGCCACCGCCACCAGCCTGATTTTTCCTCATAACCGGTAAGATAACTCCCGGTAATCCCCATAGCAAAACACACATACATCGCAAGATACGAGGGGTGCGACCATTGTGAAAAGCGGGAATAATAGAAAAGGGAAGTGTCAGCAGTTAATCTATAGGACAGAAGTGCAGACACCAGAAGATACAGGGTTACGGCGAGGGTACCGGCAGCAAACCCGGCAAGAATCCGTCGGATCCACGTTTTGTCAAATACCTTTCCGGAAGCAGCAAAAGCGAGCAGCGGAAACACCAGCAGCAGGCTTTTCTTTTCGAGCTCAAACAACCATGGGGAACCCTCAGATGACCACAACACTCCGGCAAGGTACAGCAGGGGCATCAGAAGAAACACCCACATATGTCCTCCCGGTGCAGCTCTTCTGATCCGGCATGCAAGAAATCTGAAGAAATTACCCTTCCCGGCTGAACTGATGATTTCACCGAGCGAAAACAATCCGAACAGATATACTGCCGCTACCGGAACCTTTCCGGGAAAAGGGATCAGGAATGCCAGCAGCACCAGCGACCATCCGGTACTGTGCAGCCACCATGATTCACGGGAAACATTATGGGTTTGTTCCGACATCAGCGCAAAGATAACGATAAACCGATGTATCCCGAATCATTTACAGGCTCGTAAAAAAATCGTAGGTTTGGCGGCCAAACAGGGAAGACGCCAATGAGGATAATGCTGATCAACCATTATGCAGGGGGGCCGCATCTGGGAATGGAACACAGGCCGTTTCTGCTTGCACGGGAATGGATCCGGGCAGGGCATGAGGTGGTGATCGTGGCAGCCGGATATGCCCACACACGTACCCGGCAGCCCGATGTACAAGGCCGCATTCATGAAGCCTCACATGACGGTGTTCCGTACCTGTTTTTCAGGACCCCGTCTTATTCCGGAAATTCCCTGAAACGGGTGTGGAATATGGGGGTTTTCATCCGGAAGCTGTGGTCCCATGCCAGGTACATGGCCGAGAAATTCAGGCCTGAAGCAGTCATTGCCTCTTCCACCTATCCGCTGGATATTTGGCCGGCCCATCGCATTGCCCGGATGAGCGGGGCCAGACTGGTGTTCGAAGTCCACGACCTGTGGCCCCTCTCCCCCATGGAGCTGGGAGGTTATTCAGCACGCCATCCCTATATCAGGCTACTGCAGAAAGCCGAAGATTTTGCCTATCATCATGCCGACCGGGTGGTGTCCCTGCTCCCCTGCACCCTTCCTCACATGACATCCCATGGGATGGAGCCGGAGAAATTCCGCTATGTACCCAATGGCGTTCTCCCGGACGAATGGGATGCGGCCGGCATCCTTCCCGGTGAACATCAACACATCATTGACACCAGCAGGGCCGAAGGAAAAAAGATCGTGGGATACACAGGTGCCCTGGGGGTTGCCAATGCCCTGGAACCCCTGATTGAGGCTTCCGCCCTGGTGAAGGACCAGCCGGTTGTGTTCCTGCTGGTAGGGCAGGGGCCGGAAAAAGATCGCCTGATGGATCTTGCAGGGAACCTCGGGGTCCACAACCTCTTTTTTGCCCCGAATGTTCCCAAACAGCAGTTGCCCGCACTGCTGGAGCAGATAGATTTTCTGTACGTAGGGTTCAGAAAACAGGCACTCTACCGGTTTGGGGTGAGCCCCAATAAAATCTTCGATTACATGATGGCAGGAAAGCCCGTAATACAGGCCATCGAAGCCTGCAACAATCCGGTGGCGGAAGCAGGGTGCGGTATCTCCATCCCTGCCGACAACCCCATCGCCATAGCTGAGGCCATCCGCCGGCTCTGCGCTGCTCCGGCGGAAGAACTAGCTGCGATGGGCAAAGCCGGCCGATCGTATGTTATGGCGTATCATGATTACCGGAAACTGGCGGAACATTTTCTGGAAGGGCTCTGAACTCACTCTGGTTCAGCATGATATATTTATAATGGACGGGCAGCAATAGGGCCATCAGCAGCAAGGGCTCCGTTAAAAAGACATTGTGTGAAAACAGCCTGAACCCAGCAGCAAGGAACATCAATGCCACAAGGGACAGCAACTCGCTGCCATAGTAACGCCAGATCACAATGCTCTGCACTGCCAGCAACAGAATCAGCAACGCTCCGAGTATCCCGGAATAAAGCAGGGCCGAAATCAGGTAATTATTCTGCCACACCACAGTACCTTTATGCAGGGAAGCCTCGAAGGTTACTGCTGCAGGAAAGTTGTCGAGATACCCGAATCCGATGCCCAGGAACTTTTGGTCAGGGGTATATTGACGGAAGATGTCCTTTACCATCTCAAACCGCTGTCGCCGGGTGTCATAGGCTTTCTCCACCCAGTTATCTTCATTGCTGACAAAAGTGGATTTCTCCTGTTCCCGCAGCATAAAAGCGATTTTTTCCTTCAGGGCATTTTCGGACAGGCTGTTATCCGCGCCACTCCAGATTCTGTCGTACCAGTCCTGCAATTCAACCTTATCCGTGATGGAGGACAGGTGCGCATAGGTGATCAGGGTAACTTCGGATTTAAACCGGTATCGGTTGAAGCCAGCTTTTTCTATCCATTTCTCCTTGGTGGCATAATCGGGGGTTACGATCAGCCAGGTAGCTGCCAGGGCAGAAAAACCCAGCACCAGAATCAGTACATTGAGGTTTTTGATAAGCCGGTAGTTATAGGCCCGGTTGGCGTGAAACAGATAGTAAATCCTGAGTATGATGATGCAGACAAAGAGGAGCATCATCAGCACAAACCCCTTTTTGGAGCCGCTCCACAGCACCACATAAAACAGCATCAGGAACACAAAATGGTAGGCCAGGTTGATGAGTGCCTGATTTTTACGCCTGAACCTGTTGAATAACAGACCTATCAACGCAGCCACCAGAGGGAGGATAAAGCTGTCGTTATCGGGGATCAGCGATGATCCAAGGCCTGATGGCACTGCAGGAATCCAGGCAGGCAGGGGGATTTCCCGCAACACAAGCCAGAACTTCAGAAAGCCTGCACTTGCCAGAAGAAATCCAAAAATGGTAAGCCACCGAAAGAACAAATCCCTGAATACCAGAAATTTTTCCGGAGTCCTGATGAGGTACAGGCATCCCAGTGCAAAAATCGCCAATGCTGCCAGGTGGTACAATTCGGCGGAAAAGTCCAGGATATCCAGTTCAGAACGATGGATAGAAAGGAGAAATACCAGCACGGCGCCCAGTAACAGGAAGTATGGATGTATATTACGGATAGAGAAACTTGTTTCCTTGATATACCTGATCCAGGAAAATACCAGCTGCAGAAGAAATACCAGTAACAAACCAAAAAACAGGGTTGAGAGCCATGGGAAACCGGTTTTAAGAACAAAAAGCACTGACAGACAAGCCATCTCACCGGTAAGGATTCCGGGATTGACGAGTTGTCGGAAAAAGGCAGCCGGCTTCATGGTGTTTTTTTGTTCGTTGTTTGTTGTTCGTTGTTTGTTCCCGAATCGCTTCGCTCTCGGGACTTCGCTTCGCTAAGTGTTTGTTGTTTTTTGTTCCGGGAAGGCAGATATCTAAAAAACAAACGAATAAACGAATTTACAAACTTTTCAAAATGAATGGTTCCGAAAAGGTTATTTGGATCTTACGTTTTTAAGCCAGTGTTTTGGCAATGATGCGGGAAGCTTCTCCGTTTCCGTAGAGTGACAGGTCCGGGACAAAGCGAAGGTTTATGAGTATATTGAAAGCAGTCATAATGTTTTCGGGGCTGGTGCCCGCGGTGATATTTACACCTGCCTCCACCAGTTCCTTCCATTCAGTCTCATCACGCAGGGTGAGGCAGGGTTTGCTGAAAAAATAGGCCTCTTTCTGCAGGCCGCCACTGTCGGTTACCACCATCCTGGCGTGCTGTAACAGCCACAACGACTCCAGATACCCTACCGGTGGAATGAGGGTGACACCCGGAAGATTCGTGTCAACGCCATATTTCGACAGCATCCCGGAAGTACGCGGGTGCAGTGGAATCACCACGGGTATGGTGTGGGCCATGGCTGCCAGGGAATGGAAAACTGAGGTCAGCGCAGCAGGGTTATCGGTAGTAGCCGGGCGGTGCACCGTTGCCAGGATGAATTCACCGTCATGGATTTCTTCGGGTTTTCGGGCGAGGTCCCGGAACCTGAGGGCTGCATCGAGCATCACGTCGCCGTTCATGATGATTTCGGCGGGAAAGGACCGGAATCCCTCGGCCTCAAGGTTTCGCACCGCAGTGGCAGTCGGGCAGAACAGCCAGCGGCTGAGGCGGTCGGTAACGATTCGGTTGATCTCTTCGGGCATCAGCATATCGAACGAGCGCAAACCCGACTCCACATGGGCTACCGGGATGTGCAGCTTGGAGGCCACCAGTGCTCCTGCCAGGGTAGAGTTGGTATCTCCATACACCATCAGGGCATCAGGTTTTTCCTGTAGTAACACCTCTTCCAGCAACTCCATCATCCGCCCGGTCATTGCACCGTGCGACAGGCTGTGCACCCCCAGATGATATGCCGGTTCCGGAATCATCATCTGCTCGAAAAAGACCCTGCTCATCGGATCATCAAAATGCTGACCCGTGTGTACCAGCACCTCTTTCACCGACCCTGCAGTATCCCTGAAGGCGGCACTAACTACCGCTGCCTTGATAAACTGAGGCCGTGCCCCTATAACCGTTACTACTTTCATCCTGTCTGTTTATGCGACACTCTGAGATTCAAAATTACGATATACCATCAACAATTTCTCCCTTTCCGTTTCCCACGAATAATGTTTCAACGCAGCCTCCCTTCCCCTGGCACCCATTTGGGCAGCCATTGCAGGGTCGGCAAGGAGGGTTTTGATTGCTTCACGGATTTGCGCGGTATCCAGCGGATTTACTGCCAGACCGCACTGGTGGGTATCCACAATCGCTTTCCAGGAGGGGAAATCGGAGATTATCACCGGAATCCCTGCCAGCATATACTCAAACAACTTCGTAGGGATGGCATCCACATAGTTGGGTACAGGGTGCATCAGGTTCAGTCCGATGGCAGACTGCCCCATAAGCCGGCTCACAACGGCTCGGTCGACCATACCATGGTAGATCTTTTTCTTCCACCCGGGGAACCTCCTGAGCTGCTGGAAATAGTCGCACGAGTCGACCGGGCCTGCCAGATCAAGGATCACATCCAGGTCACCGATCGCATCGATCATCTCCCCTGCCCCGCGGATCTGTGAGATGCCGCCGGTATAGCAGAGGTGAGGGGGTGTGGGTTTCTGGCAGGGGTCAACCGGTGTAAATTCCTCCTGCAGCGGGAAGTTTCGAACATCGGTGGTATGGGCATTCAGGGGCAGGAACCGTTGTGCAATATGGGGCGTGGCGGTAACGATGGCATCGAGGCGGCGGGCAACCCGGTTTTCGTAACGTTCGGTCACCGATGCCAGCGGGCGCCGCAGCCAGGCGGGGATATAAAACTTCGACAGGATCTGCCGGGGAAGGTCTTCGTGGACGTCGTACACCACCCGGATGCCCTTCTGCTGCAACCTGCGTGTGGCGATCAGAAACTCCGGATCGTGAAAATGGACTACCTGAGGATTAATTTTCAGCACAGCCGCTGCCAGGGCAAACGGGGCACGCAGCATACGTCCGGGCCTGGATTTGTAATGCACCATAATATACTGCACACGCACACCTTTTTCCTCACAATCCTCCCCTTTGCCCGCTACCAGCAGGGTAACGCGGTGACCTGCCGCAGCGAGTGAAGCGCACTCCTTGTGAAAGATGCGGATATCCCGGGCCGGGTGAGCGGTGGTTACATGACAAACGTCCATCAGGCAGATCCTTTTTCCCGTATGATTTTCCCCAACGGGAAGGTTTTGGCAATGCAAACCTACAACATTTTCCCGTGCTGAATCCGGTCTTGTTCGTACCGCATTGCAATGATGAGGATTACAATCCAGTAGAGCACATAGAAAACGATGTTCAGCAGTGCGAACACCCTGAAAAACTGCACTTCCGGGAGGTGGCTGAAAAACGACAGCGAGAGGATGGCCAGAAAGTACAGCACCTGCCATACAGCACCTATCCTCACCTTTTCGAGGGCGATAATGAGGGTGCTCAGGGGTGATACCACAAACTGGATCATGAAGGCAGGAGCCAGTATGGCAGCCCATACCCCGGCGGTGGACCAGTTCTGTCCGAACAGAAAAGCAAACAGTGGTTCACCGGTAAACACGAAGAAAAGGGCCACTCCCACGGCAAACAGTGTTGTATAAAGTGAGAGTTTCAGGAAGCCGGGCAGTATTTTCTGGTGCATATTCCGCTGTTCCGAGAATTTCTGCAGCAGCACCTGCGACATGGCGGTGGTAATCAGTGCCAGTGGCAGAGCGAGCACCTGCCGGCTAAGGTCGAACTGGGCGGTGGCATTTGCCGAATAGAAACGGTTCACCATCACCACCGGGATCATCAGGCTGGCGGTATTGAGGATGGCCGGCAGTGCCTGGAAGAGGGGAAAATCGCGGTACCTGTGGGCAGCCTTCCGGATGGTTCCGGCATCCATGCCCGACAGGGAGTACCCTTTTCGGGCGCTTTGCCACCAGGAGAGGCCCATGTTCACCATCCGTCCTGCCAGATCGCCCCACAGGAGGCTGCCCTGCCAGCCTGCCAGTCCACCGGCCGACTGCATGGCCCCTTCGGTAGTCCTGCGGGCAATCCGGTTGCCGGCAGAGGCTCTGAAGGCTTTATGGCGGATCAGCCAGTAGTTGAACGTTTGTCCGGCGCTGAAGAAGAGTACCCCCGGCGGGATAGCCCACAGCCAGATGCGTCCTGCAGCGGGCCACCCGGTAATCTTAACCACAGCATCGGGAAGGATGGCAATCACCAGGGCAAACAGGAACGAGAACACCACGCTGATGCCGAGCGAAAGGGTCACCAGAGCTGATGCATCGCGCGACTTTTCGGGCAGTACGATGGCCATCTCGTACCGGAGCGTCACCACCACAATGAGGATGGAGGTGATGCTGTTGTACACGGCGAACAGGGCAAACACCTCGGCGTCGAACAGGCGGCGCAGCAGGGGCTGCAGCAGCACCGGGATCACCTGTGCAATGGCGGTGCCGGTGAGCAGTGTGGTGAAGTTTTTTATAAATCCTGATCGGGGCAGGCGTGCCATAATCTGCTTTGAGGATGCAAACGTAATTTTTTTTCAGAGAAAATCTCCTTTTTTTCGGTTTCGATCAACTATACAGACAAATACCGGAAAAAATGATCAGCTACAGGGAGATTCAGCCAATGATCTGTAACAGCCGGCAGGCGGGGAAGCAGCTCGTCGTGCCGGCGCCACGCTGAGCCCCGTCAGTGTGGCGCTTATCAGAGGGGGAGATCTGTGCAGAAAGAAAAAATAAGCAGTCATACAAAAAACAAAACCATGAAAATCAGAACAAAACATATGCTCATCATCCTGCTGGCAGTCATCGCCTGTTTCACCTACGGGCAGGCCCCGCTTCGGCAGGTAACCTACACCACCACCACCAGCAGGGTGTTTGCGGTGCCGAAGGGGATGAATATTGAGGAAGAAGTATCTACGTACGACCTGACTAAAATGACCTCCATCGACAAAAATCAAAAAACGGATATCTCAATTGATCAGAACCATAAAACGGTCATCACCACCTGGTTTCTGGAAACACCGCGGTATACCTATGACTATGAATTCGGGGTTGGAAGCAGCATTACCAGTGAAACCGGAACCAGGATCTATGATCACGAAGGGCAATTGCTGAATGAGATCCTGCATGATATTCCGGATCCCGGTTTTCAGATCGAGCCGGATATGGTACCTGATTTCGGACTGGTCCATCTGTTCACTCAAAGCCCCGATCAATGGCAAACAGCCATGGAATTGCTGGACTATACCGTTTCCCTGAGCCCGGATGGCTCGGAACTGATTGCGGTAAACGACAGCATGGAAATCCGTATCAACCCATCAAGGCTGACTTTCGAAACCCGTCTCTTCAGAGACAGCCTGATGGAGTATTCCGACTGGAACAAGTATCAGAATGTCGATGGAAAGATCATCCCCCTGGTTTCGGTACTCACCACATACGACCTGCTTGAAAACCATAAACGGTTTCAGCAAAGTGAAATTACCCGGTACAATTCCTATTACATACTGAACCACACCGGCGACACGGTGGTTTCCTGGTTTTCAAACACCGTGGCAGCTGCCAGAAAGGGGGATATCCAGATTGCCAGGTTTGAGGAGCAGGTCATCAAAAACGGAGCCCTGAAGGCATATCCTAATCCGGCCGCAGATGAGCTCAATGTTTCCATCCCGGCTTTCATCGGAGCGACTGTAGATCTTGAGATCTTGAGCCTGCAGGGCTCACTGATCCGGCGTATGGAGAACCTCAGTACCAATGCAGTGCACACCGTTGACATTTCGAATCTGCAGCCTGGTGGGTATATTCTGCGATGCGGAAAGGATGGAAGATGGAAATCGGTAAGATTTGTGAAGAATTGATGAATTTATTTATTTTTAACACCTGAAAGAATGAAGACACTATATTTTACATTGATTATTTTGTTGATATCGACCCTGGTTTCAGGGCAAACCGATACCGGAAATGCCGGTCACTTTGAAAACCGGTTGCTTCAGAACATCACCATTATCAAATCGGATCCGGGGGATGCGGCAAGGATTATTGATGGGCCTCCCGTGCATCCCATTCAACCCCATAGTGGAGCTCCGACAGAGGATCTGAGCCACTTAAACCGCCTTGTTTTCTTTATCCATGGACTAGGTGGGGAAATCACCTCCTGGGAGAGAGTAGCAAATGCTATGATGTATCCAAGTCAGCAAGGAGTAGGTTTTTACGCCAGAAAATGCCATACTTTCAGATTTGGCTATGCCCCCAGTTACTCGACAATGGTTGGAGTTGCTGCAGACATGTCCAATGCAATCGGGGCTCAGGCCAACATTTACAAGTCGTATCAGGGTTACAATCCAGATCCGAAAAACAACTTCATAATAGCACACAGTCAGGGTGGTATCGTAACAAGAACCATTGCCCATCTCGAGAAAGATGCAGGTATCAATAATTATGGAGGGTATGTAACCGTGGCATCCAGCCTTCAGGGAGCCAGAATTCTCAACAACAGAGCCTCATTGTTGAATTTTGCCGAGGATGCCTGCAGCAAGCTTGCTGCAGGGAAATTGGCGGAATCCATTCCTGTTACGGCATCTGCAAAGGTTAATACAGTGTTGTTTGGGCTGAGCAAGAAAATCATCAACTATTCCTGTTCGGGGTTAGGCACCATCCTGCCTGAGCTGTTCAAAGAATACACTTATCAACTGACAGATGACTATAAAGTGGGAGCCAGTCATATATCCGACCTGAATGCCGCTACCAACCATCCGGAATTAATGCAGTTGCATAAAATTGCATTTTATGGCGTTGAGCCCCCTGAAAATATTCTATGGCGTACCTTTAACTGGATGATCAAACCAACCAACGGCGAACTCCCCTGGGAAGCCAATGATGACTTCTACCTGTTGCAAAGTTTTGTCATCCCAACCAGAAACGACTACCAGAATTATTATCAGACCAACAAAGACAAATATATTTTTAATTATCAGAAGTATATGATATATAGCTGGTTACCTGTATTAGGGATCAGTTACTACAATAAAGCTATGGGTTATCACACTAAAATGATACAGTGGGGAAAAGGTGTAACCTGGTTTGACAATGCAAATGAGGGTTGGAACAGTATTATCGGGGCATTGGAGAAAACAACCACCACAATTTGTGAATGCTATTGTCTCCATAATGGCGTTTATTCCTATACCTATACCCCGGATTGCACGGACTGCGCAGTTTCATGCCCCGGCTACCTCCTTTCATCAGGCCCGGTTACCCATATTACCTGGACCCGTAAGGAAAATGACGGAATTGTCCTGGCCGAAAGCGCCAAAGACCTGCCGGGGGCAACATTTCAACCACAAAAGCTTAACGGGATTGAAATCCTTGGGCAACCTCCTACTGGCTCCTCCCATTTTCAGATCAGGAACGACGAAGGCTTAAGAAAATATCTTTCAAAATTATTAGATGAAAAACTTGATCCTTGGTTTGCTCTTCAAATCCAATAACCTGATGAATATGAAAGCTATCATTTGTGTTCTTATGACTATTTCGATATTATGCCAAGCAAGCTGTAAAAAGGAGGTGGTTGAAAAACCACCTCCTCCCCCACCTGACACTCCAAAGTATCAATCCAAAATGGACATAAAATGGCTGGAGCTGTATACCCAGGATACCTCTGGTGCATATTTCTTGGATCCGTACTTCTGGGGGGATCATGTGGTGTTTTGTACCGATATGCCGATATACAAAAACCTATTTCCTACCATGATGGCTTTTCATAAGATCCATGGGACAAAGCATCCTTTATGGAATGACCAGACAAAGGATCTTTCACAAGGATACACGGACTATTTTCCTGATTGGAAACTTTTTGGATCAAATAATCATCTTGCCGTGCATTGTGCAAAAAATAGACTATTTGGATGGAATCTGAATACAGGAAACCTGGAATGGATGATCAACCATGCCCCTCTCTATGGTTTAGCAGAATTTTCCAAGGTTTTTGGGGATCCATACCACAGCGTCACAACCGCCAACGATACCCAGACCAGGTTGATAAAAATCGACCCCGAAACCGGGGCAACCCAAATTATTGTCAGCCTGAATGCGGGCTCCAACGAAGGGATCAGTATCCTTCCCCCCTCAGGATGGGTCTCCCCAACCCACGACACTGTATTGGTTTTCCTGGTCCAGGGGTTTCGGAATGTCACCCAGGGATTTGTGAATGCCTATGCCTACTGCCCTACCAAAAACAAGTTTCTTTGGAAAATTGAGCTTACTACGCCACACGGAATCACCACTATGAATGCTCCCCTGGTAATCCGCGATCGTGTGGTATTTATTACCGCAGCAGGTTTGTTTTGTGTGGATATTCCTACCGGTACAATTAAATGGCAACATACATTCCCCAATCCCCTTAAAGGATTCAACTATAAACCTTTGTATGTCAACGGCAGGATTTACCAGCGATCAGGTGAAGATGTGATGGCACTTGATGCCTATTCAGGTACCATCCTCTGGGAATACAACGACAAAATCAACAATCTGGAAGGAGGATCCATGGCCTATTACAAAGGGAATCTTTACTTTACTGCTGAAGATGGGTACGATCCATACTATGCAAGGTACCTGTTTTGTCTTGACGGTGCCACAGGTAAACTGATATGGAAGGATAAAGGACCCCACGAATACAGCGGCATGGCCTTCGGGGTCATCGTGGATCCCGCCACCGGGTACCTCTACGCTACCGATGCCTTCCGGATGATGTGCATCGATTTGAACAACTCGCCGAAGCCCTGAGGATGTTTCAATTAATCGCCCAATAACCCCGGAGATGTACCGGCTATTGGCGCCATGCCCGATCATATCCATATCTTTATCGGTTATCATGTCAACGACCGGATTCCCGATCTGGTAAAGGAAATTAAAACTTCCAGCAACAAATGGGTCAATGACAACCATCTCTCAAAGTTCAGGTTTGAATGGCAAAAGGGTTACGGGACGTTTACCCATTCGAGATCAAATATCGATCAGGTGGTAAGATATATTCTCGGGCAGGAGAAACACCATGCGAAAAGGAGTTTCAGGGATGAATACCTTGATATTTTGAGGCGCAATGAAATCGATTTTCAGGAAATGTACGTTTTCGAATTTTTCACTGATGTTTATGGTTGGGAGTAGGGGGCGCTGCTACGCAGCTTTTGAATCTGGCCGTGGCCTGAATGCTACAAATAGGACGCTGCTACGCAGCTTTTGGTAATGGCAGAATGACGACGTATTCCAAAAGGGGCGCTGCTACGCAGCTCATTGATCGGGTCGTGTCCTGAATGCTACAAATAGGGCGCTGCTACGCAGCTTCAATGGTCATTGTGGACCCGCTACCAGATACCTACACGCCACCGATGCATTCCGGATGATGTGTATCGATTTGAACAGCACTCCGAAACCCTGAGGTTAATTCAGCGAACGCAAAACAATTGAGGAGATGCGACAGCCTATGGAGGTCAGCGCATCTCTTGCTTCCCAAAAACAATCTCCATCTGTGTTGTAGCGCCCTCTTTGTAACACACAAGCACCACACCAACCACCAAGCTGCGTAGCAGCGCCCTATTTGTAGCACACGGCACCACGATACAAAAAAAGCTGCGTAGCAGCGCCCTATTTGTAGCACACCGCTCCACGCCACAAACCAAAAGCTGCGTAGCAGCGCCCCAAAACACCACGCGCTACACCCTGTCAAAAACAACATTCAAACATGGCAAACACCTACACTCAGGCATATTTCCATCTGGTTTTCTCGGTACAAAACCGGGATGCCCTCATTCAAAAACACTGGAAAGACCGTCTTGAAAAATACATCACCAAGGTGGTGGAGGGCAATAAACATAAATTGCTGGCCATTGGCGCGATGCCAGATCATATCCACATCTTCATCGGTTATCATGTCAACGACCGGATTCCGGATCTGGTAAAGGAAATTAAAACTTCCAGCAACAAATGGGTCAATGACAACCATCTCTCAAAGTTCAGGTTTGAATGGCAAAAGGGTTACGGGACGTTTACCCATTCGAGATCAAATATCGATCAGGTGGTAAGATATATTCTCGGGCAGGAGAAACACCATGCGAAAAGGAGTTTCAGGGATGAATACCTTGATATTTTGAGGCGCAATGAAATCGATTTTCAGGAAATGTACGTTTTCGAATTTTTCACTGATGTTTATGGTTGGGAGTAGGGGGCGCTGCTACGCAGCTTTTGAATCTGGCCGTGGCCTGAATGCTACAAATAGGACGCTGCTACGCAGCTTTTGGTAATGGCAGAATGACGACGTATTCCAAAAGGGGCGCTGCTACGCAGCTCATTGATCGGGTCGTGTCCTGAATGCTACAAATAGGACGCTGCTACGCAGCTTTTGGTAATAGCGGAATGGCGATGCGCTACAAAGGGAGCGCTGCTACCTTCTTAAAATTCACAACAAGTCCTAAACACGAAAAAAAAATTTAGTTTTTTTCCGAAGATATTTTATTTATACACTACCTTTACATATCCCATTGAAAGTTTCGCTCTTTGAATTGAAAATCAGATTTCTGGTCAGATCCCTAATTCATATAACTATGAGAAAACATTTACCCCTGCTGATGTTTTTGCTTTTGCTTGGAGTTGGTACAGCCTTAAATGCCCAGACTGTTATTCCCCTTCCTGCCCAATCAAGCACTTTTTCCGGCAATTCACGTGGTATGTGGTTCACCGCTCCGACTGATTTTGTGATCACCGGTGTGCGGGCACCCATCGACATCAACACCAACCCGCAATCGGTGCATCTGGTTAAATTCCCAACTGCCCCACCAGCGTATTCCTCAGTAACAACGGTGTTTACTACCCTGTATTATGGAGCCAATGTCGCTTCCACAGGATTTATCCCATTAAACATCCAGGTTACCAGCGGCGATGTAATCGGGGTGCTGGCGGTACGGAACAACGGAAGCACCACCGGCATCACATCCTACGGTCCTTCAGGCCCTTATACGTCCAGCATCGGCACTTACCCGATAACCCTGCAGCGGCTTGGATGGCAGGGGAATATCATATCAGGCCCGGCTGTGAATTTCTGGAGTGAGGCTGGCGGTTCGCTGGGAAGAGTGGAAATCCAGTATGTAATGGCACTTCCCACCGATGCCTCACTTGAAGCTTTTATGAACGTGGGGGATTCGGTTTGCGCCGGGAATCAGCCGGTGGGCGTTACCCTGAAAAACAACGGTCCCAGCAACCTCAGCCAGGCGCAACTGAACTGGAAGGTAAACAGTGTGGTTCAGACCCCGTATGCATGGTCCGGAACTCTGGCAGTGGATTCCACTGCCAATGTCACGATCGGAACCTTTCCGTTTGCCGTGAGCACTACCTACGAAATTGTGGCATG
>ERZ795055.798-NODE-798-length-27307-cov-5.940665_pt1 | contig 27307 bp, 27 predicted proteins | sample MGYA00375139_ERZ795055 | MGnify/ENA primary metagenome ERZ795055 (study PRJEB30184, sample SAMN05720283) | anaerobic digester metagenome | isolation source: active sludge of municipal wastewater-treating anaerobic digesters | place: USA | collected 2015-01-23 ... | reverse complement strand
TTCCCACCCAGTTGTAAACTCAGACTGTTCCTGGATCGATAAAAGCGCACGGGCAATTGTGCTCTGGCCTCCCCACGCTGTTATATACAGCTTTCCGGGCTTGTCGTCAAGAATAAGCGATTTTATAAGATCAGATCCGGGAGTGTCTTTTGAAATATCCCCGTCGAATTCAATATTTCCAAAGCGAATTTTTGAGAGAAGTGTTTTCGGATCGGGATATTCAGGTTCATGAATGCGGAGATTGGGATAAACCTTTTGATAGGCTTCCACGGCATTGTGGATAAAGCGTTCATCCCTTGCCCACCTCCATGATTCGCATGGACAGGTGTCAAGTCCGAAGCGGGAATATTCTCTTCCGGGGACAAACCATTTCGTACCTTTACCGTCACCCTTCCAGTGGAATCCGCTGCTGGCATAGATAAGTCCCTCGATTTCAAAGTCGCTGCTGTAAAGCAGAAACCGGATAAGGGAGTTATTGTCATCAAGTTCCGGATCGGCTGTTACCACAATACGAGGCTTATCTGCTGAAGTGGAGAGTTGTGCCGTTGAATTTAAAGAGAAGAGAAATACCACTGAAAGTCCGGCAGTGAAGAGCCGTAAACATCCTGAGAAACATACAGTAAGTGAGCTCATTGAATTAAGTATTTATGGAAACCGGTCAATCAGCAGTCAAAGATATCCGATTCTTTTAAGATGCAATACATCCCGTTACCAGACAAAGGGGATAATTCTGTACCTGGTCTTTTTCGAGTAATCCGAATAACCGTTTAATTCCATCATAAGGGTTTCATCCTCCAGACTTGTCCGGACAATGAAGAGCAGGATTAACATTGCAACGGGGATTATGCTCCACAGTGATCCGAAGAGCAACGGAAAACCCAGCGCCTGGATTATCGAGCCCATATATGCAGGATGTCTTACAAACTTATAAAGTCCGGTATCACAGACAGTATGATTCCGGTCAGACTGAATTCTGACAGTACTCGAGAAAAACTTATTTTGTTTTTGCGCGAGAAGGAAGAGGAATTGTCCGACAGCGGTAAGGACTATACCGGTTATGATCAGACCCGGGTGAAATTCAGGGGACCAGTGGAAACGTCCGGAGTCAAGTCCGGCAACGGCATACATGACTATTGTTGCAAGAAGGGAAAGAAGAAGGATTGTTTTGTCCCATTTTTTTGCCCCTTCACCCGGTTTCCCTCTTTCCGAAATAAGTCCGGCATCCGGTTTTAAAATGGTATAACCCAATACAGTCATTAAGATGCCGATTGAAACATACACTAAACCTTGCCAGTATCCTATCTTTCCTGCACTTATGAAGATAATAAGAAAGAAAATCAATGAACCGGCAACTTGTTTTACAGCATAGCTGGTTTTCATAGCTGCGATTATTTATTCCCTTTTAAACTCAAACTGGCCGCCGCCCTGTTTGAGGATCATGGTATTGTTTGCCGGATTGAATTCCATTTCCACACCTGCCTGATCGAATTTAAACTTATGTTTATCAGTTGCTTCAAGCGGAAACGAAGGTTGCCCGGAGCCCTGTGCAATAAGAGTGTTGTTTTTCCTTGTTACAGTTATTTTAATCGGGATCTGGGCAGATGAGTAAACCCCCGGATAACTGTCAAGGTCTTCGGGATTCACAATGTATTCTGAGAATTCAGGAATGTCATAAGGTCTGTTGAAAACGGCACTGAGTACCGCTATTGAGATGTTATTGGTGTTATAGTTCGATCCGTTGCAGGTCATGGCGAAGGAAATTTTTCCGTCTGAAAAATATGAGAACACCGAGCTGAATCCATCAATGCCTCCGGTATGGCCGTAACCGGCTCTGTCGTAAAAGGGGATCGGAAACATCCCTATTCCATACTGGCCTTTGACGGTTTTCATCATTTCAAGGCTTTCACTTTTAAGGAGTTTTCCTTCGAATAATGCATCGCTGAATTTTACCAGGTCGCCCGGTGTGGATACTATTCCACCGGCGCCCAAAGGGATTGAAATATCGGTTTCAGGTTCAACCACCCAAGTCTCCAAATATTTGTATGACTTGCAGTCTTTTTTTGAGGTGTTTATCTTTCCTCCAAGACCGGTATTTTTCAATCCGAGCGGTTGAACAATGTATCGCTTCAGTAAATCAGCATAGGGTTTTTTAAAGGTCTTTTCAAGGACGAAGGTAAGAAGGACAAAGTTCGAGTTGCTGTATTCCGATTTGGTGTCGGGTTCAAAATCGCTTCCGCCCCTGGCGATGATGTCTATCATTTCCTTTTCGGTCTTATGCGTGGTGTTCCAGGAAAGATATGTTGAATCACTCGTGAAACTGTGTATACCGCTTCGATGGTAAAGCAGGTTCTCGATGGTTATTTTACCTGCATTTTTAATGGAGGGGAAGTACTTTTCAATGGTCTGGTTCAGGGCTAATTTTTTCTGTTCCACGGCTTTCATTACCAGAACCGATGTGAAGGTTTTTGATATAGAGCCTATCCTGTATCTGGAATTTTCGTCGGCTTTTATTTTGTTCTCAAAGTTGGCATACCCTGTTGATCTGGAATAGATTAAACTCCCGTTCCTTGAAACGGCCACACTGCCCATGAACTTGTTGTTCGCCCCCAGAGCATCAAAGTACTTGTCCAGTTTGGCCTTGTCAAAGTCCTGCGCTAATGTGGTCAGGCACAGGCTTATGAAAAACAATGCTGCAAAAAATGTTCTTTTCATTCGTTTACCTTATTATTTCAATTGTTTGTTATATGTAAAATATCCAGTCAGTCTGGAGAAATATCCAATAAAAATAATAAGTTCCCGCAGATTTACGCAGATTCAACTGCCACTGCCCACTGCCCACTGCCAACTGCCCACTGCCAACTTACTTAGGCGGTGCCCCTACTATCGGAGCTACATTATACTTAGCCGTGCGGTTGTCACTGATCACGCCCGACCAGTTGAGACCGAAAGCAAAGTCGTAAGTGTTGCCGTTCGCGTCAACGTGGCATTTCATGTCTCTCGGCACATCCTCGAATTGCACTTCAACGGTTTCCATATTTGCAGGCATCTGAAGAGGCAGAAGTCCTGACGGCTCTACCTTACCTGCTATGATCTCAAGGAAAGCTCTGTCGGGCAGATAGGATGACCTGTCGCCGCCGAATCCAAGCAGTATGGCGTCGACCTTGTTCTCGAATTCACTGAATATCATTGGATTTGACGCGTTCAGGGCCACGATTACCTTGTCAGCTGCTGATGCGACTTTAAGCAGGAGATCCAGATCGCTTTCGTTCCTTATGATCGCAGTTTTACCGAAGTATGAGCGATTCTCCTTTACTTTGGTCTTTATGTCGCCATAGCCCTCGGGCGATGTTTCGGTCACCTCTATCATGTCGCCGCCGATCGATTCCTTGCGGACGAATTCCGAGTTGGCTGTGTAGGGTCGATACTGAAGTGAAACAGGCAGATATGTATATTTCCGGCCGTCGGTGGTGATTCCTCCGAATCCCATGTATGTCGGATTGCCGTTCTGTGGACTGGTCATCCTGACGAGAGCGAAGTCGCATTTAGCTATTTCTGCATGGGATGCACGTATGATGTCATCAGGAGATACTGTCGGAATGCCCTGGTCATCCTTCGGTCCTGTAAGTCTTTTGGCCAGAGCGTCAGTTACCACATTGAAATACTCTCCGGCAATAATTGTATCGAATGCAGGTTTGGCCGATGCTGGAGAGGCGCCGCGTCCGGTTGTAGCTGCTGAATACACCATCGGGATGTAGACAGTGGGTTTCTCCGGACCTTCTGATGCCTTGTGAATGATTCCTCCGCTGTTCTTGAGCATCACGACGGATTTCAGCATTGCCTTATATCCTGCAGCGTTATGTTCTGCGTTGTTGGGAACTGTTTCTGCCGTTTCGATACTCAGATAAGGGTTATCGACAATACCAATGTTGAAGTGGGTTCTCAGTATCCTCTCCGTTGACTTGTTCATGATCTTATTCATGCCTTCTTCACCGTGTTTTGCCACACCCAGCTTATAGGCTTCCATTGCCAGATCCACACTCTCCTTGCCGTTACGGCCCTCGCCGCCGTAGGCATCGCAACCGGCTTCCAGGATCGAGAGCATGCATTCAGCGGGAGTACGGTCTTCCATTCCGAAGTTCTTGCCTGTTATGATGCTGAAGTCGGTGAGGATATATCCATCCCAGCCATACATTTCTCTAAGCACCTTGTTGATCTTGTATGAGCTGTAGCTTGTTGCCACACGCTCTCCGCCAACCGGAGAACCATCCGCTTCGATGCCAACAGAGAAATTGGTCATGGCAGCCGTTACCTTTTGAGTCTTGCCCGGCAGTTCCATACATGCGGCAAACGGCAGAACATGAGTCCAGAACTGTCCGCCCGGAAACACATTGTATGCCCCGTCGCGGGTATGCGATTCGCGGCCGCCTTCAGCGGCGCCGTCTCCCGGAAAGTGCTTCATCTGGTTGTTTACGCTGTGTACTCCCCAGCCCAGATCATTCCCATTTTCGTCATAGGTCGACTGCCACGCGTTGATTACTGCCCTGGCCATATCCATCGACAAGGCTGGGTCTTCGCCGAAGGTGCCGGAGATGCGTTTCCACCGGGGTTCAGTTGCCAGGTCCATTTGTGTTGCGACCTGCATAGATATTCCCATAGCGCGCCATTCTTCCGACATGAGTCTTCCGTATTCTGCTCCCGCCTCAGGATCGAAAGTGGCAGCCATGGCGAGGTTGCATGGCCATTCGGATACGTCTCCCGACCGGGGATCAGCTATCCAGACCGCGGGAAGACAGGCAACGCTGTCGAGGCTCTCTATGTATTCCTGCACCAGGTTGTTCCAGGAAGCTTTTACTTTTCCGGATGCATTTGCGCCGGGCGCCCTCAGTTGTCTGTAGCCCAGGTTCAGTGCGGTTTTCATCAAATCATCAAGAGCATCAGCGTTGGCGGTTCCCATACCGAATGGGTTCATTTTCAATCCCATCATTTGTTCTACCGGAATTTCACTTACCATGGCAGCTGCTCTCTTATCAGAGTCAACACGCCAGTCTTCAAACAGATCCAGCATGTTATTTCTGTTAAGGTCCTTGAAAGCAAATCCATCCACCTGTATCAGTTTAAGCCCGGAGTTCTTCGAATATCCGAGGGTGGCGCCGTTTTCATTCGTAACCATGATCCATCCGTCAGGAGTTGGTGATTCAGACCATCTGACCTTACCCGATCCCAGGCGCTTTGGTTCCCTGGGATAATCCTTGCTATTGCAGGATGTAAAAAATAAAGCAGTGATACCTGCCAGCAGACCCAGGAGTAGAATAATTCTCCCTGACGAATTCCTGTTTTTTGATAGGTTCATTGGTTTGTCTCCTTCCTTTTGATTTGTCTGAAATTGTTTCTTTCCGGATTTTTAAAGATAGATTGAAAATAGTTCCAGCAACTCAGTTAAGTAATTTATTTATCTGTCTGAACAGGGAAAATCAAAAGGAAGAATTTCGCTGATGCATAGCACATTTAATTGGGCTCGCGGTATGCTGTATGCGATATGCGGCCCGGGGATCTTATTCCTCAATTATGATATCAAACCTGTCGAGCAGTCCCGGAAGTCCCGAGAGTGAAAATCTGGCTTTCCTGATTCGGTTTGAAGACGGATCGATTGAATAGTTGAATGATGATCTGAAATCTGCACCTTCCAGGTTAGTGTTTCTGAAGATCGACCTTTGAAGGTCACAGTTTATAAAAGAGGATCTCTTCAGTTCTGATTCGGTGAAATCAGCTTCGGTGATTCTGGAATTTTTGAATTTTGTCCCGTTCAGTACAAGTTTATTAAAAGAACAGAGATCAGCAGAACAATTATCAAATTCAAATGAGAGGAATAACCTGCTGCAATCGTCGAAATGAAGGCCAAGGAGCTTGCAGTCCCTGAACACAGTTTCCCTGATGGAAGTGTTCATTAGTGATGTGAGACTAAGGTTACATCCAATGAAAGTACATTCAAGGAAGTTTGAATCGGAGAGGTCGGAATCTGAGAAATCACAACCGGTGAATATGCAGTTTTCATAATCTGCAGTTTCCAGCGCTTTGCCGGTGAAGCGGATGTTGTCAAATTTCTGGTCCTGGAAGAAGGTTCGGTTCATGTGGTTATCAGGATTTTAAAGTGTCAGGGTACTGAGCCGACAGGTTATTGATGCCAGCAGGATGGGAGGCGCTGTTATTTTTCCTTTAACACCATCTTTCCCCGTTTGCTTTTGATAATTGGAACTCCTGAGCCGTACACAGTAAATTCTGCTTCGAAATCCAGGCCGTTTATCCAGATAACAAATCGTCCTCCGGCAGCGAGACCATTGTCAAGTTCATAGAATCTTGTCGTTTTGCCGTCATTTGTCAATTCCCCGTTAACCGGTCCCGGTAAGATTGACACTATCTTACCATCTTCTGAGAATGTTACCTCGTGGGTGATGTCTTCATCAGTAGCAGTATAGTAACTTTCATCAAGGCGATCTGCCGGAAACCGGACTCCGGGGGCCTGGGATACCCTGTCTGCTTTCAGAATATAATCACTGCCATTCAATGATGAAAACCCGATGGCGATATCAGTTTGTTTTTTGCACATCGTACAAAACAGTAGCACAATACACAGATATACATATAACTTACCCATAATGAAATGGTATAATGTTAATTTTCAGGGCTTATAATAGCCGGACTGAACAGTAAAAATATAATAAATTTCCTGCACAAGACATCCTCTGTAAAACATGGTGCATAAAAAATTTCTCATAGAGTTTGACTGCCAACTGCCTCCTGCCAACTGCCAACTGGTTCCGGCATGCGATTACCTGTTTTCGGCAGCTGCCTTGAGTTCTTCAAGGTTCCTTATAACTCCTGTGTCGAGGTTTCTTTGGAAATATCCGGAAAACAGCCGGGGTAAAACACCCTGAAGGCTTTCTTCCACTTTGACCCAGGTCTTGTTGTCCCGGGCTTCAAAAGACCAGTTATGGACAGCTGCGGTCCCCAGGGTACTACCTGTCCAGCCGAACATTGAATGTGGGATTGAAGTATGGATTCTTGATTTAAAGGAAAGACCGCCGGCTTTCCAGTCAAATTGTGTCCCTTCCATGATTTTGCCATGGACGGCTGTTTCAGATACTGCTTTTTGCCAGTTTGTCCACTTGTGAATATCTGTCAGGATATTCCAAACCGAGTCAACGGGAGCATTTATCTCAATCTGGCTTTTTGACTTTACCGGAGCTTTAGGATTGATCGGGATATTCATATCATTTTTTAGTTTTGCTCTGACCGCAATATAAGTCCAATGATTTCTTCAACTTCATTTGAAGATTCTGTCATCACCTGCTCAATAAGACCTCCAAATCCTGATGCAATTATTGATGTGTTCATCCGTGAAATATATGTTTTCCCGTCATGTTTTTCATAAACGCTGATTCGGCAGGGCATCATGGAGGAAATTATCCGTTCTGAATCTTTTTCCAGAATTCTTCTTGAATGATCCGGCTTGCAAATTGAAAAGACCTTTACCGGCAAAACATCTATTCCGTGTTTATCCATAGTCTTTTGCAAGTCATAGATATTGGAAACATTCCATGATTTCTTCCCGATTTCTTTCGTAAGTCTTTCGACTGTAGAATTAAAATCAGCCGGACTTACATTCTCAATAAATGCATCGTGTGTCAAATTCATTTTTACTTCTGCTGTCATTATTTAGAGGTTATTCTGATTATGCCATTCCGGTGAGATCTGTTATGGATTTCCAACAACAAACAATTTAATTTCAATAAAGTTTAATCGGGAATTTTCTTCCTGCGCATTAATGACATTCAGGAACCTCTGGTTATCCTTTGCATCGACGCTGTGTTCATACGTGATTGTAATGTCGGCCGGGTACTGATGCAGAATGTTTATTTCTCCAAAGCGCTGTTATTATTATTGATATTGAAAGACATATACACCAGTAAAAGACAAATTCAAAGGCTGCGATGGTAAGTGCAGCACCTGGGCCCGATCCTTTAAGCATTGGAGGTTTATCAAGTATGCCACGCTGAACAGCCAGGATATGAGTAAGTATTCCCCAGAGTCCTCCGGTAAGACAAAAGATTATCACTGAAAATTTTGGTACACGTACAGAAATCCACCAGAAAAACAATCCGGATAATGAAAACAGTAATCCATAGGAGGGAGGTACGATCCATCTTGCCCAGGATGGGAAGACATAGCAATACACAGATTCCCAGAAGATAATGCTCATTACGGATCCCAGGAGAACAGTAAAGAATACAGCCATGACAAGAACCAGTTTCCATTTCATCCTTTCGAGTTCAGCCGGTTTAATGAGTTTATAAAGTATGGCGACGAAAAAAATATCAATCAGGGCAAAAATCAAAGCTCCTCTCAGGAGGATTTCATTGGTTACTTTAAGGTCATCAGGGATTGCCATTGATTATCTTGTTAAACTTGAATTTACCGGCAGATTACTGACTTTAAAAGAATCGCCTACTGCACATTGCCTGTCCACTATGACAGATGCTTCTTTGTTCCGGATTTATTTATAATCCCTGCAGTTGTATTCTATGGATTTCAGGCTGAACTCACCATAGCAAAAGTCTTCATCCGGACGTTTATAGATCAGTTTTGCCTCCGATGGAAGCCGGTATCCGTTTATATTTGCATAAGCGGTTGCCGGGGTGATCCACGGGCTGTTTACATAGGTTTTTCCGTCAGTAGTTTCAAATCTGTCGTTGCTCAGGAAGTTTACAAGCTTTCCTTCCTTATCGAAGTACAATGTTGCACTGACAGTGATGTTGCCATTTGTGAATTTTGCATCGACTGTCAGGTCGTCAATTTCCTTCCATTCGATATTTTTGTCAACTAAGGAGGCCGGAGCCATGAAGCACATATCGTTGAATACTGTAACTGTTTCACCCTGATCCATTTCCTTTCCTTTGGCATTAACAACCGTAAACAGTCCGAGGATCTTTATCAGCATGATGGCCTTCCGGTCTTTGTATATGTGGATGCCTTTCGCTGGAATTCCTTTTTTCTTTGCGACGATGTAAAAAAGCCTGGTTGGCTGATCAGTGAAATTATACTGGACAGAATTAAGGGGCATAAAATCCTCACTGGAACTTGATCTGATCCCCCCGGTAAATTCAACTCTGAAATTTATCACCTTTTCTTTTCCGATTGCGCCGGAGTAGTGAATGTATCTGCGTACAGGTATTGGTAAATGTTGAATATCGTTCTCAGTAAGTAATTCACTTTTAATAGTCCTTGTACGTTCAAGGGCTTCCAGAACGGCTTTTTTCCAGGTCTTTTTCATTGTAATCTCAAATAGGTCGAAGTTAAATAATTTTCATGGTACGCGGCATGCGGCAAGTCCCTGGGCCTTGTGCCTCTTACAGTTTCAATTTTTTGTCTTTCCGGAGGTAGTTGATTATTCTTATGTCATTTCTCGGGTCGCGACTTTGCAATTGGGGCCTGTCGCCCGGGTAGCCGAGGCTTACTCTGATTTTTGAGTCAAACGATAACGGATCGATTGCTATCCAGTCCATTCCCATCGAAGAATAGCCCGGCATAAAATAGCCCGAGTATATTATTTGTTTGTTGATGGTTAATGAAAATGCAGTTCCCTGGGTACTCCATTTTATTTTGTTCATTATCTGTGCCTTTGAGTCATCAATCTGGAAATAATGCTCGGCTGAATCATACAGAATGATTTCGTTGTATGAGATAATCGGATTTACCGACAGCTTTTCACTGCCTGATAAGATCTCAGCGCCCGTAGGTTTTTTCTGATAATCAGTCAGCAGGTAAATTTCCACTCCCGAATCAGATTGTTTCTCGCAGCCTGAAAGAACTGACGCGATAACTGAAATTATAATTAACATCTTTTTCATCTGTATATAATTATTTTTAAAGGTCGGATGCCTGCCTGTCGGCAGACAGGGAACCGCACATGATTGAATTATATTCAATATTGTTTGTGCTTTCAATCATGTGGGTTTCATAGAATGGTTATTTACATATGAGTCATACTTTTTACTAAACCGCGGATTAACACGGATTTAACCACGGAGACCTACAAAGCTGACAGGATATTCCGTTCCCTTCGTCCCTCCGTCCCTTCGTCTCTCCCTGACGTCTTAACTCCAACACGCCTTCTACTCCTGATTGAATCCCAGTTTCTGAATGGCATCCAGATCAGATTCCAGTATTAAAACCTCAATTCTTCTTCCTGACGGGCAGCCACAAGCTTCACAGAATGGGCCGTAAGAATAAGTTTCAATCTTCAGATCGAATACTTTAACATCCTTGCTTTCAAGGTATTGAGTAATCCTGCTTTCTCTGTCGGCGGCATTAATATGGTCCCAGGCATTTGCACATTGTGTCTCATTGGCAAATGTCCAGATTTTGTCACCGGAAATTCTTTCACAGGAGACAAGTGAAGAAAGGACGAGAAAAATAAGAAGGATTTTCAGGTTCATATCAAAATACTTTAAATGCTTACTCTCCGTGTTTCGAAAAAAATATTTACCTCAATAATTATTCCAATCTGCATGAATTCAGTAGCATATTTTAATGAATACAACAGTTTTCATTATGCCGGGCAGGATGTAAGTTACATAAATTTTTCGAGCTGTTTCAGTTGCTTGCCAGACGGATCCTTCTCAGATTAAACAGAATTAAACCATTCAAGCAAAAACTGTATATGTTCTTCAAATTCATCTTGTATGGGATTAACAGATATCTCCGGCATTCTGGATTATATGCCGGAGATTTTTCTGAAAGTTGATGAATAAAAGATCTTTCCCAAAGCTAATGGTCGTATTTGTCATCCAAATAGCGGATCAGGTATTCCTTAAGCTTTCTGCTTTTGTGTGTCTCCTTATCAAACCCGGTAATCAGCCCGGGATTGTCTGCCATCAATTCCTTAAGATTTTGATTATTTAAAGTGGTTATTTTTCCTGTATTCATGTCCATAATTTTCTGAACAAGTCTGGGAGCCGTAACCACTGTAGATCCTGATGGGATTAAGATTGTTTCTATGTTTTGAAAGTAGTAATACCGGTCCAGAATCTCGGCTTTCACAAATTCAGTACCCGGGCGCAACGATGGACTATTCTCGTTGATATATACTTCTTTACCATCAGAAAAGCCAATCACTTTGCCAATATCTTTTGCTTTACTTTTGTCAATGTCGATACTATAAAAATCTATCTGTTCCTGGTTGGCTTTCCGGCTTCTGGCGGTGATCCGGTAAGCAAATTCAACCGAAGGATTATTGTATTTCAACTCTTCAAAATTTCTATAGATCCCTGCTTTAAGATTATTATCGTTTTGCAGATAAACAGTCCACAGGACACATGCATCCCTGCCGGCGGCAAAGTCGACCGAAAAGGTGTAAGTATCAGAAGTCTTCGGAGCAAATGTATAAACGGTGTAATCCGGGTTCTGCCTGGTTTCCAGGACTACTCTTTCATTATGGCTGTCAAGCATGGTAAATCCGTTGACCGGCTGGCTTGCATTCAGAAGGTAAATAGCATATTTATTGCCTTCTTTAAGGGCAATCTGGACAGTGGGAGACGAACCGGTAAGTTCGGAGTGAACCAGATATGAACCTTTGCAATATTTATCACGTAATTCCTTCTGATTTATTCCACATTGTGAAAAGCCGGTTAAGTGAATGGCAGATAATGCCAGACAGATACTTATAAACTTTTTCATAGCTTAAAATTTTAAATCAAACAATAAAAACCACACTCAGACTTTTCGTGATATCGATATCTTGTTACCTGAGATTTTTATTACAAAATCCAATTCGGATTGAATCCGGTCAAGGACAAAATTGACAGGCTGATTCTCAAATGAACCTGTAAACAAACAATAGGCTAATTCTTTATCCTCAATTTCTATATCAACATTGTAATATTCGGCCAATATGTCGGTTACAGTGGCAATTGGGGTGTTGTTGAAGGTCAGTATCCCGGTCTTCCAGGCCAGGAAATTATTATTACTGTTGGCTGAGGTGTAAGCCAGGCCCTGCGATTTATGAACAGAGCAGTAATTACCTTCAGTCACCAGCAATTTTAATCCCTCACCATTACTTTCTTCCATGATTTTAATGACACCGGAGGCTACGGTAACAAGAACATTCTCATCGTCGATCCGTTCCCGGATATTTAATTTGCATGGTCTTTCCACGATAATGACTGCATTGTGTGCCTTTATCACGTACTGTGGAATTTTTATGAAATTGAATTCAAGATACATTTCACCACTAACCAAAATCCTGTTGTGTTTTTCGTTAATTTTTGAGGGATATTCAATAAAGCTGTCCTTGTTCAAAAATACCCTGGTACTGTCCGGTAATACAATTTCCCTGATCCGGCCTGAATTGTTACTGACAGTTATGGTTCTGTAACGGGCGACCTGAAAAAGCAGAACTGAAGAGATTGCAATCAGGATCACAGCAGCAGAAGAACTCACATAAAGGAAAATCTTTCTGCCTGTGATTCTTTTGGAAAGGTATTTTTCAGTATACCCGTTCCATCCGTTTTCGCTGTTCCAGGCGACATCGGGAGGCAAACCGGATAATTTGTCTATCTTTTCCCTGAAAGTCTTATCTATTATGTTGTTATCCATCGCTTATTCTTTTTATTATGTAATTCTGTAGCATCTTTCTTGCTTTGGATAAGTATGCCCTTGAACTTGCTTCTTTTATTTTTAAATGATTTGCTATCTCATTATGCGAGAAACCATCGAGCGCATGCAGGTTGAATACTGTACGAAGGTCATCGGGCAGCTTTCTTATAAGAGTATAATAATCCTCCAGAATCAGATGATCTTCCGGAAGATTATCAAACAGAAGATCCTTTGCCGTATTTCCATCAAGTTCAGCGTAAGTAAATTTTTGCCGCAAAAACATTAAGGATTCATTTATTACTATTTTTTTCATCCATGCCATCAGGCTGTCCGGATCCTTATAGTTAAAATCCCTTATGTGACCGAATATTTTAAAGAAGGCCATATTTACAATACTTCCGGCGTCCTGCTCATTTGTGATATATCTGTAAGTCAGTCTGAACAAGGGGACAGAATAGCGTTGATAGAATTCAAACTGTGCTTTTCTATCTTTTCTTTTAATTCGTTCTATCAGTTCTTCAGGCATGACATACCTTTCGTTTGTTGTTCTATAAATGCATCAACCGGTTCAAACGCTACAAAAAAATGTGGTTTTAGAAGTCTTTCATCAGGTTATCAAAACATGACATATGATTATGTACACATAATCATTTGGAGTATGATTTTACTCAGAAGAATAGGGTTACTTCCAGCAGGCCAGTTCGCGGCCCCAGTGATTGTGCTTAATGATCAGTTCCGGGCAAATCAAGTCAGCATTACTCATATCTTAATGCCTCAGCCGGATTCCGGTTGGCAATCCTGTAATAATTTATGGCAGCAACCACTGCCACAAGGATCAGTATTGCAAGACTGCATAAAGCGAAAAGCCACCAGTTTAGCGGCACTTTCACTGCAAAATTCTGCATCCATTTGTTGATAGTAAACCATACTCCGATAAGGCCCGCCAGAACGGAAGGGATTGCAATATACTCCAGTCCGAGAATAAAAATCCTCAGGATATCCGACATCGTGGCGCCATTTATCTTGCGTATGGCAAGCTCTTTCTGGTGCCTCGTTGCCTCGTTCGTAGTATAACCCAGCAGCCCGATAATTGTAATGAGCAGAATGACAATATTTCCGGCCATCAAAGCATTTCGAAATCCCCTCTGGGAGCTGTAATTGTTCTGAAGGTCTTCATCCAGGCTGCTGACCGAGGCATCTCTGTTAGGCATACCCAGGTTCATCACCTCGGCTATCTTCTTTTTCATTCCTGCTTCGGATCCTTCACTGACTTTCACCAGAATTAGAAAAGGTAACGCAGGATTCTTAATGTAAGTCTGCAAAGCCCTCTCTTCAGACATATAGAAAAACACCGAAGGCCTCATGTCCGGGTCAGCCATTGATTTAATAGTGAAATCGGGAAAGACACCGCGTACGGTTGTTGAGCCATGTTCGGATATTTCAAGCTGTTTCCCTACAACCCCGTCACTCCAGCCATTGTTGATCTTCAGCAGCTCTGCTCCCTTTTCGCTAATAATAACATCGTTGACAGCAGCATTTTCCGGGGAGAAATCCAATCCTTCCGAAACCCTGATGCCAAGAATTGAGAGGTAGTTTTCATCAGCAAAGTAAAAATCAGCCACATTGAACAAATCCCTCTGTCCATCCGGCGATCTCACGTTGTTTCCCGAAGCGCCTTCGACAGGCAAACAATTACCCAGACCCACTTTTTCCACCTCAGGCATCGACCGTAGTTCATTCATTACTGCAGGTATCTTGTTGCTTTCCATGCCAGTTGTTGAACCGTAATAGACTCCCTCTGTCCGGTATCCGTGATCAGCATTCTTCATCCTGCTGAACTGCATAGTGACAATGATCATCAATGTAAGGATGAACGATGCACCTGCGAACTGGATGGCGAGCAGTGCCATTTTCCATCTGTTGCTTTTAAGCTTGTAAGACCGGAAAACAGTTGCCACCGGTATGCGCGAGAAAAACCTTCCGGGAAGATAAGCGGTAATAATCACCAGTGCCGAGACAATCAGCAATAACGGCCATAAAACGTAAGGATTCAGGGTTGAAAGGATGCTATGCCGGAGTTGTGATTCAACCACCGGTTTTAAGGCAGCAATGATGAGAACAGCTGTGGTAAAAGAAATGAAGAAAAGTACCAGGGTCTCTGTGAAGATCATCTGATGGAGTCTCCATGTCTGAGCGCCAAATGTCTTATGGATGGCAGATGATTTAGCATGGTTTACCAGTGCACTAAGTGTCAGCAGGATATAGTTCATGAGCGAGACAAAGAGAACTGCAAAAGCTATGGTACATAGGATGATGATCATATCCCTTGCATTATCGGCATATATTTTTCGGATGGGCAGGAAGGAATATTTCACGATCATACCTCCCTGTTCTTCTTCAAGTTTCACAATATCCTGGTGCACTTCCTGCATCTTTCTGACTGCAGGAGCAAGGTTTTCGGGAGTGAATCCCGGCTCCAGCTTTACGCAGGTGTAATACCGGTCATTGCCCAGCCAGTTCGAGGTCCCGTCCCATGTGAAATGCTTTGTTGAAACCATCGAGATCAGCACATCATAGTGATAATTGGTATTCTCAGGCAGGTCTTCAAACACACCGGCTATGGTAAGTTTCTGATCGGGGTATCTCTTCAGGGTTATCACCTTTCCGATGACCTCTCCTCCGATTGCCTCAGCAATTTTATCCGAGACCATGCATGACATGGGTGTATTTAATATCTCCCCCGGATTTCCACTTAGTACTGGACGGGGCAGAACATCAAAAAGGAATTCATCGGCCAGTGAGACTTCCGCTTCATAGCTGTCAAGATTTTCGGTATAGAAGACATCTTTACCTATTGAATTCAGGCGGCAGGCCTTTTCAATGCCGGGCACCTCAGCCTTCAGGCCGGGACCGATGGCTCCACTGACCCTCGGGTAACTCATCAGCTTTTCAGATGTCTTGTCAGGCTTGAAGCTTTCATGTACAACATAAATGCGACCGGCATCAGGATAAAAGCTGTCATAGCTGTAATAATAGAAAACTTCTGCCAGAAGGATGATCCCGAAAGCCAGTCCTGCGGCCAGGGAAATGATACGTGTTACAGTGTATTCTCCCTTCCGGAACAAGTGACGAATTGCCAGTCTGAATCTATTCATGAAAATCTTTTTTTAGGGTTAGAATTATAAAGAGACATGAATAATTACCTTTCGCTGCATTCATGTATAAGCAGCAATGACTGGTAAATTGCCAGAGCCGGAGATTTCAGACTGATAGTCTTTGATTTACCGGTCACAACTTTTTAAGTCAGGGTTCTCAAATAAAAGTCGCTTCATTTTTACCGGGTATTGATGCCAAATCCAAGGCGGAATGTAAAATTCTCATCGAGGTAAGGGTTGCCAAATACCCAGCCTTTGGTTTTATAAGACAGATCTGCCGCCAGTGAAAATCTCCTGGTAATATAAAATCGCGGCTGCAAACCGGCGGACATCCCCGGAGCGGCGTTATGGGCAGCAAACATCTGATCTTTTGGCTGCAGCCATCCTGAGAGGCTGATGTTTGTGTTAAAACGGGCATCCTTTTGTCTGATAATATTATAGAAGATTACATCCAGCGATGGAAGGGTCAGACTTTTGCTTCTGTTAATCCCGAGATTTATCATCATCTGCCGGTCGTTAAAGTCAAGGAAGAAATCACCGCCGGCATAGTATCCAAATGATGCAGGGACGCTTCGTAATGCAAAATTGAAAAAATACCCCGGCTTTAGTTGAATCCTGTTTATCCCGATCATAAACGGAGATATAAAATTCAAGTATTGCATATTCCCCGTTTCTCTAAGAAAGTCCTTCATCCCGGGAGTAAGATCGGACTCCTTCACGGGACGTTTGATACCAATGCCTCCTGGCCATGTACCACGGGCCTCATACGGCTCATCAGGTGTAAACAGATCATAAGCCCAGGCAGAAAAATCCCAGCCGGTAAAATCCCTTGCCAGGATATTGTCCCTGTCATGCGATAGTATGCTGTCAGTAATGGAGTTGAATCTGTCGGTAAATGGCAGATTTACGTAATTTACAGCATGAAGAGTGCCCAGCAGGGAAATACCCACAAAAGGGTAGCCGGTTTGCCTGAAAAAGTTATCTTCTCTCAACCGCTGCATAAAGGCATACTCACCTTCAACGCCGGCTGCCGATAGTCTCACCTGATCAGCCGGATGATTCGACTTAAGGTAAATCAGGTCCTCGTCCTTTACATTGGTGACAGCGATGTCGAGCCCCTTGCCAAATTTCCAGACCTCATCATAGCTGTAAACATGTCTTGCAGACATTACTGCCCTGTGAAACTCCTCGTGCTGAAACGCAAATCCGTAAGGCAGCCTGATGGCAAGATAATCGGTACCGAGGGCTGCAAGGTTTGCGATAAAACGGTTCAGTATGTATTTCTTTGTGTTTTTTGGCTCAATCAGGTTGTTCCAGAGAACATTGTGCCCAAAATAAAGACTGCCATGCAGGTTTCGGGCCATTTCAGTTGATTGTTCCATGCTCAGGTTACGGTAGAAATTACCATAATTCCGGGCTTCCGCTTTAACCGGCAGAGGAAGGCCCCAGCCGCCTGCTCTTATGGCTTCGGTCTTTGCAGCATCAACCATATATGGAACGTCCAGTATGTGAAGGCTCCATTCAAAAGATGCAGGCAGGGTATCCTTTACGATAAATTGAGAATAAGCTCTGCCGTAAAAGACAGCAAACGCAATCAGCAAAATGGCCTTACTCATTAAAAATCTGTACCTGCCTTTTGTATGTTGACCAGCTGGTTCGCTATCTCCAGGTTTATTTACCCGGATGTTGTCCTGTTTCCTGTGCTGCTTCTCACATTCCTGTTTCAACATGGAGAGCCAGTTTTGCAATCCCTTCTCAAGGTTTCTGTTGAATGATTTTCTGAACAGTTTAGCAACAAAACCTTCCATACTCTCGTCGACCGAGACAATTGTCTGACCGTCAGTCTCTGTCAATGTCCAGTTATGTATTGCCAGCAAGCCATACGCCTTGCCCGTCCAGCCGAAATATTTGAACGGTTCAACTGTATGTAATGCCGAATGGATTTTTGTACCACCGGATTCCCAGTCAAATGTTGTTCCCGGTTTCAGTTCTCCGTTCATTATCGATTTGCCGAAGTCTGTCTGCCAGGTTTTCCAATTGCTGATGTCGGTAAGGATTGTCCATACTTTTTCTATGCTCGCGTTGACAGTTACTGTCCTGCTGCATTTAACCGGTGCTTTGCTGTTGATTCTTTTCATGGTCAAAAATGTTAGTGCAGGAAAGCCTGTTTACATTGTCAGACTCACTGCGGTTAGCATTACTGAATTCCGAAGAACTGTCGTTCTCCATATTAACACCACAAAGATCCGGACAATGCAAGTTCATGCTCTTGACAAAAATCAAGAAGTCAAGCTGACCCCTTTTTTCTGAGCCTGCTCAGTGTTTCCGGTGTCATACCCAGCATTGAAGCCAGGTACTGCAAGGGCACCTGGTTAAACAAGTCCTTATTGATATTGAAAAGTTGAGCATACCTTTCCTCCGCTGTCATTGACAGATGAGTGACAATTCTGTCTTCAAGTACTGTAAAGCATTTTGCAATGAACAGTTTTTCCAATTCTGTCCAACTGGAAATTATCTGACCGATCCTTCGATAATCCTTACTGTCAATTATGTAAATCTCACATTCTGTCAAAGCCTGGATATTCCAGCGGGCAGGCAGGGAAAACATAAAACTCGACAGGTCGACCACAAAATACCCTTTTGTTGAGATCCATTTCGTTACTTCCCTGTCATTTATGATGACATATTCTCTTATAATTCCTGATTGAACAAAACCAAGCCTGTCGGAATATCTGCCGGTTTTGAGGTAATATTCCCCTTTCTTCAGGATAATTGGTTTGAAAAACGTACTGATCCTTGTCAGGTCATCCTTGCTTACACTGAAATAGGTTTGAATGTATTTTTCAAGTTCTGTCATAGCCTGATTTGTTGTTTAAAATGGTAATTATCAGCCTGTCAGGCGGGTAACCCAAAAGTACCCTATGCCTGCATTTAAGATCAGTAATCCGGCGAACAACGGTCAGGGCGCTGTGCTGCGGAACTTTTGTCATCGGGGTACAGGAATTCTTATCAATAAACAAGGGGAAGTAAAGAGATGTTCGGTACTACAGGCTATTTGTTGTCGCATAAGTCCGGCATTCAGGTAATTCAGCTTAAAGCACTACTTTCCCTGGTGGAAGCGGTTGTTAATTATAATTATACCTGTTTCATCCAGGAATCCCTTGTCTGATATTCCTGTTCCGTTTAAGAAAATCATGTTTCCTTTTTTAATCAGGAAAAATTCTTGATTCGCAACAGCAACCACCGCCGCCTGAGTGCACGATTTAACTGTTACCAAACAGATTTCCGGAGTGACTCAACAATTCCTTTTATTAAAGTATTCGTCTGTAACCGGTACTTTTTATTTGCCCGGATCCTGCAGGTCTACAATAAGGTATTCGGGATCCAGTTCAATATTTATAGTTGAGTGGTAATCGATTTTCAGTACCTGTGTAGAATACCCAACGCCAAAATATTCAAGATAATCAGCTTCGGAAGGAACTTCCAGTCTGTATGATCCGTCGGGTCCGGTTACCGAACCAATATTAGTATCCTTAATAATAATGAGAATACCCTCAAGAGGGATATCAGTTGTTTTTTCTACAACCGTGCCGGTTATTATGGCGGGACGTAGTTTCTTTTCTCCTTTAAACTCTACCGGCAGACAAACAAAGGTTTTAACCGGCTTTCCCTGCCTCGTACCTGGTGACCATCCGTTAATCAGACCGGTCAACCGGACAGCTTCTGCATCACACTCCTTGCTTAACCCTTTCATGACTTTAGTGTTTTCCACCTTTCCCTGAGTATTAATCATGAACTTTACTTCTACAGTACCGGATACTCCTGCTTTTTGTGCTTCATCAGGATATTTAAGGTTATTACTGATAAATTCTTGTAAAGCTTTGTTTCCTCCCGGATAGACAGGGCTGGTATTTGAAGCATGCATTTCCTGTGCAACGATCACATTCTGATTAATAGCAAGACAGAATGCCAGAAACACCCCTAAACCGAATAATTTTCTTAAGCCTGATTTCTGAAGGATTTTCAATTCAATTAGCATGGCAGATTGCTTTAGGTTGATAGATTAAATATTACACTTTTTTCAAATGACCGGTAAGTGCCCCGGATACCCTATGGAACCGGAAAGCCCGGAGATTACAGATGTTGATCGCTTACTCTTATTGGAAGTGGTCCGGATTTCTGACCGGTTTATTATAAAACTCTGAATATCGGGATATTGCTTTCCTGAGGATTTTATCAGAAGCAATTCTGAAATCTTTAAACAGGTTAAGTGTCAGAATGATATGATTTTCCTTTATATCCCGTTTCCAGGTTCCGATTATCTAACCTCCCCAAAGAACGGCCGGATAAAACATCCCGTTATTTGAAATTGTTTTTTTGTTATGAACCATCGATAAAGAAGCTGTTCTGTCGCGATAGCTTATCAGGAATTCATCAAAGGCAGGCAAAAGGAAAGCATCCTGATTATCAGGGGATTGGTTATTTAAAGGATCAACGAACCAATAAGTCATATTTTCAGTTGTGTCTGATATCAGATTGGGCCTGGCGAGTTCCAGGGCAAGTCTGGAATTCCCCAGGGTTAATCCTGACCACCATGAGAAGTCCTGCACCGTAGCAGGACCCCGGCTTGAAAAATACCTCAAAGCCAGTTCCCTTAATGCTTCATCTTTGTTTTTCCTGTTCTTAACCGGAACCCATTCTTCAAGGATGGCATAAGTCGGTTTGCCGTTTTTTTGTTTTCCGCTGCAAATAATTCCATCCAGCTCTGCTCGAAGAAAGATATGGTAGGCTCTGTTATTATCTACCCCGATGCCGGCATTTATTAATTCCTCAATCAGTTCTTCACGGGTAAGATGATTTCCGTCCCTGAGTGTTTTCGCGAATAATCTGTTACACTTTCTGAAAATACTTTCTGTAAGGCCAAGCTGCCTGTCTCTGAACTTAACGGCAGATCTGATCCGCGATGAGGTGAGATCCGATATCCAGTAGATATCATCTGAAGAAACAATATGCCAGGTCGGTCTCAGTAAATGGGTTCTTATTATACTTCCTGCGTCGATTTCAGCATTTATTTCATTTTCTGTGGAATTTTTAAGTCGAATCCCCAGGGCCCATTTTACCATGTTATAGTCCTGAGCCTGCACAGCTCCCATCCAGCCGGCAATTTCTTTTGCGGTATTAAATCCTGAAGCTGCGATTTGCTGATTAAATGATCTAAGGATTGGGATATTTTCTTTATCTATTGTCATCAGGCAGTTGTTATACTATTTACCAGATGAAAGGAATCAGTCTGTATTTAACTTCTTTGCAATATTCGGAGTATCCGGTCAGTTCCTTCTGTAAGGTTGAATCCTCAAAATATGTTCTGATTAGAACCAATGCGATCATAATTATCAAAGGGATAAATGCAAGTACCGAACCAAATGCCAGAGGTAATGATATTGAACCCAGAAGCATTCCAAGGTATCCCGGGTGGCGCACAATTCTGTACGGACCGGTATTTATTACTTTGTGATTTTTTTCTTTTTGTATACGGACGGTGCCTTCAAAGAATGGATTGTGCAGCATTGGCCAGGTAGAAAAAATTGTTGAAATTATATATAGGACAATACCGGCATACAAATAAAAAAAAGGCAAGGGAGCGGTAAGATTGAATCTTTTATCAATTCCTGCAAAAAGAGGAGTTATTATTATAGCAAACAAAAAGTAGGTCAGAATAATATATTTGTCAAATTGTTTGGTCCCCTCCTGCATTTTCCCTCTGTCATTCAAAAGTTTTGGCGATTTTCTTTTGAGTATGATCCCTATTATAATGCCTCCGGCAGCATAAACAACAAAATAGATCCATACTCTCAGATTGTTGATTTCTCCGGATGATAAGAAAAATACCAGTGCAGTTATGACTATCCAGCGAATTGGGGCTAAAAAGGATTTGATTCCTGATTTTGTTAATTTATCTTCCATGGGATATCATATTAAAGTTTAAATCTACTTTTTTTATCTATCATTTCTGCAGGGTTAGTGATAACCCCAGATTCCAGGGGGCTTCAGCCCCCTTTGCTTTGCTTCGGGACTAAAGTCCCGGCAGCGGGGATTGGGTTTTCTGAACCGTCAGCTGAAGCTGACGGTAACAGGAAGACACTAACGGTGACTCACCCAACTCTTCCGGGTTACTTTCCAAAGTTTTTTTGTTACCGTTGGCTTCAGCCAACGGCAGGAGACACCTCGCAGCTTCGCGGGGCTTTAGCCCCTTTTTGCTTTGTTCGGGACTAAAGTCCCGGGAGCAGGGAGTGGCTTTCTGAACCGTCAGCTGAAGCTGACGGTAACGGGAAGAAACTAACGGTGACTCACCCAACTCTTCCGGGTTAGTTTACAAAGTTTTTTTGTTACCGTTGGCTTCAGCCAACGGCAGGAGACACTCCGCAACTTTCCGGGGCTTCAGCCCCTTTTTGCTTTGTTTCGGGACTAAAGTCCCGGGAGCAGGGAGTGGCTTTCTGAACCGTCAGCTGAAGCTGACGGTAACGGGAAGAAACTAACAGTGTCTCTTCCAACTCTTCCGGGTTCCTTTCCAAAGTTTTTGTTACCGTTGGCTTCAGCCGACGGCAGGAGACACTCCGCAGTTTCCCGGGGCTTCAGCCCCCTTTGCTTTGTTTCGGGACTAAAGTCCCGGCAACAGGTGAGGGGGAGTAAACTATAAAAGATTTTCAGGCAGTGTTATTCTGGCAGGAAATTCAAAGACTGATGCTTTTCTTTCTTAATTTACAGATCATGAAGTCAGAGGTCTCTTCAATAAATCCTTTTTTTGAATAGTCCCCGTATATTTCCAATATCTCCATACCAGCACAGGTTATTAATTTTTTGAATTCAGGATAAGAAACTGGTCTGAAGTTTATTTCCAGGATCCTTTTTTCTGTCAGAGTTCCGGAAGCATCATATATTTCATAAAGCTGGAATCCGGATACGATTCCGGTATCAGGATTGAATTTGTTTGAAGAGGAAACCGTCATTTTTTTATCTTCATCCAGTTTGAATTCTCCAAGTTTTCTGGTTATTCCGTCAGCAGTTTTAAGCCTCACTGCCGGATTTTGGAGAGTGCAGATAAAAACTCCGTCGGGTTTAAGATGTTCTGAAATCCTTTCCAGTGCCTTAAACTGGAGATCGGTTGACAGGATTTCGGATAAAGAGTGGAATGGCAGAATGATCAGGCCAAATCTTTTATTAAGATCCAGGGCGGTAACATCCATCTGAATGATGTTGACAGGATAGTTTTTTCCCTGGATTTTATTTCTGAAGACCTCAAGCATTTTTTCTGAGTAGTCGACACAGCAGAGTTTTTTCCCCGATTCCAATAAAGGAATTGATACTCTTCCTGTGCCGCACATCAGTTCAAGGATCTCATCATCAAAATGTGAAGTCTCTTCAACAAAGAAATGGATATCAGTATTTACTGTCACATAGCTGTCGTAAAGGTCAGCTACAAGGTCGAAATTAATATTGTCGTCCACGGTTTTGTTTTCTCCAGTCTCAATTTACTGATATGCTTTCATATTAATCCCTTTAATTCATAATTTGTACTCCGTCCACCTGCAGCTTCTTTTTGCAGTATATTTTTTTCTATCAAGTCATTAATATCTCTTATCGCCGTGTCTTTTGAACATTTTGCAATTTTGGCCCATTTTGATGAGGTCAGTTTTCCATCAAATCCATCTAATATTATATTCAATAACTTCTTCTGTCTTTCATTTATTATTGTTTTAGAGTGCCTAGCCCAAAAGTCAGCTTTAGATAAAACTCTGACTAACACAGAATCAGTCGATTTTAAAGCATTTATCAGACAGTTTAAAAACCATTTCAGCCAATCTGTAATATCAAGGTTCCCTTTTTGTGTTTTTTCAAGAATTTCATAGTACTCTTTTCTTTCTGTTCTTATTTGTGCCGACATACTATAAAAACGCTGATTACTTTTATCCGATTGAGCCAATAACATATCCGTCAACGCTCGTGTTATTCTGCCATTACCATCATTGAACGGATGTATTGTAACAAACCATAAATGGGCAATAGCTGCTTTTATTACTAAATCAATTTTCAGATAATTGTTAAACCAATCCAGGAACAGATTCATTTCCTTTTCAACCAATGAAGAATCTGGTGCCTGGAAATGCACTTTTTCCTTCCCGATAGCTCCCGATACAACCTGCATTGGTCCGGTTGTATCCTTTCGCCAACCAGCAACCGTTATCTTATACATTCCGCTTCTCCCTGTCGGGAATAATGCCGCATGCCAGTTAAAAAGTCTTTCTGCTGTTAACGGATCAGAATAATTTTGTGTAGCATCCAGCATCATTTCAACTACTCCGTCAACATTTCTGTCTGATTCTACGGAACCTGCTATTTCCATTCCCAACTTACGGGCAATTGAGGAGCGAACCTGGTCAGGATTTAAGTATTCTCCTTCAATTTCTGACGTTTTTATTACATCAAGGGTCAGAGTATCAAGTATGGCTTCATTCCTTAGGTCGAATCCTAAAGATTCCATTTTCCCTATGAGTCTGCCCTGTAAATTCCTTGCTTCACTCAACAGATTAACAATCTCATCATTCTCCCAGGAGAAATTTGGCCAATTGAGCTGTTGATGAATAAATGCCTTCATTCGTTGCATATTTTGCGACAAATATATCAATTATTTGTCGAATGAAAAATTATTCGTTGCATATTTTGCGTTAATTATGCTGATTATTCGTTGCAGTCTTGTTTCTTTCCCACAAGGTTTGGCGGTATGTGGCGTTTCGTCCCAGTCCCCGGGATTTTCCTTTTCTTTACCTGTGCAGCTTCGTGGCACTGCATTATGGCTGGTTAATTTTTCAATCATTAAATCCCATTAACTGGCGAATTTTGTCAGCATTATTCTTCGTTGTCAAAAGTTCCAATAACAAAAAAGCAACATCTATGGCTGTTGAAGGATTCCATGAAGTAATAATATCGTCATCCATTACAATTGGTTGATGAATCACATTAACGCCAAATCCTTTTAGTGCTTCTCTTCTGACCGGGTTATTGTAAACCGTCCCTTTTTTATCCTTTAATATGCCGCTCTTTCCAACCGGCAAAGCTCCGACACAAACTGATGCAATAATCTTCTTACTTGATTTAAAGGCCCTGATCAGATTTAAGAATTTGTCATCATAAGCATCATTGTAAAATCCATAAATCTCAAATCCGCCGGGAATTGCCAATGCATCAAATGAATTAATATCAACTTCATCAATCAGTGTAATCCTACCTGAATCTCTGGTTAAATGAACTTTTAATTTCTTTTTTTAATCCACAAGTAGATAATTCAGTTGAGTTATCACCTTCTGCAAGATTCCACCCGATAACATCTATAAAGACACTTGCTTCGATAGTCTCAAATCCGTTTGCCAATAGCAACAATACTTTTTTCATTTAAAGTCAATTCGGTTAAAGTCAAAATGTAATTTGATGTTCAAAACACAGAATTCTGATTCTAAAATCTGAATCTCAATAGATATGGTTCAAATTTGTCATCATTTGCAAATCCATAGATCGTCTTATTATTCTCGTCAACTGCAAATAATTCCGGTGTTATATCAAATGTAAATTCCTTTGCAAATGAACCATTGTAATCATATACTTCCATTACAGCACTATTGTTTTTATTATTCTTGCATAAAGCATAGAAGAAATTCTCACTTGCGACAACCCGGGTATAATAATAGACCAGAGTACTGGGATCCCCCAAAACCGGAGCTTTATACTCATAATTTCCTGTAATTTTTTTATGTAATCCGAAATCATTCAGTCTATATATATCGATTTGTTTTTTAAAGAAATAAGCAAATACTACAAATGAATCACTTGCTGCAATAGTACCTCTGTTGCTATTATAGAATGATTCATTATGGTTATCTTTTTCCATTTGAATATTATCCAGATACTCTCCATTTTTTAAGTCAACCTTGACAATTTCAAGATTATCATCCAGATAGTAAATTAATAGAGAATCATTGAAAATGTGCATATAATTAAACGCTTCATATTTGGGTAAATTTATTGTATCACCGGGTTTCAATTCTCCATACTGATCTATCTCAAACTTTCTGATTGTCCTTGGCCCATATCCCCAAACGTAAAGTGTTTGATTCAACGATTCACAGAACATCGGAAACAGGGGAATCTCGTCAGGTCCTCTGCCTTTCTTTCCGGTACTATGCAGATATTTTAGATCGGGTAACGAATATACATATAACATAGTATCCGACAGGTGACTGGCAATAATCAATTTATTATCAACTCGTGTTATAAAATCAGGAGAGATAATTTCTTCCATTAGTCTTTTTTCAGATTTCAATTCTTTCTTCTCTGGAGAAGGAATATCATCATTGCGACAGGAAATAGTGAAAAGGAATAATGACCAGAGGATTAAAATTATTCTCATATGATTAAAACCAGAGTAACTAAACAGTTTCTTTAAAATTCGGTGTTATTATCAATTCTTTCAATTTGCATTCATCATTTTGTTTGTCATTTTTCTTTCCGGCATATCTGTTTTACAAGGTCTATTGGTGTTGAAGTGCGTTTTGAGGTTGAATTTTAATTTCCATAATTCAATTGGGGTTTTGCTGTTACTGTCTGTACTTTGTGCTATCAATATTACATTTTAAACAAGAGGATCGATGAACGCTTAAAGTCGATCCACATCCCGGGCAGGTCCTTCGTTTTGATGTTGTCCCTGCCAGGTATTCGCACTTTGTAATTATACATCTGAGGACAGAAACTGCTTTATCTTCTGAGCGGACCCTGCAACCGGGACAGGTATTTTTTTCTCTTAAGTATCCTATGCATGTTCCGCAATTCATGCCGTATGGGGCGATCAATGATGCGTCAAATGTTACCAGGGGTTTCATCGGGTCAGGATTTAACGTTAATCAATTCGTCTATTTCTGTAAGATGCAATTTAAGATGTCCGGGGAAATCAACAATCATGGCTCTGAGTGTGATGTTCTTTTCAGGACCTGAAATCCACTCATTTTCAAGTTTTTCGTCGCTGACGTTAGTGATTACATGGCAGAAATGAATGAGAGAATATTTCCAGAGCTGGATCATGTCGTTCCAATCCTCATTCTGATAATTCTGTATGGCGATCCAGCGATCGTTATTTCCAAACGTGGCATAGTTTGGAAAAGAGAAAGGACTTTCCTGATACTGTAAATGGATAACCCTGTGAGTGTTGTTCGATGTTGAATCTATCAGGTGCCCGAGGATCTGTTTAATAGTCCGGTTTTGTTTGTTCCGGTAATTCGTTATTTCCTCTTTTGTCAGAGAGATAAGCTTTGGTTCCCAGTCCTTGATTACAGAACGGATTTCATTTATAATAGCAGAAGTTTCTTTCATGGTAATTATCTTTTGTGAAGGAATTTATGCCTTAACAGGGTCCGGCGGTTAGTATTAGCAAACGAGTTTATTAATGCTGCCGGACT
>ERZ795055.795-NODE-795-length-27349-cov-5.322488_pt1 | contig 27349 bp, 24 predicted proteins | sample MGYA00375139_ERZ795055 | MGnify/ENA primary metagenome ERZ795055 (study PRJEB30184, sample SAMN05720283) | anaerobic digester metagenome | isolation source: active sludge of municipal wastewater-treating anaerobic digesters | place: USA | collected 2015-01-23 ... | reverse complement strand
CCGCGGCGAGGACGACCCCATCGTCATCGCGGGCGGCCCCGCCATCTCGAATCCCCATCCCTTCGCGCGCTTCCTGGACGCCGCCTTCATCGGCGAGGCCGAGGGCTCCTTCTTTAAGGTCGCGGGCGAACTCGCGGCGATGAAGAAGGCGGGCGCCGGCCGCTCCGCCCTCCTTGCCCGCCTGGCCGAGGAGAAGGCCGTCTGGATGCCCAAGGGCCGAGGCGCTCCCGCCGGCGCAGCCGGCTCCGTCGCCGCTGTCGGCCAAGACGCAGGCCCCGGCGCGGCGGGGGAGGGGAAGAAGGCCCTCCGCGCCGTCTACTCGGGCTTCTCCTCCACCGTCTACCGCACGGCCAGGCCCCTGCCGACCGTGAAGGCCGTCCAGGACCACGGCACCGTGGAGATCATGCGCGGCTGCCCGAACGGCTGCCGCTTCTGCCACGCCGGCTACTTCTACCGCCCCCAGCGGGCCAAGAGCTTCGACGAGATCCGCGCGGAGGTCGAAGGCCTGGTGAGCGGGGGAGGGTACCGGGAGATCACCCTCTCCTCCCTCTCCTCGGGCGACTACCCGGGTATCGGCGAGCTCCTGGGCCGGCTCAACGCCGAGTACGGGCCGAGACGAGTATCCTTTCAGCTTCCCTCCCTGAAGATCTCCAGCTTCACCCTGCCCATCCTCCAGAAGCTCGCCGAGATCCGCAAGTCGGGCCTGACCTTCGCGGTGGAGACCCCCGTCGACAGCTGGCAGGCCTCCATCAACAAGGACGTCTCCTTCGAGAAAACCCTCGCGATCCTCGCCGAGGCCCGACGCGCGGGCTTCAAGCAGGCCAAGTTCTATTTCATGATCGGCCTTCCCGTCCCCGGCCGGGGCATGGGCGAGGCGAAGGCGATCGTCGATTTCTTCGAGCGCCTCTTCGCCAGGATCCAGATCCAGGTCAACGTCAACGTCGGGACCTTCGTGCCCAAGCCCCATACGCCCTACCAATGGTCGGCCCAGCTCAGCGAGGGGGAATCCCTCGAGATCATCGCTTTCCTCCGGACGGAGCTCCGCCGTTTCCGCAACCTCAAGCTCTCCTACCATGCGCCCTTCGTCTCCCAGCTCGAGGGGGTGATAGCCCGGGGCGACGAGCGAGTAGGGCGGCTCATCCTCGAGGCCTACCGCCGCGGCGCCCGGCTCGATGCCTGGGAGGAGCGCTTCGACCGGGAGCTCTGGCGCTCGGTCATCGAGAGCGCCGCATGGGATCCGATCGCCGCGTGCTGCGCGGAACGGAAGCCCTCGGAGGCCCTCGTCTGGGACGATATCGGCATCCGAGTATCCAAGGCTTCGATGCTCCGCGAGCTGGAGCGCTCCGAACGAGGGGAGTTCACCTCAGCTTGTGCAGAAGACTGCAAGAACCCCTGCGGAATTTGCGGCGGCGAGCTCGGAGTAGTCAAAAATAGTGCACAGGATGAAGTCGTTGACCTGCCTGCGGCGCAGCCCCAAGCCGAGTCGGCGCCGAAGCACCCTGCCTGGCGGCTCCTCTTTCGCTATTCCAAGAAGGGTCCTGCGGCCTACCTGCAGCATCTCTCCCTGGTCGACGCCCTCGATCGAGCCTTCCTCATGACCGGCGCCGACGTCGCCTATTCGGAGGGCTTCAATCCCATGCCCAGGCTCGAGACGGCCCAGCCCCTGCCGATCGCGGTCGAGTCTGCGTGCGAGATCGCCTCGGTCCTCATGTACTCGGCGCTTGAGCCTTCCGTCTTCATCAAGGCCATGAACGAACGCCTTCCTCGGGGCCTGCGGCTCGAGGAAGCCGCCCTCTATCCCCTCCGCGAGGGGAGGAAGCAGCGGACCATCGGCAGCCTCGAATGGGGCTCCCGCTACGAGATCTTGACCGAGCCCGAGCAGGCGGCCGCTCTCGCCGAGAAGCTCGGCGAGCTCCTCGAGTCGAGGTCGGTTCCCGATGCCAAGCTCGAGCTCGACCAGGCTTCGGGAAAGATCGCCCTCAGGCTCCGGCTTCCCGCGAGCAAGGAGCAGGGTCTCCTGCGGCTCCTGGAGGAATGCTCCCCGGAGCGTCCCGTTCAAAAGGCATTTCGGATCCTGCGCCGAGAGCTCTACGCGAGCAGCGAAGGGAGCGAGCCTCTTTCCTTTTTCAAGGCCTACGAGCTCCTCAGCTGATGTTGATTTTATTCGGTGCTATCCGGTAGACAGAATGCACATTCTGCGAAGTTGGGGATCTGTTGATCGGCCTGCGGGCAGGGCAATCTATGCTCTATCGTCGTGCCTGGACCCTACTCGTCGAAGCTGCCCGAGAGAGCCGGCTCGTCGCTATCGCCCACGCGGACGGGAACGCTGAAGACCTCGCCCCAGGATGCGGTCGTTCCGTAGCCGAAGACATAGCCCCGGAAGAGAACGGTAGCAGGCTCAGCGCTCGCATATGCCGTATCCCCATCGGATCCGACGTCATCCTCTTTCAGGTTGCCGAAGCTCCTATACTCGGAGGAGCTGTTCTTGGAGTTGCGCCGGACATGATGCGGCGCGGTGACCTCTGAGGCTCCGTCCCCGCTGACGACGACCGTTCCCTCATCGTTGATGTTGACGTCGAAGTCGATATCCTGGCTCAGGCCGGCCGTGCCGATCAGGAAGAGCGGGAAGGTATTCATGACTGAGGAATCGTCGGACGAGGTGAAGCCGACGAGCGGCTTGAAGCCGAGGGACTTGATGGCAGCGATGAGCTCGCTGGGGGTCTTGGTGCCGATATAGGCGTCTACCTTCGAGCTGCACTCCGAAAGGAAGGTCGTGTTCGACTCGTCCACGAGGAGGTAGTAGACCTCGTAGCCGAGGAAGGTGGAGGAATCGTTGGAGCTGTTGTGGCTGAACTCCAGGGGAGCGATCGAGAGGACGGGATTGGAGTTCGTGGTCGGAGGATAGAAGTAGATGTACTCCTCGACCCCGCAGCCGCCCAGGATGAGGGGAAGGCAGAGGGCGGCGAGGAGGCGGAGGGGAGAGACCCCTCCCCTCCCGATACCCGCGCCTATAGGCTCCTCCCCCATCGCAGCCGCTACCGCTTGGGCTCGAGCTTGGGCGGGGCCAGGTCCTCGAGGCAGTCGACGAGCTCGTAGATGACGACGGGCTTGTTCTTGCCCTTGACGCGGATGTTGTCCATCTCGCGGCAGACGAACTTGTCCTTGACCAGGCCGTAGGTGAACTCGCTGATGATGATGTTGGTGCCGTATTCCTTGTTGGTGCCCTCGAGGCGGGCCCCCAGGTTCACGTTGTCGCCCATGAGGGTGTAGTTCATGCGGGTCGGGCTGCCCATGTTGCCGACGGTCATGATGCCGGAGTTGAGGCCGATGCCTATGTTGATGCGGATAGCCTCGGGCCAGCCGGCGTTGAGCTCGCGGAGCCGCTCCATCTGCCTAAGGGCGCACTTGCAGGCGCGGACCGCGTGGTCCTCCTGGGGAAGGGGGGCTCCCCAGAAGCACATGACCTCGTCGCCGACGTACTTATCCAGGTAGCCGCCGTACTCGAGGATGACGTCGGTCATGGCCGTCAGGTAGGTGTTGAGGTGGTTGACCAGCTCCTGGGGCGACATGGACTCGGAGAGGGTCGTGAAGCTGCGGATGTCGGAGAAGAGGACGGTGAGGTTCTTGTCCACGCCGCCGAGCTCGGGCGGGTTCTCGACGAGCTGGTCGACGACCTTGGGCGAGAGGTACTTGCCGAAGGTCTCGCGGATGGCCTTCTTGTCCCGCTCCTCGGTCATGGCTCGGTACACGACGATCGAAATGAAGGTGAAGATCATGGCCACCGCCGAGGGCGCGAAGTCGACGAGGTAGGCCTTCGCGTCGAAGAGCATGGTCGTGCCGAGGAAGAAGCCGGCGAGGAGGAGGAGGGTCGCGAAGAAGGAGAAGAAGGTCGAGAGCCTCGAGCTCATGAAGGCTACGAGGAGGGCGAGGAGGACGAGGATGGCGATATCGAGGATGACGGGGGCCTCGATGATGAAGTTGTCCATCAGCATGGTGTTCAGGGCGTTGGTGTGGACCTCGATCCCGCGCATGATCCCGACGGGGGTCTGCTTGTCGTCCGCGGACATGCCGGTGGCGAAGGCGCCGACCATGAGGATCTTGTTGGCCGCCGCCATGCTCGGCCTCCAGGTGGAGGGGTCCTCGCCGGGGGCGCGCTCGGCGTAGCCGGCGTAGGGGCGGACGGGGTAGGTCTGGACGCCCGCGGGATTGTCGCTCGAGGGCGGGCCCATGTAGTTGACGAGCATCATCCCGTTCCGGTCGATGGGGATGTCGATGTAGGGCAGGACCCTGGTCTTGGCGGGCCGCAGGACCTCGCCCTCCGCGCCCAGCTTCTCGGGCTTGACCACGAGCTCGTAGGGGACGCGCTTGCCCGTCTCCGGATCGAAGCGGGTCGGCGAGGGTATGCGCACGCGCTCGCCGATGACCGCGTCGACCTCGTCGATGCCCACGCCGAAGTAGCGGAGGGCCAGGGAGAGGGTGATCGAGGGAACGAAGCTGTCCTTGAAGCGGCGGACGATGAAGTAGCCCTCCCCTCCCGCGTCGTCGACCTTGCGGGGGGCCTCGGCCTCCATGGAGGCGCGGAGGGCGGCCAGGGACTTCTCCGTGAGGGGCGTCTCTATGTTGTGGTACTCCCCGTCCTGGTCCATCCAGGCCAGGCGCTCGAAGCCGGCCTCGTCCACCGCGTAGCCCGGCCGCAGGTCCTCGAGCTTGACGGTCTCCACGAGGTCGGCGAGCTTGGCCACGACGGGCTGGCGGCGGAAGATCTTGTCCCGGTCGTCCATGAAGGTGGCGTGGCCGTAGCCGGAGGCCGCGGCCTGGAACTGGGGCCTCGGAGCCTCGACGCTGTGGAAGGTCACCATGTCCTTCCAGTCCCCGCTCACCTTCTTGACGGTGCCGAAGCGCTGCTCGAGGCGCCGCTGCCTGAGCGCCATGGCCTCCCCCTCCTCGCTTTCGTCCGGCGGGAGGAGGAGGGAGGTCTCGAGGAAGACCCTGCCCGAGTCCCGGAGGGCCTGGGCGAGGGCCGCGTCTGACTCGGGGTCGTCGGTCTCGCTCACGAAGAGGATATCGAGGAAGAGGGCGCTTTCCCGGCGCTCCTGGTCCTTGATGCGGGAGAAGGCGTTGACGAGGTCGGCGTGGCGGGAGCGCGGGAAGGGCCAGAGGCCGAACTTGGCCAGGGTCGAGGCGTCGACGCCGACGATGAGGAGGTCCTGGGATATCTTGGGGTTGTTCTCCGAGTAGACGGAGCCCTCCTGGAGGGTCTTGCCCCGGGAGGAGATCTTCAGGTTGAAGTGGGTGTCGAGGGTCTTGAGCTGGAGGGGCTGGAGAAGCCCCGTCGCGTAGGTCAGGATGACGAGGACGCCGGCGACCACGGCGGCGATCACGAAGCCGAAAATGCGCGTCTCGAGGAATTTCGCGCGTTTCTTAGCCATGACGACGGCCTCCTGTAGGGTCGCGGATGAAAACGGCCCGGGTCGATGAACCCGGGCCGCGCGTTGGGCGTTCTCGAAGGGCGGACGCCTATTTCGCCAGGCCCCGGGATTTGAGGGACAGTATACGATCCTTGGCCAGCTTTGTCCAATCGTCGTCCGGGAAGGAGGCCACGACCTTCTCGTAGTGCCCGAGGGCGGCCGCGTAGTCCTTGGCCTCCTCGGCGAGGCGGCCGAGGGAGAAGTAGGCGTGGGCGGCCCCGGCCGAGGCCGGGTGCTTGTCGACGAGGCGCTGGTAGTGCTCGGCGGCCTTGTCGGGGGCTCCCCGCTCCTCGGCGGCCACGGCCGCCCCGAGCAGGGCAACGGGGCTCAGGTAGGTCGCCTTCCTGGCGTCGGCGGCGGCGAGCCACTCCTTCTCGGCCGCGGCCCAATCCTCCTTGTCGGCGGCGAGCCGCGCCTTGATGGCGTGGGCCCGCTGGGCGGCGAAGTAGGACGGCCAGGTGGCCGCGACCTCGTCCAGGCCCGCGGCGACGGCCTTCTCGAGCTCGGCCTTCTTCGCGGCGTCCTGCTCGGAGGACAGGGCGGCGATGTCGGCCTCGAGCTTCTCGAGGCGGGAGCTGGAGTTCTTGACGGCGGAGGAATGGATCGCCGACCAGATCGCCACGGCGGCGACGGCGAGGAGGACGGCGGCGGCCGCCGCTATGAAGGCCTTCCGGTTCCTCCGGAGGAAGTCGGCTATCTTCTGGGCGAGGGAGAGGCTTTCCTGCTCCTGGCCCTTGTGGGCGCGCGCGGCGTTGCTCATGGGAATCACTCCTTGGGATTGGCTATATCGAGCTCTTTCACGAGTCGGGAGAGGTAGGTCCTCTGGATATCGAGGACCTTGGCCGTCTCCGTCTGGTTCCAGCGGTTGTCCTCGAGGGCCTTGCGGATGAAGTGGCGCTTGAAGATGGACAGGGCCTCCTTGAGGCTCTTGCCCTTGTACTCGTCGGTGTCTGCCGCCCCGGGGCCGAGGAGGAGGTCGCGGGCGCCGATGCGGCTCTCCTTGGCGATGACGACGGCGCGCTCGACCGCGTTCTCCAATTCCCGGACGTTGCCCGGCCAGGAGTAGGAGAGCATGAGGTCCATGGCCGTCTCGGTGAAGCCGGCGAAGCGCTTGTTGGTCTCGCGGGAGAACTTCTTGAGGAAGAAGTCGGCAAGGGCGGGAATGTCCTCCTTGCGCTGCCGCAAGGGGGGCACGTGGATGGGCAGGACGTTGAGCCGGTAGTAGAGGTCGGAGCGGAACTCGCCCGAGGCTACGAGGGCCTCGATGTCGCGGTTCGTGGCGGTAACGATGCGGACGTCCACGGTGATCGAGTCGCTCGAGCCGACCCGCTCGAAGCTCCGCTGCTGGAGGACGCGGAGGAGCTTGGCCTGGAGCTTCAAGGGAAGGTCGCCCACCTCGTCCAGGAAGATGGTGCCCCCGTCGGCGAGCTCGAAGCGCCCGCGGCGGCTCTGGACCGCGTCGGTGAAGGCGCCCTTCACGTGGCCGAAGAGCTCGCTCTCGAGCAGCCCCTCGGGCAGGGCGGCGCAGTTGACGCGGACGAAGGGGCCCGCCGCCCGCGAGGACTTGAGGTGGACCTGCTCGGCGAAGAGCTCCTTCCCCACCCCGCTCTCGCCGAGTATGAGGACCGAGGAGTCGGTCTTGGCGACGCGCTCGATGAGCTCGAGCTTCTCGAGGATGAGGGGCGAGCTCGCGATGAGGTTGTGCCAGCCCTTCTCGGCCTGGACCTGGTCGCGGAGGTAGTGGATCTCGTCGCGGGCCTTCTCGAGGTAGCGGGCGTTCTCGATCGCTATGGCCGACTGGACGGCGAAGACCTCAAGCCAGGTCAGGTCCTCCTGGGTGAAGTACTTCTTCTGCTTCTTGTTGAGGATCTCGATGACGCCCACCGTCTCGTCGCGGACCCGCATGGGCACGGCGAGGATCGAGTAGGTCGGGTAGCCGATGGACTTGGAGATGTCCGGGTAGAAGCGGGAGTCCGTATCGGTGTCGTTGACGATGAGGGAGCGGCCGTGCATGGCCACCCAGCCGGCGATGCCCTCGCCGGGATTGAGGAGGAACTTCTTGACGTCGCGGCCCTTGGGGCCGAGGGCTATCTCGAAACGGAGCTTGCCCGACTCGCGGTCGCTTAAAATGAGCGACGAGGCCTCCCCTTCGGTCAGCCTCGTCGCCGATTCGAGTATCTTGGTCAGGAGCTCGGTCGCGTCGACGTAGTTCGAGTTGATCAGCGCGCTGATCTCGAGGAGCGTCCCGAACTTAGCGGGGTCGATGACGTCGAACATCGTTTTTGCCGTGCCGCCCGAGCCCATGGCGCGGGCGGCAGGCCCTCAGTTCTTCTTGCCTTCGCCCGAGTCCTTCTCCTTCAGGAGGTCGCCGAGGGTGTAGCCCTCGTTCGAGTCGTCCTGCATGAACCGCGACAGCTCCTCGCGCTGCTGGCGCCTCGCGAGGTCGCGGATGGAGAGGCCGAGCTTCTGGCGCTCGGGACTGAGCTCGACGACCAGGGCCTTGACGACCTGGCCGGCCGAGAAGCGCTTGAGCGCGTCGTCGTAGGGCTCGTCCTTGTCCTCGGAGAGGTCCTGCTTCTTGATCAGGCCCTCGATATCGCCCTGGACCTTGACGAAGACCCCGAATTCGGTGACGGAAGAGACGGCGCCCTCGACCGTGGAGCCGACGCGGAAGGCCTTGGAGAAGGAGTGCCAGGGATCCTCGGAGAGCTGCTTGACCCCGACCCGGATGTTCCGATCCTCGGAGTCGCTCTCGATGACCATGACCTCGATCTCCTGGCCGACCTCGAGCTCGGAGCCCGGGTTGCGGACATGCTTGGTCCAGGAGAGGTCGTCGGCGTGGAGGAAGCCGTCGATGCCCTCCTCGAGCTCGACGAAGGCGCCGGCCGAGGTGAGCTTGACGACCTTGCGGGTGAGGCGCATGCCGACGGGGTACTTGACCGAGACCTGGTCCCAGGGGTTGTCCTGGACCTGCTTTAGGCCGAGGGAGACCTTGCCCGCCTGGAGGTCGTAGTTGAGGACCATGCAGTCGAGCTCCTGGTCGACCTGGAGCATCTCCTCGGGCTTGCGGACCTTGCGGATCCAGGAGAACTCGGAGATGTGGGCCAGGCCCTCGATCCCCTCCTCGAGCTCGATGAAGGCGCCGTAGTCGGTGAGCTTGGTGACCTTGCCGTGGACGACGTCGCCGATGTGGTAGCGCTCCTCGAAGGTCGACCAGGGGTCGGGGGTGAAGTGCTTGAGGGAGAGGTTGATCCTCCGCTCCTCGGGCTCCATGCGGATGACCTTGAGCTCGATCTCCTGGCCCTTCTTGACGAAGTCCTTGGGCCGCGTGACGTGGCCCCAGCTCATGTCGTTGATGTGGAGGAGGCCGTCGAAGCCCCCGAGGTCGATGAAGGCGCCGAAGCTCGTGAAGCTCTTCACCTCGCCCTTGACCGTGTCGCCGATCTGGGTGTTCTGGAAGAAGGCCTCGCGGCGCTGCTCCATGTCCTCCTCCATCCACTTGCGGCGGTTGAGGACGATGTTCACCTTCTTCTCGGAGTAGAGGCGCTCGAGGTAGAACATGGACTTGAGGCCGATGAGCTTGTCGCCCTTCTCGATCCTCTGGATATCGGCTTTCGAGGCGGGGAGGAAGCCGCGGAGGCTGTGGCCGAGGTTGACTTCGAAGCCGCCCTTGATCTCTTTGTCGATGGTGCCTTCGACGACCTGGTGGTCCTTAAAGGCGTTGGCGATCGCGCGCCAGTAGACCTTCTCGTCGGCCCGCTTCTTGGAGACGACGATCTCCCCGGAGTGGGTCTCCTTCTTGACGAGGATCACCCCGACGACGTCACCAACCTTGGGCAGCTTGTCACCGAACTCGATGACGGGGATCTTGCCCTCGGACTTGTAGCCGACGTCGACGAAAACGAAGTCATTGGTGACCTGGATGACGTGACCGTCGACGAGGTCCCCCTCCTCCAGCCCCTCAAGCGACTTGAGGTACTGCTCCTGCAATTGTGTCTGAATGTCGTCCTTGGAGGGGAGTGCGGCATTCATTTCCACTTCCTTAGCGCCCATGGTCTTCCCTTATAAGAAGAATTTTCGCGTATACTTTGTCATAAACTTCCTGTATGGTCAAGTGAGAGCTATCCAAATATTCGGCATCAGGCGCGATTTTAAGGGATCCGACCGACTTGGATCGGTCGATCTCGTCCCGCATCTCGATATTCTTCTGTATCTCCTCGAGCGAGGCCCCGCTCACCCCCTGGTCGAAGCGGCGACGGGCCCTGGCCTCGGGGCTGGCGTCGAGGAAGAACTTGAGCCGGGCCTCCGGAAAGACCACCGTCGTCATGTCCCTTCCCTCGACGACGGCGTCCGTGCTCCCGGCGATGCGCCTGACCAGGGCGTTGACGATGTCCCTAAGGGGGGGAAGGGCCGAAACTTGGGCCACGAGGGCGTCGACCTCGGCCGAATGGAGGGAATCCTCCACGTCGACCCCGTCGAGGAAGAGGCGTCCGATCCGATACTCGATCCTCGCCGCGGCGGCGCAGGCGAGGAGGGCGGCCGGGTCCTCGATGGCGACTCCTGATCGGAGGGCCCGGAGGGTGAGGGCACGGTAGAGGTTCCCTGAGTTGACGTAGGTGAAGCCGAGGGCCTCGGCCACCTTGCGCGCGATCGTGCTCTTTCCCGAGCCCGCGGGCCCGTCTATGGCGATAACCATCGAAAACAACCTCCGGAGTTCGGTTCAGGAGATGCAATAGCCGCGGAGCGAGTCGAGCTCGCCGGGACTCAGGTCGCGGAAGGAGCCCTCGGGCAGGTCGGCGAGGCGGAGGGGGCCGATGCGGATGCGGCGGAGCTCCAGGGCGCGGCGGCCGACGGCCTCGAGAGCCCGCCGGATCTCGCGGTTCTTGCCCTCGAGGAGGACGATCCGCCCCGAGGCAGGGCCCGTCCGCTCGGCCGAGAGGGCCCGATACTGGACCCCGTCCACGATCATGCCGGCCGAGAGGCCGGCGAAGAAGGAGTCGGGCACCGGGGCGTCGGCGCGGAACTCGTACTCCTTGTCGATGCCGCCCGAGGGGTGGCTGAGCTTGGCCGCGAGCTCCCCGTCGTTCGTGAACAGGAGGAGGCCCGAGGACCACTGGTCGAGGCGGCCGACGTTGTAGACCCGCTCCCCTACCCTGCCCTTGAGGAGGTCGGCCGCGAGGGGCCTGCCCTCGGGGTCGGACATGGAGGAGAGGTAGCCGGCGGGCTTGTTGAGGAGGATGTAGCGCTTCGCGCCCTCGAGCCTCAAGGGGCGGCCGTCGAGCTCCACCCGGTCCCCGGGGAGCACCTTCGTGCCGAGCTCTCGGATCGCCTGGCCGTTCACGGCGACGCGGCCCTCGAGGATGATGCGCTCCGCCGCCCGGCGGGAAGCCACGCCGGCCTTGGCCAGGAAGGCCTGGAGGCGGAGGGGAGCTTCTACGGGGGGGATATCAGGCATCGCTGGGCTTGTCCTCGAGGGGGGCCGCCGGGGCTTCCGCGCTCTGGATCTGGGGCTCGAGGCTCGCCTCGGGGGCGGCCGGCTCGGCAGCGGGGGCCTCCGGGCTCGCGGGGAGGGCCGGTTCGGGGGCCGAGGCGGCAACGGGGGCCTCCGTGCTCGCGGGACCGGCCGCGGCCTCCCCTTCCTGGGCGGGGAGGGCCGGGGCGCTCGGGCTGTAGCGTTCGCGCTCGAGCTCGTCGAGCTTGGGGAGGTCGGCTATGCTGCCCAGGCGGAAGTACTTCAGGAACTCCTTGGTAGTACCGTACTGGACGGGGCGGCCCGGGGCCTCCTTCTTGCCCACTTCCTTCACGAGCTCCTTCTCCAGGAGGAAGCGCATCATGCCGTCGGCCGAGACCCCGCGGATGGCCTCGATCTCGGCGCGCGTGATGGGCTGGGAGTAGGCGACGATCGAGAGGGTCTCGAGGGCGGCCCGCGAGAGCCGGGACTCGTTCTTGCGGCCGTAGCGCTCCTTGAGCGACTCCCAGAGCTCGGCCTTGGGCGCGAGGATCCAGCCCCCGCCCGAGCGCAGGGGCTCGAGGCCGCGGCTCGGAGCCGAATAGTCCTCGACGAGGATCTCGAGGGCCCGCTCCACCACCTCGCGGGAGAGGCCCGTTATGCGCGCGAGCGCGAGCTCGTCGAGGGGCTCCGCCTCGAGGAAGAGTACCGTCTCGAGGAGGGCCGCCTCCTTTTCAAGCCTGACTTCCATGCTCGTCCCCGTGTCCGCCCTGGTCGGGGCGGGCCTTGATCATGATGTCTCCGAAGAGCCGGTGCTGGTAGATGGAGATGATGCGGTACTTGACCGCCTCGAGGATGGCCAGGAAGGCGCAGACGATGTCCATCGTGGAGCGCGGCCGGGTTATGAGGTCGGTGAAGGCGAAGCTCTCTCTGGCCTCGAGGAGCTCGCGGATGAGGGTGGTCTTCTCGTTGATGGAGACCTCCTCGTAGAGATCCATGATCCGCTCGGAGGAGAGGTTCGTGACCAGGGAGGAGAAGGAGCGCAGGAGGTCCCAGACGTCGATCTCCTCCCAGAGCTCCTTCTCCTCGGCGAAGGGCAGGGGCCTTTGGATCTTCTTGCGCTCGAGGCTCCATTCGACCTCCATCTCCTTGCGCTCCATGAGCTCGGAGAGGCGCTTGAACTTCTGGTACTCGATGAGCTTCTCGATGAGCTCGCGCCGGGGATCGTCGATCTCCTCGCCGAGATCGACGTCCACGGGAAGGAGCATCCGCGACTTGATGTACAGGAGGGTCGCGGCCATGGCGTAGAACTCGGTCAGGTCATCGAGCTCGACCGCATCCTCGCCGTCGAGGAAGCCGAGGTACTGCTCAGTTATCGAGGCGATAGGGATGTCGTAGACGGAGAGCTCGTTCTTCTTGATGAGGAAGAGGAGGAGGTCGAGGGGTCCCTCGAAGTCCTTGAGACGGAAGAGCCTTCCTTCTCCGAGCTGCTCGGCGCCGAGGGCATCGGCGGAAACCGGGGTATCGACCATGGCTAGATGTACAGCCGATCATAGTCGCCATGGCCCAGGAGGTAAATACCCTGGGGAGGGAGGGAGGCCAGGATCGAGGCGAAGCTCCTCCCCGAGGCCGGGTCGAGGAGCCCCGGCGCGAGCTCGAGGAGGGGTAGGAGGGCGAATTTCCGCTCGCGCAGGCCGGGATGGGGGATGACCAGGTCGGGCTCGGCGACGAGCCGCTCTCCGTAGAGGAGTATGTCGATGTCGAGGGGTCGGGGGCCCTTGATCCGCTCCCGGCTCCGGTCGCGGCCGAAGGCTGCCTCGATCCGGTTCACCGCGGCCAGGAGCTCCCGGGGCGGCAGGGCGCAGTCCCCCGCGGCGACGGCGTTGAGGAAATCGGGCTGATCCTCGACGTAGCGGGCCTTGGAGCGCCAGAGGCGGGAGAGCCGCGCGCCACCGAGGATGCCCCCGAGCTCGCGGAAGGCTTCCCGAAGGCTGCGTTCCGCGTCTCCGAGGTTGGAGCCGAGGCCGAGGTAGACGACGGCCATGGGCCTAGAAGAGGCCCTCGTCCTCCGCGGGGCCCTTGGCCGCGGCCTGCTTGGGCGGCCTGCCGGGGCCTCGGGCGCTTGGCTGGGCGGCGGCTGGCTTCTCGGCGACCGCCGCGGGCTTGGCTGCGGCGGCCGGGGCAGCTGCTGCCGGGGAGGGCTTAGCCGCCGCTTCGGCCTTCTCGGGATGCTGGGCCGAGAAGATGGCCTCGCGGACCTTCTTCTCGATGGCGGCCGCGGCCTCGGGGTTCTGCTCGAGGTAGAGCTTGGCGTTGTCCCTGCCCTGCCCCACCTTCTCCTCGCCCCAGGTATACCAGGCGCCTTTCTTGTCGATGATGTCGTACTTGACCGCGGCGTCGATCAGGGAGCCGGTGGCGGAGATCCCCTTGCCGAACATGATCTCGAGCTCGACCTTGCGGAAGGGAGGGGCGACCTTGTTCTTGACGACCTTGACGCGGACCTTGTTTCCGACCGCCTCCTCCTCGCCCTTCTCGATCGTCTCGATCTTGCGGACCTCGAGGCGGACCGAGGCGTAGAACTTGAGGGCGTTGCCGCCCGTGGTCGTCTCGGGATTGCCGAACATGACGCCGATCTTCATGCGGATCTGGTTGATGAAGACGAGGATGGTCTTGGACTTGGAGAGGGTGCCGGTAAGCTTGCGCAGGGCCTGGCTCATGAGCCGGGCCTGGAGGCCCATGTGGGAATCGCCCATGTCGCCCTCGATCTCCGCCTGGGGCGTGAGGGCGGCGACGGAGTCGACGACGATGATGTCGACGGCGCCCGAGCGGATGAGGGACTCGGCGATGTCGAGGGCCTGCTCGCCGTTGTCGGGCTGGGAGACCCAGAGCTCGTCGATGTTGACGCCGAGGTTCTTGGCGTAGACCGGGTCGAGGGCGTGCTCGGCGTCGATGAAGGCGGCTATGCCGCCCTTCTTCTGGGCCTCGGCGATTGCGTGGAGGGCCAGGGTGGTCTTGCCCGATGACTCGGGCCCGTAGATCTCGATGACCCGCCCGCGGGGGTAGCCGCCGACGCCGAGGGCCTCGTCGAGGAGGATCGATCCCGAGGGGACGGTGTCGACGCCCTGGGCGTTGTCGTGGGCGCCGAGCTTCATGATGGAGCCTTGGCCGAACTGCTTCTCGATCTGGAGCCGGGCGGCTTCGAGGGCCTTGAGCTTCTCGTCCTGATCCTTGCCGCCGGCCGCGGCGCCGGTTCCCTGAGGAGCGCTTTCTTTCTTCACCATCGTTTTCCTCCGCTCTCGCTACGCGCCCGAACGCCCGCGGCGCTTGAAGGCTCGCGCCACTATACATCCATTTCGATAAAAAATGAAGCCGGCAGGCCCGGTCCGCGCCCGCTTCCCGGCATTAGCTCTTTCGAAGGATCTCGAGGGGCGGAAGAGCCGCGGCGCGCCGGGCCGCGAGGAGGGAAGCCAGGCCGCAGAGGGCCAGGCTCGCCGCCGCCACCCCGGCGAGTTCGGCCGGATCGATGCGCACGGGGATCTTCTCGAGGTAGTAGCCGGGATCCAGGAGGCGGATGGCCGAGGGGGCCGCGCGGCCTCCCAGGGCGGAGCCGAGGTCGGCGGCGAGGTTCACGAGCCGCTCGGCCCCCGCGATGAGGCCGTTGATTCCCAGTGAGAGGAGGGAGCCCAGGCCGAGGCCGATCAGGGTGCCCGCCAGCCCCGTGGACAGGCCGGCGAGGACGAAGACCAGGCCCACGAAGGAGGGGCTGGCTCCCCCGCTCTTCAGGATGGCTATGTCCCGCCTCCGCTCGATGACGAGCATGACGAGGGCCGAGCCGACGTTGATCGCCGCCACGGCGACGACGAGGGCCATTATGAGGAGGAGGAGGGCCCGGGTCGTGGCGAAGGATTTCCAGATGTTGCGCTCGGCCTCGGGCCAGGGCAGCACGAACCAGGACTCGCCCAGGGCCTTGCGGAGCTCGGCCTGGGCCGAGGAGAGCTCGCCGAAGGGCGCGTCGACCTTGACGCCGACGAGGCTGCGGGAGGCCTCCTCCGAGAGGATGCGCGCGCCGGCCTTGAGCGAGACGAAGGCCCAGAGGGCGTCGAGCTCCCGGTAGCCGGCGGAGACGATCCCGCGCACCCGGAAGAGGGAGAGCTTGGGAGCGTAGCCGTCCTCGGCGCTCGGCCTGACGGTCACGAGGCTCACGGCGTCGCCCGCGTGGGCTCCCAGGCTCCGCGCCAGGGCCTCGCCTAGGAGGACCTCGCTCGGGGAGGAGAGGGAGAGCTCTCCCTCGACCGCCCGCAGGTAGCGCGAGGTGCCGGGATCGGCCAGGAAGGCCGGGTCCACCGCGCGGATCGCGGCCCCGGCGCTCTTGGCGCCCAGGATGGCCATGGCCGGCCCCTGGCTCTCCGGGTAGGCGCCCTGGACCCCGGGGAGGCCGGCCAAGGCGGCCGCGGCGGCCTCGAGCTCGGCGCGGCTTTGGCGGTAGCGGGGAAGGGCCTGGAGGTGGTAGGTGCTCGTCTCGAGGTAGCGGGCGGTGATCCCCTCGATCATGCCGTCGGCCACGACGAGGACCACGACGAGGGGGACGAGGGAGAGGGCAATGCCGAGGACCGCGCCGCGGAGGTAGCGCCGTCCGGGGAGCTCCTCGCCGGGAACCCGGCGGCCGACGAGCATGCGCCTCCCGAGGAGGAGGGCCGGGCCGAGCCTCAAGGCGCGGCCTCCGCGGGCGGGAGGGGCCGCAGGGCCCCGCCCTCGAGGAGGTAGGCGAGGTCGGCCTGGCGGGCGAGGCCCTCGTCGTGGGTGACGACGATCAAGGTGGTGCCGCCGCGGGCGGAGAGGCCGAAGAGGAGCTCGCGCACGTTGCGCGCGCTCGAGGCGTCGAGGTTGCCCGTGGGCTCGTCGGCGAGGACGAGGGCCGGGGAGTTGACGAGGGCGCGGGCGATGGCCGCGCGCTGGCGCTCGCCGCCGGAGAGCTGGGAGGGGAAGTGCCCGAGCCTCCCAGCGAGCCCGACCTCGCCGAGGAGGGCGGCGGCGCGCTCGTTGGCCGCCTTGCGGGGGAGGCCCCGCATGTAGGCGGGCATGGCCACGTTCTCGAGGGCCGTGAAGTCCTTGAGGAGGTAGTGGAACTGGAACACGAAGCCCACGGTCGAGGAGCGGTACTCCGCGAGCCTGCGCTCGGGCAGGCTCGAGAGCTCCCAGCCCCCTACCCTCGCGAGGCCCTCGGTCGGCAGGTCGAGGCCGCCGAGGATGGAGAGGAGGGTGCTCTTGCCCGAGCCGGAGGCGCCCATGATCGCCACGCTGGCGCCCGCCTCGACGGAGAGCTCGAGGCCCTGCAGGACCTGGAGGGTCTCGGCCTGGCTCGCGAAGGTCTTCCCGAGGCCCGCGCAGTAGACGGCGGGCTCATTCATTGCGGAGGACCTCGGCGGGGAGGAGGCGGGACACCCGGGTCGAGGCCGCGGCCGCGGCGGCCGCGGCCGAGGCCGTCGCCACGGCCACCACGAACAGAGTCTCCGGGAATAGGACGCGCACGGGGACCTCCATGAGGTAGAAGTACTGGGGAGAGAAGACGCGGAAGGAGGACGCCGCGCCGGGGCCGCCTAGGCGGGCGGCTAGCGAGGCGAGGCCGTTGACGATGGCCTCGGCTATGGCGAAGACCTCGTTCACGTTGACCGCGACGAGGAGGCCGAGGAGGAGGCCGACGAAGGCGCCTCCCGCGCCGATGGCCAGGCCGTCGAGGATGAAGGCGCGGCGCAGGGCCTCGGGGCTCGCCCCCAGGGCGCGGAGCACGGCGATATCCTCCATCTTCTCGGCCACGGCCCGCCGCATCGAATGGAAGATGTTCACCCCGACGACGAGGAAGATAAGGCCGATGAGGAGCATCATCACGGTCTTCTCGGTGCGGAGGGCGCCGAAGAAGGCCCGGTTGTAGTCGCGCCAGCTCTGGGCCTGTCCGGGCCCCAGGCCGTAGTCCGCCGCGAGGCGGGAGGCGAATTCGCCGTCGGCGTAGCGGTTCTCGAGCTTGACGCCGTAGGCGATGGGAGGCGCGGCGACGGGTCCGAGGATCTCGGGCGCGAGGGCGAGAGGCGCGAAGGCCATGCCGGCGTCGAAGTCGTAGTAGCCCGAGCGGAAGGTCCTCCCGATCCTCACCTCGAGGCTCCGGGTCTCGAGGCCCTCCTCGGCGCTCGCGCCGACGACGAGGAGCTCGGCCTCCGCCCCCGCCGCAAGGCCGAGGTAGCGGGCCGCCTCGACGCCGAGGACGAGGCTCGGCGCCCTGCCCTCGGCCGCGGCGAAGAGGGGAGGCTCCAGGGCGAGGGCCGGCGCCAGGGCGGGATCTCGGCGCTCCGCGTCCTCGGGCAGGAGGCGGAGCGCGAGGGGCAGGGCCCTGCCGTCCCTCGAGGCGAGGAGGCAGCGGGTCTCCGCGTAGGGCAGGACGCTCCTCACCCCGGGCTCCGCCGCCAGCCGGTCGAGGAGGGCCGCGTCGAGGGAGGAGCCCTGGCCCTCGATCCTGACGTGGAAGCTCGCGATCTCGAGGATCGAGTCGATGAAGCCCATCTGGAAGCCGTTCATGACGGCGAGGACGACGATGAGGGCGGCCACCCCGATCGCGATTCCGGCCGAGGCGAGGATGGAGGAGGCCGAGCCCCCGCTCTCCCGCCTCGCCGAGTACCAGCGGCCGGAGACGAAGGCGACCCAGGATGAGCCGATCATCGGTACTCCTTGGATCGGACCGGGACCCCTTCCTCGAAGAACTCCTCCCGCAGCTTCCGTCCTCCGGCATAGCTGGCGCGGACGAAGAGCTCGCCTTCGTGGTAGCTCTCGACGATCTTCGTCTCGCCTTCGTAGGCGACGGACTCCGAAACGACTCCGCCGATCCGCGTCTCCGCGCGGACGAGCTCGCCCGATTCGCCGTAGGAGAGGAGGCGGAGGACGAGGCCCAGGCCTCCCCGGCTCCGCTCCTCGACGAGCCTGCCGGCCTCGTCGTAGCGGTATTCGACGCGGAGCTCGTCGGCCCCTCCCCGCGATTCGACCCTGCGAAGAATCCTGCCCGCCTGATCGAAGTCGCTGAGGACGAGGAGGCCCGAGCCGAGCTCCTCCTCGCGCGAGCGCTGGGGGAAGGGCCCCTCGCCGTAGGAATACTCGCGCCTGGAGCTGGCTTTCCCCTCGGCGAGCTCCTCGATCCGCAGGGGCCGGGCCGCCTCGTCGAGGAGCTGGATGCTCAGCTTGGGACTCTCGGCGACCCAGGTCGCGCTCGGGGCGGGGCCCGAGGCGAGCATGCCCGCCTTGCCCTGGCCGAAGCTGCCCGAGCAGGCGAGGCCGATTAACCTGCCCGAGCCGTCGTAGCGGTACGCCATCTCCCCGACGAGGAGGCCGGCCGGGTCCCTGGCCTCGATCCTCTCCAGCCTGCCCCGGCTGCGGATATAGGAACGGGTCTCGGCCAGGCCCTCGGGGCCGTAGAAGGACTCCTCGGAAAGGGCGCCGGCGGCGTCGTAGATCCGGCGCGCCTCGAGGCGGCCCTCGCGCATTTCCTCCTCGATCCGAGCCGAGCCGGAGGGGCCCCGGGCAGGCTCGGCCTGGGGCGGCGCGGCTTGATGCGGCGGATCGGCGGAGCAGAACAGGGCGGCGCCGAGGGCGAGGGCGGCCGCGAGGGGCGGCCGCGAGGAGCGAGGGATGCCGCTCAACTGCCCATCCCGAGGAAGCCGTCCAGGAAGGAGTCGAGGGAGAAGGGCGCTATGTCCCCGTAGCCCTCTCCCGTGCCGACGAAGGCGGTGGGCAGGCCGAGCTCCTTGGCCAGGGCTATGGCCATGCCGCCCTTGGCCGAGGAGTCCTGCTTGGTCAGGACGACCCCGTCGATGCGCACCGCCGAGCCGAAGGTCTCGGCCTGCCTGATCCCGTTCTGGCCCGTCGTCGAGTCGATGACGAGGAGGCGGCGGTAGTTCGCGCCGGGGGCCCTGCCCGCGATGATCTTGTCCATCTTGCCCAGCTCCCGCATGAGGTCGCCCCTCGTGTGCATGCGGCCCGCGCTGTCGGCGATGACGAGGTCGGCTCCCTCGGCCTTGGCGGCGTCCACCGCGTCCCAGAGGACGGCCCCGGGATCGGAGCCCTGGGCCTGGGCCACGACCCTGACGCCCAGGCGCTGGCCGTGGCGCTTGAGCTGCTCGACCGCCGCCGCCCGGAAGGTGTCTCCTGCCGCGAGGACGACCCCCGAGGCCGCGCCGCTTCGCCGATAGTAGTCCGCGAGCTTGGCGCAGGTGGTCGTCTTGCCGACCCCGTTTACCCCGAGGAGGAGGAAGACGTTCAGCGCGCCGGGCAGGGGCTCGATCCGGGTTTCCTTGCCGTAGCCGGCCAGTATGGACTTGAGCTCGGCCTTGACCTCGGCGGGCTCGGACAGGCGCTTGGAGGCGCAGGAGGAGCGAAGCCGGTCGGCCACCGCGAAGGCGAGGGAGGCGCCGAGATCGCCCTCGACGAGGAGGTCGGCCAGCTCGTCGAAAAGCTCGTCGTCGGCGCGGCGAAGGCCGAAGAGGGCCCTGAGGCGATCCGAAAAACCCATGCGCGAGGCTCCTAACGCGCTGTCCGGAGGTAGCGGACGAGGCGCACGATCATATTGGCGGCGAGGCCGGCGGAGAGGGCTATGGCAGCGCCAGCGGCTATCTCCGTGGCGTAGTACTTCGAGATCAGGCCATCGTCGAGGGAGCGCTGGGCCGCCTCGCCGTAGAGAGCCCCCGTCCCCAGCGCGAGGGACGAAACGGGGAGGGAGACCATGAACCAGCCGAAGGCCTTGTAGAAATCGTCCTTGGCGGCGGCGACCCTGCCGCCGGCTCCCAAGCCGTCCTCGGGCTTGAGCTCGATGCCCAGCTCGATCTCGCCGAAGGCTCCCTCGCCTCCGGGACCCGCCTCCCCTCCGGTCTCGGGGAGGACGAGGAAGGCCGGCTCGCGGCCGGGGGCGTAGGCCTGGACTATCTCCCGCTTTCCGCTCAGGGGCAGGGCAAGGCCCTTCTCCACGGCCACGGCCCCCGCTTCGGCCGCGGGAAGGGAATCGACGAGGATCCTGGCCTCGGGCGGATCGACCCTGATCGAGGCCGAGCCGTACTCGACGGGCTCGAGGGAGAGGGAGATCGAGCGCCTCTCCCCGAGCCCGAGCTCCACCGCCGCCTCGGCCGCCGCGTAGCCGGGAGCCGAGGCTTGGATCCTGACCGTCGCGGGCTCGAAGCGATAGACGGTCAGGGCCGAGGCTTCCAGGCGCTCGCCGTCGGCGAGCGCGATGGCCGAGCCGGGCTGGAGGCTCAGGTCGAGGCGGCCGAAGTCCCGTCCCGCCGTCCAGCGCTCGAGCTTGGCGGCTATGGCCTTGGCCAGGGGCCCGGGATCCTCCGTCGAGCAGAAGCCCTTCCACGAGAAGACGGAGCGGTCGAGGGCCGCGTCGTAGCCCTGGACGCGGACCAGGACGTAGCCGGCGTCGCGGCCGGAGGCGGGCGAGACGCTCCCGTAGACCAGGAGGTCGAGGCCCTGGGCCTTGGCGGCCGCGGCGGGGGCCGACGAGGCCTCTTCGATGAGCTCTCCTCGGCCGTTTCCCTCCCAGAGCGCGGCCTTCACGGGAGCCGGCTTCGCCGCCTCCGCTCCTTCCGGCGACACTCCCTTTCCGGGACCCGCGTCGCCTTCGGGCTCGAGGCGCCCGGCTGCCTCGGCCACCTTCTTGTCCGCGGCGTCCAGCTCGGCGCCGCGGGCGGCCGGGCCCAGGGAGGGGTCGAGGAAGCGAGCGGCCCGCTCGTCGAGCCGCGCGGCGAGCTCCTTGCCGGCATCGTAGCGTGCCCGCTCCGCGGCGAGGCGCCGGGCCTCCTGGGCCTCCGCCTCGGGCTGGAGGCGGTCGGGCAGGACGGAGAGCTCGGCCGCGACGAGGCGGGGGATGACGTCGGCGAGGGGAAGGGCCTCGAGGGAGAGCTCCTCGGCCGAGAAGCGGGCGAGGCCGAGGAGCCAGGGCTTGCCCTCCTCGGCCCCCTTCCCGGAGGCCGCCTGCGAGAAGGCCGAGCCTGCCGAGCCGAGGGCCAGGACCAGGCTCAGTATCGAGAGCTTCGGATGCTGGAGCACTCCGCCCTCCCCTCCTTACAGATCCTCTTCCTCGTCTTCCGCTCCCGCGGCGGCGTTGCCGTTGGCGGGGCTTCCCTGCCAGCGCCAGCGCATGTAGGACTCGATGAAGGGATCGATGTCCCCGTCCATGACTCCCTGCACGTTGCCCACGAAGAACTTGTTGCGGTGGTCCTTGACCATCGTATAGGGCTGGAAGACGTAGGAACGGATCTGGGAACCCCAGGCGATCTCCTTCTTCTCGGAGGCGAACTTCTGGTTCTCCTTGTCCTTCTCGGCCCGGTAATGCTCGTAGAGCCGGGACTTGAGGACGCTCATCGCCACGTCCTTGTTCTTGTACTGGCTGCGCTCGTTCTGGCAGGTGACGACGATGCCCGTCTCGAGGTGGGTGATGCGCACGGCGGAGTCGGTCTTGTTGACCTTCTGGCCGCCCGCCCCGCCCGAGCGGTAGGTGTCGATGCGGATATCCTCGGGCCGGATCTCGACGTCGATCGAGTCGTCGATGACGGGGAGGACGTAGACCGAGGCGAAGGAGGTATGGCGCCGCGCGTTGGCGTCGAAGGGGGAGATGCGGACGAGGCGGTGCACGCCCGACTCGCCGCGGAGGTAGCCGTAGGCGTAGTCCCCCTCGATCTGGAGGGTCACCGACTTGATGCCGCCCTCGGCCTCGAGGAGGTCGACGACCTCGGCCTTGAACTTGCGGCGCTCCGCCCAGCGCGTGTACATCCGCATGAGCATCGAGGCCCAGTCGCAGGCCTCGGTGCCGCCGGAGCCGGCGTGGATGGAGAGGAAGGCCCCGGCGCGGTCGGCCTCGCCCGAGAGCAGCTCGAGGACGATGGCTTTATCGAAGCGCTCCGAGACTTCCTTGAAGGAGGACCTGATGTCGGCCTCCATGGAGTCGTCGCCCTCCTCGCGGGCCATCCTGAGGACCTCGTCGAGGGCCTCGGCGTCGGCCTTGAGCCGCGACCAGCTCTCGATCCTGTCCCTGATCTGCTTGATCTCGGTCATGACGCGGCCCGCCTTGGCCCCGTCCGACCAGAACCCCGGCGCGGCGCTGAGCGCCTCTTTCTCGGCTATTCGCTTCTCGAGTGCGGCCGAGTCAAAGACGCCCCCAAATATCGAGGATCTCCTCGCGAAGCGAGGCGACGGGTCCGGCGATGTCTTCCAGCATGGGTTCCTCCGTTGATGCCTTCGTCCTCGGCCCTTATTCCCGCGGCCGCGAGGGATCGCGAACGATGATCCTCCGCCACTTGTTGTCCTTGAGGACGGTGAGGACGAGGGTGCCCTCGACGGGATACTGATAGAGCCGGACGGTATCGTAGGAATCCGTGATCTTGTCGATGTCCCGCTTGAGCCCCGCCAGGAGCTTGTCGGAGACGGCCGCGCACTCGAAACAGGCCTTCTGCACGCGCTCGAAGCCGTATTGGGGCAGGAGATTGTACAGGGCCGACCGGGAATCCTCGCTGCCCATGTCGCAGACCACGGCTACGAACATGGGCCAATCCTACAGGAAAGCGGGGAACGCGTCAATTCAAGGCTCGAGGCCGCGCGCGAGGCACTGGCGTAATCAGCTTTTTTCCGATAATCATTACAGTATGATGAAAACTCCCCGGCCTTCGGCCCAGGCAGCTCTCGTCCTCCTGGCAGCCTTCCTGGGAGCCGCCCTCCTCGTCCCCCCCCTCGCGGCGCAGGCCGCTCCGGGGCCTGCCGAGGCGGGCCCCGTCCTGCCCTACCCCGCCTTCCTCCGGGCCGCCATGCGCCTAGGCAGGGTCGAGATCGACTGGGTCGACCATCCCGGGGCCCTGGGCGGCTACCGGGTCTACCGCCACCGCAGCCGGATCGACGCTTCGAACCTGGCCGAGGCGACCGCGCTCGGCGACGTGGCCCAGGGCATCCGGAGCTACGTCGACCTGCCCCCCGACGAGTCCGAGTACTACTACCTCGTGCTCGCCCTCGGCGCCGACGGCTCCCCCTTCCCCGCCTTCGTCCCGGCGAGCAACGAGACCGCCGCGCCCATCTCCCTCAAGCCCGCCCTTGCCGCGGCCCCCGCGCCGGCGCCCTTGACCCCGGCTCCGGCCCCCGAGATCCCGCTTCCCTCACGGCCGAGGGTCGAGGCCCTCTCGGCCCAGCCCAGGGGCGACAGCATCGTCCTCAGCTATAAAGGAGGGGAAGGAGAGCGCCTCGTCGCCTATCGGGGGACCTCCCCCATCGCGCGGGCCTCCGACCTCCTCGACGCCGTCCTCGTGGCCACCTTCCTCGACAAAGGGGGCAGCTTCGTGGATTTCCCGGTGCCGGGAATCGAGTATTGGTACGCGCTCCTCGTCGAAGACGAGCTCAAGGCTGGCCGTATCGAGCTCGTCGCCGGGCGCAACGCCACGGCCCAGGCCGCTCGGCTCGCCCTGACCTCGAGGAACGCCGCCATCGCCGAGGTCTCCCCCTCCTCGAGGACCCCGCCCCTGCCCGCCTTCCTCCTCGACGCCGCTACGGGGATCCCGGTGCCGGAATCGCCCGTCGAGGCGCCGCAGCGCCGCGCGGTGAGCCCCGATACCGAGAAAGCCGTATCCGGGCTCCTCGCCCTCGCTCCGCAGATCAAGCGCCCGCTCCCACCCCTCCGCCTCCTCGCCGAGGAGCTCTCTCCCCCTTCGGGCGGAGAGGACTACGCCCTTTCGCTCATCGTGACCGAGAAGCTCGTGCCGGGGGACTGGGCGGGGGCGGCCGAGCAGCTGCGCAAGTACCTCTCGCTCAATCGGGGCGAGGGAGCGGCGGCGCGCGCGCGCTTCTACCTCGGTGAAGCCCTGGCCTACGCCGGGGCGAGCCGCGAGGCCTTCTTCGAGTTCCTCACGGCCCGGGACCGCTACCCGACGGAGAGCGCTCCCTGGATCGAGTACGTCCTCGCCGAGCTGCGCCAGCGAGGCTGAATCCCCGAGATCCTTTCCCGGCGGCCTGGCTCAGGGCTCGAAGGCGAAGACGGTCCGATGGGACCAGAGCTTGCCCGGCTCGAGGATGATCGAGGGGAAGGAAGGCTGGTTGGGAGCGTCCGGGTAGAACTGGGTCTCGAGGCAGAGGCCGGCGTGCCGGCCGTAAATCGAGCCTCGCTTGCCCGCTTCCCCGTTCAGGAAATTCCCCGAGTAGAATTGCACGGCGGGAAGGGTCGTGGAGACCGCCATGCGCCTCCCGGAGCGGGGATCCTCGAGCTCGGCGAAGCGGAAGAGCCCCGGGCCCTGCCGGTCGAGGACGTAGCAGTGATCGTAGCCAGCTCCCGCCGCCCCGCCCTCGGCGAGCGCGATGTCGGCCCCGACGAGCTTGGCCGCGCGGAAGTCGTAGGGGCTCCCGGCTACCGGCGCCACCTCGCCCGTGGGGATGAGGTCGGGCCCGGTCTTGAGGTAGCTCGAGGCCAGGAGCCGCAGGCGATGGCCGAGGATGTCCCCCCTGCCCTCGCCTGCCAGGTTGAAGTAGGCGTGGTTGGTCAGGTTGACGGGGCTCGCCGCCCCGCTCCTCGCCTCGTAGGCGACCTCGAGCTCGCCCGAGGCCGAGAGGCCGAAGCGGGCCTCGACCTCGAGCTCGCCCGGGTAGCCCTCCTCCCCGTCGGGGCTCAGGAGCTTGAGCGCGAGCCGGGGGAGCCCGCCCTCCTCGTAGCCCTCGGCCGACCAGAGCCGCTTGTCGAAGCCCTTGAGGCCACCGTGGAGGTGCTGGCCGCCGTCGTTGGCGGCCAGCTGGTAGTCCCTGCCGCCGAGCGAGAAGCGGCCCCGGGCGATGCGGTTCGCCACGCGGCCCACCGAGGCGCCGAAGTAGGGCCGGTTCGCCAGGAGGCCGGCGAGGGAGGCCGGGCCGACGAGGACGTCGACCCAGGCGCCCCTCCCTTCGGGGAGGAGGATCGACAGGAGGCTGGCCCCGTAGTCCGATATGGTCGCGACGAAGTCCCCGGCGGCGAGGCGGTAGAGGGAGACTTCCTCGCCGGAGGAGAGGGTGCCGAAGGGCAGCTTGGTGATGGACATGTTCAGCTCTTCCTTTCCTTATGTCGATGCAGGCGGAGCCTGAGGATGAGGAGGGCCTCGTCGAGCCAGAGGGGGAGTACCCGGGAGAAGAAGGCGGTGGCGCGTGGCACGAGGGGGGCGATCCGCCGGCGCGCGGGGAGGCGGGAAGCCGAGATGAGCTCGTGGACGGCCCGCGCCGCGCCGAGGGGGACGTCGCCGGCCGGCCCGAGGCGCTCGGAGCCGTCGATGACGAAGCGGAGGGCCCGGCGGTAGTGGCTCTTCGCGGCGGCGAAGTCCGCGGCCCGGGGAAAATCGTGGAAGATGGCGCGTATGGGGCCGACCTCGAGAACCGAGGCTTGGATCCCGTAGGGCTTGAGCTCGACCCTGAGCGTGTCGACGATGGCTTCGACCGCCCGCGCGGCAGCGGAGCAGAGGCCCATGCCCGGGAGGCGGGAGCCGGCGGCGAGGGGAGCCACGACGAGGATCCGGCCCGAGCCTGCCTCGCGCATGGCCGGGAGGAAGGCCTTGATGGTCCTGATGGCGCCGAAGAGGTTGGATTCGAAGATGTTCTCGACCTCTTTAAGGGAGCAATCCTCGATGGAGGAGAAGAAGCCCGTGCCCGAGCAGCAGACCAGGGCGTCGAGGCGCTTCTCCCGGGCGAGGAGGGCCTCGGCGGCCTTGGCCACCGAGGACTCTTCCCGGGGATCCATGGCGATGAGCTCGAAGAATTCGTCGGCTTTTCTCTCGTAGGAATTGGGATTCGGGCAGGTCCCGTAGGTTCGGAAGCCCTTTTTCGCGACGAAGGTGGCGCAGGCGTTGCCGATGCCCTCCGAAGCCCCGGTCACGAGGACGATGTCTTCCCTATGCTCCATGTGGCCGGCTCCTCATCCGTCTATCCTAGCGTTCCGGGGCGGGCGAGGCAAGGGAAGGAAGCGGTCTCGCTTGACAGGGAGGCCGGGACGGGGGTATAGGGGCGGCATGATACGCAACGCGCGCGGGCGAGCTGCCCGCGCTTCCCTCTCCTGCCTCTTCGCCGCCCTCTGCGCCGCCGGCGCCTTCGTGGCCCTGCCCATCCCGGGCAGCCCGGTGCCGATCGTCGCGCAGAACCTCTTCGTCGTCCTGGCAGGCCTCCTCCTCGGGCCACTCTGGGGCAGCGCCGCCGTCCTCGCCTTCCTCTGCCTCGGCGCCCTCGGTTTCCCCGTCTTTTCGGGGGGGAGGGGCGGCTTGGCCCTCTTCGCCGGCCCCACCGGCGGCTACCTCGTCGGCTACGCGCTCGCCGCCTTCGCCTCCGGGTTGGTCGCGCGGAAGCGGGGCCTCGCCAGGTCGGCCCTCGGCGCCGTCCTCGGCTTCGCCCTCATCCTCGCCCTCGGGGTCCTCCGCCTGAAGCTCCTCAAGGAGGTCGAGTGGGGAGCCGCCCTCGCCCTCGGCCTCCTCCCCTTCCTGCCGGGGGACGCCGTGAAGGCAGTCCTCGCCACCCTCGTCGCGGCCAAGCTCGGCCCCTTCGCCGATTCCCTGACCGGCAGGGGCAGCCACGGCCGTGCCTGAGCCCCTCCTCCAGGCCCGGGGCCTCGGCAAGCGCTTCCCCGGGACAGCCTGGGCCCTGCGGGAGGTGGACTTCCGCCTCGCCGCCGGCGAGCTCGCCGTCCTCGCCGGCCGCAACGGGGCGGGCAAGACCGTCCTGGCCAAGATCCTCGCCGGCCTCCTCGAGCCGAGCGAGGGCGAGGTCCTGTTCGGCGGGGCTCCCCTCCTCTCCTACCCGGAATCCCCCGCGGCCCGGGTGGGCTACGTCTTCCAGGACGCCCGGCTCCAGCTCGTCGGCGAGAGCGTCGAGGAGGATCTCCGCTTCGGTCCCGAGAGCCTCGGTCTCGGGGCGGCCGAGGCCGCGGCCCGGGCCGAGGTGGCGATGGGGCTCTGCGGCCTTTCCGAGCGGCGCCAGAGCCCCGTCCACGCCCTATCGGGCGGGGAGCAGCGGCGGCTCGCCCTGGCCGGCGTCCTCGCCCTCTCGCCCGCGGCCATCATCCTCGACGAGCCCTTCGCCAACCTCGACCGAGACGGGGTGTCCTCGGTCCTCCGGGTCCTCAAGACCCTCGTGGCCGAGGGCATAGCCCTCCTGGTGGTCACCCACGAGCTGGAGAAGCTCCTGGGCATGGCCGACCGGCTCGCGGTCATGGACCGGGGCAGGATCGTCCTCGCGGGGGAGCCCGGCCCCACCCTGGCCGCCGGGATCGAGCGCTTCGGCCTCCGCGATCCCCTGCGGCCGGCGTCCTCGGTGGGGGATCTCCTGTGGCTCGACTAGGCTCGGCCTCGAAGCTCGCCCCCTCAAGCCGCCTCCTCTGCCTCGCCCTGTTCTCCTCGGCGTCCTTCCTCATGTCGGCCCCGGC
>ERZ795055.793-NODE-793-length-27368-cov-20.819903_pt1 | contig 27368 bp, 21 predicted proteins | sample MGYA00375139_ERZ795055 | MGnify/ENA primary metagenome ERZ795055 (study PRJEB30184, sample SAMN05720283) | anaerobic digester metagenome | isolation source: active sludge of municipal wastewater-treating anaerobic digesters | place: USA | collected 2015-01-23 ... | reverse complement strand
TGGCTTTGTTGTTGATAAAGCCAAGACAATTTGGACCAATAAGACGAATTCTTGCTCCTTTAAGTTTGTTTGTAATTCTTTCTTCAAGTTCTCTTCCTTCAGGACCTACCTCACTAAAACCCGCAGAAACAATCAAAACGGTTTTTACTTTCTTCATTATACATTGGTCAACTATCTCTTCTACAAGTTGGTAAGGTAAAGAGATACATACTAAATCGATATCTTCATTTACAGCTAGTATATTTGGAAAAACCTGTCTTCCCTGTAGCTCAGTATATTTGGGATTAATAGGATATATTTTCCCGTTGTATCCTCCTTCTAACAGATTTTTAAGAAGAACAGCACCAACTTTTTGTAAATCACTTGAGACTCCAACAATTGCAATTGATTTGGGTGAGAGAATTTTTTCCATTAATTACAGTATTTTAATAATTCTTTAATATTGTACTCTTTTACTTCTTCTGAGAGTTCTGAAACTATTCCTTTCCTACTTTCAAGGTTATCATAGAAAGTTGGAACAGAATCATCGACATAGATTATACCAGTATATATTTTCTTTGTCTTTGACATCTCTTTTATTAGATTATTAGCATCTTCAAGAGATTTGTTTGAATAATTATCAAGCGTGTCGATATTAATTATATTGTTGTTGAACCATTCTGGATTACACTCTTTATTATATGTTGGACAAAGTTGAGAAATATCTACCACACTACACCCTTTATGTTGAATTGCTTTTTTAATTATTTCTGTTAACTGAGGTAGATTTCCTGAGTATCCTTTTGCGAAAAATGTTGGTTTAATACTCATTATGAAAGCACTAGTGTCTAAATCTCTTTCGGGCTTTCCATTTGGTAAAGCAAACATTCGTTTCCCAACTGGAGTTGTTACTGTTGCCTGGCCTGTTGTAAGGGCAAAATTCATATTGTTGTGTATTAAAATAGTAATATCATAGTTAGATTTTATTGCATTAACCAGATGATCTAAACCTTCGTGATAACAACCACCATCCCCTATATCTGCAATTACCGTAAATTTTCTGTTAGCAAGGTATGCTCCAATCGCAACTGGAATCGAGCGACCATGTAAAGTTTTAAACGCATAAGTCCCTATGGTATCTGCACCATTTCCATTACATCCGATATCAAAGGATATGAATGTTTCAGAAGGTTGGATATTTAATTCCATGAGGGCCTTCTTAAGTGCAACATGAATTCCAAAATTCCCACATCCTGGACACCATGTTGGCGTATATTTTGAGTTGTAATCTTTTAATTCTAGGGCCATTTATCTGTTTAAATAATCTAAGATATCATCTACTGAAAATGATCGCCCATCATATTTTAAGTACATTTCCTTTATTTGTAATCCAGTTTCTTCTGCAATTAGTTTTCCAAATTGTCCACTTTGATTGTTTTCAAGAAGAATAACTCTTTTCCCTTCTTGGACAAATTTAAGTACTTTGTCTGCTTTTAGAGGAAAAATGTAATCAAAATGTAAATAGGAAATATTTTCATTTATCTGAATAGTATCAAGGAGGGCATTTTTTGTACTACCATATCCAATGAAGACTGTATCTGAATTAGGATTTCCATAGAGTGTTGGTTCGGGAATTTCGGTTTTTAGAGTAAGAATTTTTCTTGCACGCTTCTCGGACATTGCTTTTACTTCCTCAGCATCCTCGATTGAATGACCATCCTCTGTATGCTCATCACTAGTATGCAAGTATGGCTGTAGACCTTTTGAAGGAATCCACCTAGGTGAGATACCTGAGTCAGTTATCTCATATCTTTTTTCAGAAGGTTTTAAATCTCGATAAATCTTTTCAACTTTTGGTAAACCCTCAACAGAATATATAGCTTCTGAAATTTGTTTTTCAGAGAGAACAATTACAGGTAATTGATATTTGTCAGCAATGTTAAAAGCTTTTTGTATTAATGAAAAACAAGAAGTTGCATCGCTTACTGAAATTACACATCTTGGGAAATCGCCATGTCCACCCTTTACTGCTGTATATATATCACCACTTCCTGTCCATGTTGGAAGTCCTGTACCAGCTCCAATTCTTTGTGCTAATACAACAACAAAAGGTGTTTCACTCATTCCACAACAGGAAATTGTCTCAATCATTAAATCAAAACCACCTCCTGATGTTGCCGTTAATGCTCTAGTTCCCATATACATACTTCCCATTGACATTAATGCAGCAGTAATTTCATTTTCTGCCTGTTTAAAAACGATTTTACTTTCATGAGCTGTATCTCCAAAGAATTTTAACAATGATGACGCTGGAGTCATTGGATAACCGTAGTATACCCTCATACCAGCAGCCAAAGCTCCTAATGCTATTGCTTCATTACCTGTAACAAGCAAACTTCTATGTGTTTGAGTTGGAATTGGAAGTTGTATTCCCTCACTGAGCTCATCTCGATAAAGAGGATGATTGTAACCAGCAAGTAAGCACTTTGTTTCAGTTTCAGTATCGATATCTTTTCCTGAGAGCATTTCTAATACCTCTTCAACTAATATTTGAGAATCTTGTTTTAATATTTTCCAGATAAAGCCTAGTAATACAGCATTTCCCATAATTTCAGTTCCACCATTTTCCAAAGCTATCTTTTCTGAATTAAGATAAATTACATGAAGATTGTTTTTCTTAATATGTATTTCCTCATCAGGAGTAAACTCAATTTCTTCTCCATCGTGGATTAATACACCATTTTCAGATAGATTCGGAAGATACTTGTGTAATGATTCTTCGGACATAGTGGAAAGTATTTGATATTTTCTTTTAGAAGAGAAAACTTCTTTATTTAAAATATCCACTTGATATGAAGCAACCCCACCCTTTATTAAAGAGGGATACTCCCTTGAAGAGAATGTGAAAAGTCCAGTTCTATTTATGGACTGAGTTAACATTCTTCCGGCAGTATTTATTCCCTGCCCAGAAGCTCCCCCAAATTTTATAGCGATTCTGTTTGAGCTCATTTTTATTGATAACTATTCATTTCTCCGTTTCCATTGAAAAGTACATAGTTAAAGATGGAGAAATGTGCTTTATGTACAGGTATTACAGCTTCTTTAGATCTAAAAACACCATTGCAGGTTGCTGAAGCTCTTAATATTAATGTTTTGAAATAATCTCCACAACCTACGGGTTCATAACTAAATCTAATTCTATTATTTATTGCAATTATTTGTGCTCTGTCTAAATTTACTCCACCAGCGCCTATTGGGAAGATACTGTTTGGATTCCATGTAGTGTAAGATGGGACTTTTTGGTAATCTGTGCAAGATGTTGAGAGACAATATGTTTCAGCATCTGCATAATCATAGGTTTTAATGGTAGCTCCAGTGGGTGTGGTTCTGAGTATCATGTTTTTCATAAATCCTGTATTCACTGGTATATCACCCGGTTGGAATTTTACATTAATTACACACTCATTTGGAATTGACTCACTCTCAGGAACTACAAAAGAAAATGCCTGTCCTGGTTCTACTTGATAAATAGTATCACTGTCACCATAGAAAAGCTTCACTGTGTATTTATTATTATTGGAAGGTTCAACTTTACAAGTATTCAGTGTCTCATTAAATCCGTCGATAAAAAAATCTATATTATAATTTGAATACTCCGTATCTATATCTAATATTTCTGTTAAATCTTCATCTTCGGCTATCTGTAAGAATGAATCTAAGATGTTATCATTAACTTCTAATGCCTCAGCAGAGTATCTTTCCTGTACGGTAGATCTTTTGTCTCTTAATGATCTAGAAAACATTGAAAACCCAATAATTGAACATACTACTATGACGACCATAATAATTGCTAATGCTTGTCCAGAGTATGTTTTTTTGTTTTTCATAATATTCATATAATATATTATCACATTTTAAATCCAACTTCTTGTTTGTATACCCTTGTGTCAGTTCCAAAGAAAAGTTCAGATATTTTTGTATATCTAGGTTGATAATTTACAATTAGAGTTGGATAGTTAAGATTTTGTAGACCAAGGTTTCGCGCAATATTTATTGCATTCCCTGAATCTGCTAGACCAATTAATCCACCATTAACAATAACCTGATCCTGCTGTATTCCTGGATCACTTTCTATCTCTGATAGGATGTTTATCCCTCCCTTTGCAATAATGAAAGCATCTATGGTATCAGTCCCAAAAGTAGTTGACCCACTCTTGGGCTTACCAATATTCACAGCTTTTGAGGTTAAAATAATTAAGGCATCATCTGGGGTACCTGCTCTCAAATCCATAGGAATATTTACATTGTTCTCAGTAAGGATTAATAACTTACCTTGGTATGTGGTGGTACCCTCATCTGTAAATGTAATATCACGACTAATTGGTTGACAGACACACACCTTCCTCTCAGTTAATTGGCATTGGGTGATACACTCATTAATATCCGTAAATATCGGATATTCATATTTTTTCTTATAAAATTTTGCCTTATCAACTAGTATTTCATAAAGACTCTCTTTATTTGAATTATTCCTATCATTTATATTTACTACAGAAGTGGGATTTTTAGAAATATCCCAATTAATTTTCGAAGGGTGACTTCCTGTTGCAATCCCAATTAATTCTGAGCCTAAATTCCAAAATTCATCATTGTCAATTCCTTTTGCTGCAAAACTTATTACCCCTGAAGAGAAAAGTATCCCTCCCTTAGTTACTATCCATTTATTTAAATTAATACTACTTGAATTCGAACTAGTGTAATTGCATGCTCTGTCGTAAACTGTTGGATAGAATGATAAGTTTCCTGATGTGTTATTTTGAATATTTATTCTAAAGGATTGTTGAAGACTATCAAAATACCAGCCACTGGACAAAGGATTAATTAAACCTGGCTGAGGAGAGATTGGACTCGTTAAAGGAGTCTGCCTAATTGCTCCTCCTATTGGAGAAGTGGGATTGATTAACATTACTTCCTTTGGAGATTGAGAAATATATATATTTAGTACAGTATCTTTAAGAACTCCTTGGTCATCGCTACTTGTAAAAGAGACATCAACTAAACGTTGTTGAGCATCTCCTACACTAGTATTAATAGGACCAAAAGTTGGATTAATAAAATCAAAATACCAATCTTTGTTTGAATCAATAACATTCTGTTGATCAAGATAATTGATATAAGATAATGAGTCAGTTAACGCTGCATATATATTGTATTTACCGGAGATCAAATTATTTCCCGCATTTTGATTGGAAAAAGTTAATGCTATTTCAAAGACATATTTTCCTAAATCAGAGCCAGTTCCTGAGTAGTGATTCCTTGTAATTGAGGAAATAATTTGTTGCCCCGAAATAGAGGTAACAGTGCTCCCAACTCCCCAATTACTTAGATTTCCACTTACGATGTTTGCAACATATGAGTTTGTATTATTCTTTCTAACAAAAATTCCAATTTTGTTTCCATCTGTTCTTGGTGTTGAAGCATTAAAATATGTTAGCTTGTTAATATCATTTGCAATGGAAGTCCCTTCTTTTACAAGCCATATTACAGCCCCATTAATATCTCCTACTCCATCAGCATCCGTTCCTTTTACTGTTATGGTTAATGTTTTGTTTACTGTCTGCCCAGTAAAAGATGAGGTACTAATAGTTGCTGGTGAACATCCTCTATTTGAAGAAGGAGTACCAGATATTAATACATCCGTAACTACTGGAAGATAGTCAACTTTGTAACTAGGATATGTCCAAGAAGAATATCTGTTCGCACTAGTACATCTATCAGTTGATACAGATCGAAAAGCTACAGTACCTTCTGCTCCTTCTAAAAGAATTTGTGTTGGGGTTTTGTGCCCAGCAGAGGTTCCATGAAATTCTTTCGAAGTGCTAGTGTCTCTCCAATAACAAAAATCTTCGTTTGCAGTTCCATTACAATCAAATGGAGTTGAATCGAGCCATCCGTTGTTTATTCCTTTATTTTCAGCAATGAAATCATAGTATGGACCAAAAGCTACAGATGGGTTAATTGCTATTCCTGTTATACTAAAAGAAACAGTATTCTCTGTGGTAGAAGGAAGAGGTTTCTTTATCCTGGTTACTACACTTGAATTTGTAGATAAGTTAAAGTTAACACCATCTATAGTCATTAATGGTGCGGTTGGAGAAGATGGGTCAGTATTTCTTTCATTTCTGAAAAAATAGTTAGTTACTGTTCCACAATTTCCTTGGCTACAAAGGTATGTTTTATTACATGTGTTTGAGGTTTTACATTCTACCCCGAGAGATTCGTTTGTAGTTTCACCTTCTGCTGGAATATGGTATCCAGATGGTGTTGTGGGTGTGCAGTTTTGGCATGAACCAATTGGGTAGCAAGTTCTTGTACTGTCAGCACAATTGTTATCTACACCACAGGTAGTTGTGTTTTCACAAGAAATTGTTCTAGGAGCACAACCTGCGGGTCTTGGGGTTGGAGTGGGTGTTGTTATCTCTCCTTCATTGCATGATTCCAGTGAACAATTTGTTTGACAAGTTCCAATTTGATAGCAAGCAGCTGAATTACATTGCTTTGTACCTCCACAACCATCGCTGTCTGTACAAGTGGCAGTATAGTTACACGCTGGAACTTCAGAAACAATGGTCAAAGAACTCTTTAAGCCGTATCCTGAAGGACATGTTGCGGTACAGGGAGGTGTAGGACATGAGGGTGTACAAGGAGGAGAACCAGCTCTACAACAAGTTCCTGGTTCAATGCTATCAGTCGCACCACATTCCTTTCCCCAACTAGTACAATCCCAATATCCATTATAACAGCAATCCTCTTTTGTTGAGCATTCTCGGTTTGATATTGGACTATTACAAAAACCAGTACGAGTATTGCAGCCAGCATTTTGCTTACAAATATAGGTTCTGTCTAAACAAATATCTTTAAGCCTATCCACACATGCCTGATATGAATAATATCCATTAACCGGGTTTGCACTTTGTGTACAGGTAATTTCAGGAGTAAATGTACAATATGTATACCAAGTTTTTTTCCCAGAGCATGTTCCGCTATTACAAGTCCAGTAATCAATAGCAACATCATAATTCCCACCTGGCATATCTACACAATATTCGCCAACTTGGCAATTATAGGTTGAAGAAGCATTAACCAAATTTAAATTACTTTGAGAAATAACCAAAAAGAAAATTAGAATAAAAGAAATTATTAGTAACCTATTATAGTTATGTATTCTCATAAAATGCATCATTTAATTAGTACAAACAATATTCCATTATTCAAATTAATAATATTATCAGTTTTGTTACTTGTAAAATCATTCAGAATTTCTTCATGAGTAGTGGGTAAAAACTCATTATTTAATATTTCCTCTTTATTGTCACAAAGAGATTTATTTGTAATATCTATTTCTTTACTATTACAACTCTCATTAACCTTCTGAAGTAATTCATCAGATTTGCTTGTTAAATAAAAGAACCGAAATTGATAATTACTATTAATTTCAATCTTGTCTATGTTTTCTGAGGTGATATGCTCCTGAATGTCTTCTTGTCCATTGTTTCTTATTAGAATTACACCTTTTGAGTGAAATTTAATTTTTGTTATTTTATCTCTGATTCTTGTCTCAAAAGTAAAATACATTGTTCCATTCTCAACGGATTTTTCTAAAAGTTTTGCTTCAAAAAAATATAAATGACCAATCTCATTTATTCCAAAAGTTCCACTATCAACATATACATAATTATTGTAGTCATCTTTGCTAGTGAATTCGGAGGCTATTTGGTAAGGTACCTCTTTCAGCGATTTGTTAGTGTAAAATTCCTCAAATAGTTCATCAGAAGACACATCCAAAACTTCAAATCCACTATATATAAACTTGTTAAAATCTTTGCCTTCATAAAGGAGATTAAGTTTTACAGGGGTCATTTTTTCTTTTTCCCCTAACCATTTATCAATAGTTGGCCATTTTACTTTGTTTCCCTCTTCACAAACATTAAAAATTTTTGGCTCTTTATTAATATCCTCTTTTGAAATAATTAGAAAATTGTAACATCTGTCCTCAACTTGGTTGTCGATTTCCGAAGCAGCATAAACAAGAGCATTACATTTAACTTTTCCCTCTCTCCCATTTCTTTCCCAATTACAATCTCCCAACTTGTCTTCATACTTGTCTAAAACAAACCATCTTCCATATTTAATGCCGTTGGAAATTGAATCTTTGGAAAAAACCAAGAAAATAGAAATAAGAAGTAAAAAAAGGCATACTATTAAAATAATAATGCTCTTTTTTGAACCAGAAAATTTCATAGTAGTATTGTAAGTTAAAACTCAATTGGTGTCAACAAAATGACAAAGAAATTACTTTGAAAGAACTCTCTCAATATTCCAGACCAAATCCTTTTTGTCACTAGCATTCTCCTTCATCCATTCCAAATACTCTCTATCTATCTTTACTAATTCTTCTAAAGTATACCCAGCATACTTACCAAATGGTACATTTCTCATAAACTGAGGCTCTTTAGAAATAAGCATCATATTTTCTGGAGACAAAGACGAGTTTTTAACCAAATATTCAAATAAATTCTTTAATACAAAAACATCTCCCATTGCATCATGTGCCATCACAGTATCATTCTCCATCTCACTCCTATACAATCCCAGGTAATACCTTAAATACTGAAGTGAATAACTCTCTAAATCTTTCCTCCCATTGTCTTCACCTAACATATTTCGTGCAACTTTAAGTGTACAAATATATCTAGGAATCTCTATTCCTTTTTTCTTAAGTACCTCCAGATCAAACTCTGCATTATGTGCAACCCAAATATACTCTTCAGCTAGTCTTTCTAAATATTTCGCTAAAGAACTTTCAGAAAAAAGGGTTAATGAATTCTCATCCTTTATTCTTGCATTTTTAAATGTTGATTTGTTTTCCAGAAATTCTGGGGTAAGGTGGTGAACTGCCATTGCTCCAAATGTAATTTTTTGTTCAGGTTTAAAATATTCGTTAAATTTCTTTCCATCACTAGTAACAAATGCAAGTTGAATAATATCCTTACTTTGTACATCAGTTGTTTCTGTATCAAAAAAAAGAAATTTGTTGTTCATACTTATTGAGGATATCAATACAGTAGTTAGAAGACAATAGTTAATGTATACTTACTGGATATGGAATATGAACTTTCAACAAAGCAAAGAGAAATTTTAGATGATATTTTAAGGTGGTATAAAGAAAAGAAGACGGGATATTTAACTCTTGGAGGATATGCCGGAACTGGCAAGACCACTCTATTGGGTCATTTGAATTTGATTCTTCATAAAGAGTACAAACAGATTAAAATTGCGTACTGCTCATTTACAGGTAAAGCTTCTGTTGTTTTAAAGAAGAAATTACAAGAGACTGATTCATTAAAAGCATCCGATTTTGTTGGTACCATTCATAGATTAATCTACAAGGCCATAGTAGATGATAGAGATGTAATAATTGGATGGGAAAAGATTGAAGAAGATGATTTTAAATATGATTTAATTGTTGTAGATGAGGCTTCTATGGTTTCCTATGATATTTGGAAAGATCTTCAATCCTTCAATGTCCCTATTTTAGCAGTAGGAGATCACGGACAACTTCCTCCAGTTGATGGGAAATTCAATCTCATGACCAATCCAATTTTAAGACTTGAGGAAATATATAGACAAGAGAAGGATAATCCTATTATTGTAGTTTCAGAATTAGCAAGAAAATACGGAGAGATACCCGTAATGGAGTTTAGTAAAACAGTAAGGAAATTCTCAAGACAAGACGATGAAGTAATGGAATTTCTAACAGATAAATTAACTGGTTACGACCAAAATTGCTTGGTTTTGGTCGGATATAATAATACAAGAGTTAAATTAAATGCGGGTATTAGACAACTATTAGAATTTGAGCATCCTCAACCTTCTATCAATGATCGAGTAATTTGCTTAAGAAACAATACTCAACTAGGGATATTTAATGGTATGTTGGGTAGTATTGAATCAATTGAAAAAGTCAAACAAAGAGGCATATCCGATTACTATCAAGCAGATATTCTTTTTGATGGAGAAAATGATGTATACCATTTACCAATTTCTATTGAACAATTTGGGCAAAAAGAAACATTAAAGGGTATTACTAGAGAAATCAATTTGTTTGATTTTGGCTATGCATTAACAGTCCACAAGGCACAGGGAAGTCAAGCAGAGAAAGTAATTCTGTTTGAAGAAAGATTCTCTCGAATGGATGATGATAGTTGGAGAAGATGGCTTTATACTGGTGTAACTAGGGCTACAAAGGAGCTTTATATTATCGGTGATTGAGAATATAATTACAAAATATGAAAATTAGAAACTCACAAGAAGAAGAATTGCTTAAAGAGGCATGTAATATCTCTGTAGATATTCTTCAAAAGTTAGGTCAAAAGATTAAAGAAGGTGTAACTCCATTGCAAATTGATAACTATGCTGGAGAGCTTTGCCTACAATACAAGGTACATCCATCTTTTAAACGAGTTGATGGGTATATGTATAACACATGTATTTCAGTAAATGATGTGGCTGTACATGGCATTCCAAAGAATATTCCCCTACAAAAAGGTGATTTAGTTTCTATAGATTTCGGAATAGTACACAAAAAAATGTACACAGACCACTGTTGGACTTGGTGTGTAGGTAAGGCAGATGAGCAAAAAACGAAATTACTTTTAGCAGGAAGAGAGGCTGTAGAGTGTGCCCTTCTCAAAGCTGTTGTGGGTAATAGGACTGGAGATTTGGGATATGAAATGGAGAAGGTTGCACTTGAGAACGGCTATAATGTTTTAAGTGTTTTCGTAGGTCATGGAATAGGAAAAGGATTACACGAGTATCCAGACATACCAGCTTTTGGAAAGAAAGGTAAGGGAGATTTGCTTGAGGATGGGATGGTTATCTGTATAGAGTGTCAGGTTGTTGATGATGAAGATAATGTTGTTATTGATAAGAGTGATGGATGGTCAGCTAGGACTGTACATGGTGGGAATTCAGTTATGTTTGAATATATGGTTATAGTTAGGAAAGGCTCTCCAACTATACTTACAAACACTCTTAACTGGGGTGTTGAGGCTTGTCTAGATTGATAAATCCCCTGTTTTTATGGTATAATATTATAGGCTATTAATAGTAGTCTAACTGCTCATTAAAAAGGTCTAATTTTGCCTCCTTGGTTTGATAACAGCACATAGGTATTTATTTGCTTAAATGCTTGTTTGCTGTTATTAAACATAAAACTAGTTCCCTTTTCGGGAAGAAAATGGAGATGAAATGAAAAAGTTTTTTCTACTTGGTATTACAGTACTGGTTATGTCTGTATTTTGTCTTACTGCTTGTGGGGGCAATCAAGCTCCTCAATATACTCTTGACATAGATTATGTGGTTGAACCAGACCCCAATTATATTGGTTCCTACTCTACCCAACGTTGTGATTTGAATAATCACTCAATCTGTTGGACAGAATGGGGAGAATGGAGCTCAGCTCTTGAGTTAGTATTGGATCCGAACAAAGAAGTTTGTTTAGGAAGTGAACCTGCTACTCTCAGAGCTCGCTCTGACTATAAATGGATCCAAGATGGGAATTGCTTCCATCTCGAAAAGAAAAATTAGACCTTTAGAAGGTACCATATGGAGCACTTTGCTCATTTACAAACATATGGTACCTTTCTAACCCTGTCATACTCAATTTCAAATCTATGATAAAATACAGATATTAATCTGTCTTCTATCAATGATATGAATAAAGAAATCTATGATGTAGCAATAATAGGAAGCGGTCCCGCTGGATTAAGTGCCAGTATATACTCAAGTAGATACAAACTTAAAACAATAGTATTTGGAAAACTTCCAGGAGGAACTATTACAGAAGCACACATGGTATGTAACTATCCTGGAATTGAGAATATCTCTGGAATGGAATTAGGCCAAAGGATGCTTAAACACTCTCAGAATTTAGGGGGTGAATACCTTCCTTTAAGTGTTGTAGATGTAAAGGAGGAAAATGATTTGTTTAAATTAATTACTGATGAGCAAAACGAATTTTTTGCTAAAACAATTATTTTCGCAACAGGAACAGATAGGAACAAACTTGCCATCCCAAAAGAGGATGAGTATCTTGGAAAAGGTCTCTCATATTGTGCTACATGTGATTCAATGTTCTACAAAGATAAGGTTGTTGCTGTAATTGGAGGTTCAAGTGCAGCAACTATGGCCGCGATGATGCTTTCAGATGTAGCTAAAACAGTATATATTATCTATCGTGGGACTGAATTAAGAGGAGATCCAACATGGGCGGAGCAAGCACTTAACAAGGAAAATATTCAAGTAATATATCAGACCTTAGTAACCGACTTGGAAGGTGAAAATAGATTGGAGCGAGTTAAACTCACAAAACCATTTAACAACTCGGAGTATCTTGATGTTGACGGTATATTTGTAGAAATTGGAAGTGAACCAAACATTACTCTCCCCGTAAAACTAAATATTGATGTTGATGAATACCATTATATAAAGGTTGATAGAGAACAAAAAACAAGCATTGAGGGTATATGGGCAGCTGGGGATTGTACTACAAATTCTAACTTTTTTAAGCAAGTTGTTACCGCTGTAGGAGAAGGAGCAGTTGCCGCCAATTCAGTATTCTCATACTTAACAGGGAAAAAAGGTTCTGGCTATTAAATTTTTGATTCAGAATTTACAAAATCTACCCATTCTTGAAGGTAGTTTGAACTTGACCACATTTTAGGGTCTCCTACATTAAACTCTACCCTGCCCCCATACTTCTCTACAACCTCAAATTCTGGAACATTTTTACTCCCATCTCTATCTCCTCCCTTTGTGAAAACATCTGGTCTAATTACCTCTACAGCTTCAACACAATCATTTCTAATAGTACTGTTATATATAACTACATAATCAACACCTTTAATGTAATCAACTATCCTTGCCCTGTCCATTTCGGGCATAAATGATTTGCCTTTCTTTGTTACTGCACGTTGATCTCCATCGACTATAACTACCAAAATATCTCCAAATTTCTTTGATTCAAAAATACATGATGCATGCCCTGGATGAAGTGGGTCAAAGAAACCTGATGTACAAACAATCTTTTTGTCTTTTAATTCATTGTCTCTTAGCTTAGCAAACTCTTCTAGGGAAATAACCATGACGAATAATTAAAAACTTAATTAAGAATGATACATGTGTAGTTACTAAGTTGTCAAAAATCTGTAATTGGCCTTGTAGTAATTTTCTATTTCTTAAATTGTTTTGAAATAAAGGGAAATATTTTAAAAAATACTATTTCCCCAACTATGGGTTCTTGACCACCACAACCTGTTGGGGTAAGGTAGATCCCATAATACAATATATTGTACTTTTAAAGTTATGAAATGCCCTTTTTGTGAATGTGAGATTACAAAGGTGGTAGATAAAAGGGACAATAATGAAGACAGGTCAACACGAAGAAGAAGACAATGTCTAAGATGTGGGAAACGTTTTACTACCTACGAGAGATTGGAAAGCCTAGAAGTGAATGTAATAAAAAAAGATGGCTCTTTAGAGAAATTTGATTCAGAGAAAATTGTGAAAGGGATAAAAAAAGCTTTAAATCATGAGCATGTAAAGGAGGAAGAGATTAGGGATTTTGCTGAAGAAATTGAGAGAATCGCTCTAAATAGTGAAGAGCCTCTCTCAACAAATGAAATTGGCTTAAAAACTTTAGATTGGCTTAAAGGAAAGGATAAATTGGCGTATATTCGGTTCGCTTCGGTCTATAAGAAATTTGAGACTTTAGAAGATGTGAGAAAGGAAATAGATAGTATTGAGAATTAATTTAAATTTTACAAATATGTCTGCCCCAAATAAAATTCAAATACCTATTAGTAAAAAATTAAAGGTTAAAAAGAGAGATGGAAGTTTAGTTGCTTTTCGTAAAGATAGTATTGTTCGGGGTATTTTTAAGGCTGCTGATAGTGTCGGTGGTAAAAATAAGAAAAGAGCAGAAGAGATAGCTGAAGAAGTAATAAAGATTATTAAGAGTAAATATTCCAATAAGGAAGTAATTAAGAGTAGCGAAATTGCGGATATTGTTGCTCAGACACTAATTGACATGGGACATACTAAAACCTCAATTGCGTACAAACTCTTCATTGATCTCAAACACCAAGTTAAGAATATTAAATCGTTAATCGATGCGAACACACTTGTTAAAGATTATATAGACAAACTTGATTGGCAAGTTAATGAGAACAGTAATATGGCTTATTCTTGGCAAGGTTTAAATAACTATATTTCAACTACTGTCCAATCAAATTACTGGCTTCACAGCATATATCCAAAAGAAATTTCTACCGGAAATATTAATAAAGATTATCATATTCATGACTTAGGGATGTTGGCAACATACTGTTGCGGTTGGAGTTTAGAAGATTTGCTTCTTAAGGGTTTTACAGGCGTTGAAGGAAAGATCTCTTCTTCTCCAGCAAAGCATTTTAGTGCAGCATTAGGGCAAGTTGTAAATTACCTTTACACACTTCAACATGAAGCAGCAGGAGCTCAAGCTTTTTCAAGCTTTGATACATTTCTTGCTCCTTTTGTTAAGTTTGACAAACTATCCTACAAACAGGTTAAACAGAAAATGCAAGAGTTTCTTTACAATATGAATGTTCCAACTAGGGTTGGTTGTCAGACACCTTTCACTAATATTACTATGGATTTAATTCCTTCGGGACAACTTGCACAACAGGGGGTGATTATTGGGGGTCAGATACAAAAAGAGAAATACTGCGAATTTCAGAATGAAATGAATATGATTAATAAGGCCTTTTGTGAAATTATGATGGAGGGTGATGCACAAGGACGACTATTTTCCTACCCTATTCCTACATACAATCTCACAAAGGACTTTGATTGGGACAATCCTGAGTACAAACCTATTTGGGAAATGACCGCAAAGTATGGAATCCCTTATTTCTCAAACTTTATAAATTCTGACATGAGTCCTGACGATGCAAGAAGTATGTGCTGCAGATTGAGACTTGATAACAGGGAGCTGAGAAAAAGAGGTGGCGGTTTGTTTGGCGCCAACCCATTAACTGGTAGTATTGGTGTCGTAACAATTAATCTTCCCAGAATTGGTTTCGAAGCAGCAAACAAAAGAGACTTTTTTAAAAGGTTAAATATTCAGATGGATTTAGCAAAGAAGAGCTTGCAAATTAAAAGGAGATTCCTTGAGAAATATATGGATAAAGGTCTTTATCCATATTCCAAATTCTACTTATCTGATATTAAAAAGAGGTTCGGAGAGTACTACAAAAATCATTTTAACACAATTGGAATATTAGGACTCAATGAGGCACTTATAAACTTCTACAAAGATTCAAATAAGGGGATTACTTCAGAAGAAGGCCGAGAATTTGGTATTGAGATAATGAATCACATGAGAGAACGATTGATGACTTATCAATTAAAAACCAATGAACTTTTTAATTTGGAAGCAACACCTGGAGAAGGAGCAACTTATAAGTTTGCAAAGGCAGATAAGAAGCGCTTTGGAGATTCAATTATAGCAGCGTCTGACATAGGCGAACATAAAGGCCGGGATATAGTGCCATACTATACAAACAGTTCACAGATTCCTGTTGGACTGACTGATGACATCTTTGAAGCATTAGATTTACAAGATGAATTTCAGTGTCTTTACACAGGCGGTACTGTTCAACATGTTTACATTGGAGAACAAATTACATCTCCTGAGGCAGTAAAAAATCTAGTGAGAAAAATTGCAGAGAATTATAAATTGCCCTACTTCTCAATCACTCCAACATTTAGTATATGTCCAAAGCACGGATATATCCCAGGTGAACACTTTTACTGTCCTAAGTGTGACTGTGAGGTGGGATATAAAGAAGGAATGTCCTTTAATGAAATTAGTTAATTTAATAACAAAACAAAAATGAAAAAAGTAACAAGGCAAAGATGTGAGGTTTATTCAAGAGTGGTTGGATATATTCGTCCAATTTCTCAATGGAATATTGGAAAACAAGCCGAATGGTCTGATAGAAAAATGTTTAAAATGAAAACATTCTAATGGTACAGATCGGTGGGTTAGAAAAGGTGTCTCTTCTAGATTATCCTGGGAAGATATCAACAATAATATTTACTTACGGATGTAATTTAAGATGTGAGTATTGCCACAATCCAGAATTGGTAGTAAAAGAATTGAATAAAGAACTCCTGATAAATACTGATGAAATCATAGGCTATTTAAGGCGAAGAAAGGGAAAGATTGATGCTGTTGTTATTACAGGGGGAGAGCCCTTAATATATGATGACATTGCTGTTTTAATTAGGAAAATTAGAGATTTAGGCCTTCTTGTTAAACTAGATACAAACGGTTTCTTCCCAGAAAAACTGCAAAGATTGATAGATTTACATCTCCTAGATTATATAGCTATGGATATAAAATATTCCGATAAGGAATACCTCAAAAGAACTACAGATAAAAATAGCTTAGATAAAGTAATTAAATCTATTAAAATAATAATGAATTCGGGGGTTGATTATGAATTCAGAACAACCTATGTTAAAGGAATCCATAAAATTAAGGACTCGGAAAGTATTGCGAAACTAATTAGAGATAGTAAAAAATATTACATACAAAATTTTCGCCCTGGTAAAACACTCAATCCTACTCTATCAGTTTCGAACTCTTTCAATGATAATGAGTTAAATAAAATCCTTCTGGGTGCCAGAAAATTTGTTAAAAATTCACAAGTTAGATAGCTGGGTTTTCCAATATTTGAATTACCTTTCCATTAATCAAAGAATCACTGTTACTGTCCAAATAAATAGGTTGAAAAAGTGGATTATCGGAATCGGGATAAAGTATAACCATATTTTTACCCTTTTTGAATCTTTTTACAGTTGCACAATTATCAATAATTGCAACGACAATATCTCCATCTTCTATCTCTGAATCCTTTTGAACTATAATATATTTTCCATCTTGAAGTTTTTCTCCCCCAATTACTGCTTGGTTCATGGAATCTCCTTTAATAATTAGACTAAAAATATTTGTTTTTTGCCTCAGAATATTTTTATCTATCTTTAATATCCCAATATTTTCCTCCTGCGCTGCAACTAAAGGAGTTCCTGCATTTGCATATCCTAATATCGGAACTCCAACAAGATAATCGTAAGCTATTTCTTCATCATTTCCAACCAAATGGATACCTCTAGCCTGTCCAGTTCTAAAAATATAACCTTTCTTCTCAAGGGCAATCAGATGTATTACTACACCTCTTTTAGTAGAAATTCCAAGAACATCCTTTAACTCATTAAGAGATGGGGCAAAACCTTTTTCTAAATAAAAGTTCCTTATAATCCTTAATACCTCTTCCTGTTTAGCTGTTAATCTAATATCCATTTATATATGAAATTAAATTATATATACCAGTATACCACCCCATTGTATACCTTCAAGTTCTTATAGTGTTGCTATTGCGTTCCAAATTTTTAGATAATATACTTATGTTGTTAAATTAAATTTTCTTTTAAAATGGCAGAAATTAAAGCTGCAAAAAAGGTCTATTCCTTGGACGAGATTAAGTACAATGAGGTAAACAAGGCTACTGCAATTCTCGCCTGGATTCCTATTGTTGGATTTATTCTTCTTCTAGTAGAAAAAGATGATAATTTTGTTAAATACAATGGTGCACAGTCTTCTATTTTAGGATTACTCGAAATGATTGCCTGGGTTCCAGTAATTGGTTGGCTAATTGCTCCAGTAACATTAATTCTTATCATTGTAGGAATAGTTAAATCTTCCCAAGGAGAAAGATTTGATATTCCATTGATCTCTGATTTGGCATTAAAGGTTATGGGTTGGTTTAACTAGTTTTTAACCTTTGGTTGTTTTTAAGGGGAGTACTTACTCCCCTTTTTCTTTCTGATATGATAGAATTACTCTGATTCGGGGAGTAGTTCAGATGGCTAGAACGCTGCGTTTGGGACGCAGAGGTCGCAGGTTCAAGTCCTGTCTCCCCGACTTTCCTCTTGAATGTTATAATTTGTTCATATCTTATTAACTGACCCATGAATTTATATTATCTGCTTAACTACGTTAGTATTTTAATTGCCTTTTTACCTCTTCTCCTTGCTATTTATCTAAAAATTAAAAGAGTGCTTTTTGTTAACAAATGGAAATCCGTTTTATTCCAAATATTTCTTATCCTTTTTTCTCTTTTATTAATTTACTCTCGATTCCTTGAGCCTAATACTGTCATTCAAAAAGAAACGAATATTGAAACAGGTTTTAAATCAAAAATTGTATTAATATCAGACCTTCATGTTGGAGCCTTTTCTTCTACTAAAATGCTTGTAAAGGTTATAGAAGAAATAAATAGCATTGATAATGTTGATTTTGTAGTCATTGCTGGAGATATTGTCTATCACCCCAAGGGAGATTTGCGAACACTTCTCTCTCCACTTAAAAATCTAAAATATCCTGTCTATCTTGTTCTAGGGAACCATGACAGTGAAAGAAATAGAAACAATTATGAAGAAGAGATAAAAGCAATTGTCTCTGATTTTAATTTTTATTTTCTTAAAAACAATTCGGAATATATTGAAGAACTCAATCTGTACATAGTTGGGCTTGGAGACCTCTGGGCTGGGGATGCAGATGTTTCTAAAATCAGCCAATTTTCTAAAGATGATAATCTCGTTGTAATTGCACATTCACCAGATACGGTTTACAAATATGACAAATCAATTCCCCAATTAACACTCTCCGGACATACACATGGAGGTCAAATTAGAATCCCTTTAATATATAAATGGTTCATTCCAAGTAAATACGGTTTTAATCAGGGTCTCTACAATACCCCAAGAGGGAAAGTATATGTTTCGTCAGGAATCGGCAATACTGGGTTACCATTTAGGCTCGGAATTCCGCCTTGTATTGATGTTATTAATACTCAATAAAAAAATTTACAATTTTCTTGACACTATATATCCAAAAGGGTACACTAAAACTAGTTGGGGTTTATATAGATCACAAATCTCAAAAGTCTTGATTTAACAACCTTTATACACAAAGTGCAGGAATTGAACAAGATTAAAAAATTTCAACTTATTAAATCTTATAGGGCTTTTATCAAGTCCCTTTTTTTATTTTATAGGACAAAGTAATGAATAAAACTTCAGATGTAGAGAATTACACAATAGATCCAGCACTAGATATTAAAGAAAGTTTGTCACCAAGGTATAGTAATTTTTTTGTCCGAGATACTACTGATGAAGAGAAAGAAGAAATCTCAAATATAATTTCTTTAAAAAATGAGATCTTTGATGGTGTTGTTTCTCCTACAGGAAGAAATTACTGTGATGTACTAAAAACAACCCAAGAGCTAGTTACAGAGAATCGATATCTATTTACTCAAAAGGATGTAAGCAAATATTGGTCTGAGAAGAAAATAAAAGAAAGAGAACGAACATTAAAAAAAGATTTACTCTTTGATCCTCCTGTAGTATTAGGAAAAATTGTTCCATACAACCAAAGAGAAAATAGAACAGAAGGATTAAATAGAAGTTCATATGACAAAGCATTGGAATTTGCTGTTCATAAATTGCTATTTACTTCTGGAATCCCAACAATGAATCAACTTGCGAACCTAGGAAAGGTTTTACAATTTGTTACGGGTGAGAGATGGATTGATGAAAGCAAATGGGTTGGGGGAAGACGATTAGATGATGGTGATATTGAAAGAATTACTGCTGAGATAATGGCAAAAAAACTTGGAATTGAACCTGAGGAAGCAATTATTCAAGGTGAAAGAATTGTTGCTTTAAATGATAGTGAAGCTACATACCTAAATGAGAATGATCAACATAAAATACCCGCTTCCCAAGGTGGCTTGTCTCAAATACCCATGTCCATTGCTAGTCACTGGTTTGAGCACACACAGGTAGCTGTTGATGCTGCGGATGTTCTCCAAATACTAATTGAAGAAAAAAAGAAGAGAATAGAAAATGATAATCTTAGCGAAGATCAAAATATTGTCTCGCAAGAAGAATTAAATGAACTTATTAGACTTGCATATTTTTCTTATCAGGCAAACACTCCCTCTGCAGAATTAATAAGACATGCACCAGCACTCTACTCTAATCTCTCCAACAAATATATCTTAGAATATCGAAGAGAAGTATCCAAAGAAGCATTGTCTATTATTGATAAAGCAAAAGCTATAGATGATTCTTGGATTTCACTTCTTTCCGAGGAAGATTTACAGAATATAAAGAATATTTCTGAAAGAATTGTAACAGGAAGAGGAAGTACCCCACAAGACGAGCTAACCAAAGAAGAAAAAGAATCAATAAGTAATTTGTCCTTTATCGCCGACTTAATTGAAAGAGATACTTCGATAAATAAACTTAATAAATACCTTTCCGATCTACAAAGAACTCACAAAAAAGGTCTTAACCTTTCGTATGTTAATTTAGTTAACGGCTTAATCACTAGGTTAGAAAATAATACAAGTCCACTCTACCTAGATAATCTCTCTGAAGATGAATACAATGCGATATTGGCCTTGCAAGAACAATTAGACGAGTCAATATTAATTAATATTGTCACTCCCCGTAAACTTGGGTGTGTTAGACCCGAATGGAAGTTTAGACTCGATTTGGATACATTGAAGGATGTAACCCTTAGTCCTTATAACGAAAAAGGTACAGAAATAAGAAAGCTTGCAGATGTTCTAGAAACTCCTTGTTTTAACGGAATCCTTCAAAGACCCCAAGTTCCAAAAAGAGAAGCTCTTGATTTTGAGAAACTTAAAGACCCGGATTTGAAATTGTCATACGAAATATACGGTCCTACAAGGGATTTAAATGTAATTGAAGGATATTCTGCAAATTTAATTCTCTCCAAATATTATGAATCCCTAGGTATCTCGTCAAAAGAGCATTTTAATGAGTTAATGTTTCCAACTGAAAAGAATCTTCAACCTCCGAGTGCACTTCAAAATGTAGAAGAAGCCGCTGAAATAATTTATGGTGCAATTATTAAGGGTGAAAAAATTGCCACTATTGCAGATTGTGACCAAGATGGATTTAATGCTACTAACAACATGAGGTGGGCTCTAGAAAAAATAGGTGTCCCTAAGGTTGACCAGAAATTTAATACTAGGATTGAAGGCCATTCCGTACAGTTAACGGATTTAATTAATCTTGGTGTTGCAGGTAACAAATTAATAATTATTTGTGATACCGGTTCAAGCGATGAAGATTGTAAAGCTTTTCAAACATTCCATTCTGGTACAAACAAAATTTCTGATCTTCAATATTTCTTAGATAATATTGAAAGAATAAATGGGTTTGCAAAATTTCCCGAAGAACAAAAAAAATCGATTAAAAGGAGACTACAACTTTTTATTACAAATAATCCTTGGGATACTTTCAATAAGGAAGGCTTATTTTCTAGAAAATTCACATTTGTAAATCCTGTTAACAATATCGAAAGTAAATCTACATTAGGCTCTTACGAACCACTAAGGATGTTTGTAAATGGTTTTAAAAATGATGTAAGGTTAATAGTTTGTGATCATCACACACCTTCAATTAAATCGATTGAATATTTTCTTGAACATTCTCAAGATATAATGGTAAATCCACAATGGGTAATGAAATGGTGGAAAGAAATTGACTTTATTAACGAGATGCAGGAAGCCTTAACACCTGATGAAAACGGTGTTGTGGATCACGAAAAAATTGATAGGACTCAAAGAAAATATAGATGCTACCCTGAATCAGACTTAGTAGGTACTGTAACCACAGGAAAGGTAATTAGAAGGGTGATGAACCTTTTTAGTGATGAACCTATCGTTAGAGCCAGAAGCAAGGAGTATCTTCTCCAATCAAAAGAAAAACGAGAGAAATTGCTAAAAAAATACCTTGACAAGGATTTTGATTCATTAAGTTTAGAGGAACAAAGATTTGTTTTGGAACAAAGTGGAAATATGCCAAAATCTTTTTTTGAGATGGACACCAAATCAAAAGAGGTGTGGGCAAGAGAAAAAATTGTCAAATTGGCTGAATATATTGACGAGGATTTGATTTCTTCGAGAATCGCAAATAAAGGAGAAACACCTCTCTCTGATGCGATTCACTCTTGGATTACACTTGGTAAACATGTTAGAGATGTAAAAAAAGAGCTTTTTAATATTATAGAAGCTCATCTCTCTACTCCTTCAAGTATAAACCAAGGAGCATTTCAACCCCCTTTGTTTGAAGATGACAGGCTTATTCCAGATTCAAAAAAATACAACAAGAAAAGAAGAGAGAAAGCAAGAAAACTTGGGAACGAAATTTGGGATTTATGCTATTCATCAATGGAAGACAGCAAAGAATTAACTTTAAATGAAAGCTTTGCTCTAAAATCGTACTTGAAACATGGACCATTCGGACTTCAGCAATTAAAACTTTTGGAGGCTACAGCAACAATAGGTGATGGTGGATCTCTCGGTGTTGGGATTGGTATGGAAAATAGATATATTGTAAAGGATGCCATGAGTGAACTCACAGATCTATCAAAACAATACCAAAAAGAACCTTCAAATACATGGAGAGAGAGACAACTTAAAAGGATATTACCTGAAAGTCTAAGGTTCATCCGAATTGCACTTCGAGAAACAAATTTCACAGCTGTAAACTACTATAATTCTAGATTCTTTTCTCATATTATGGCGGCTTCAACTAACGCTATCTACAGAAGAGCAAAACCAGAAGAAGCTCTAAGAGCTGACAGCGTATTACCCGAGATTAGTGATGTGTTTATTAAAAAATCTGAGACGAACAAAATTAGAAGACACCGCCACACTCTTCCATATGCGCAAGACAAGGCTATACAAAGAAGAGAGGAACTCCTTGAAGAACACTATAAATACCTTGACACACACGAAGATGAGAGAGAAAGACCTTTAATAATCATAGAGCAAAAAGGTCTAGAGTACATTGATGCACTACAGGGACAAAGGGGGCTAATTGCTGGAAATATATCGGAAAGATATGAGAAGCCTACAATGGTTATAGTTGAAGAGGGAGAGAGTAAGGAAAATGACTCGAAAACTTACAGTGTATCATTTAGGCTTCCTGCTAGAGGAAATGTCTCAACTGACATGATTCAATTGTACTTAGAAAAGAATCCTCAACCTGGAATAAAAATAATTGCACATGGTGGTCATCCACTAGCCTCGGGAGGAACTTGGCAAGTTCAGGGAGGTATTGAACAATTACATAATGTTTTGGACCCATTATTTGAAAAGTATAAACCAATTAACCCTGATGCAGGGGTTGTAAAAATTGAAACTACAATAAAAGAGTTAAAGAATGAATTAAAAAAATCTTCTCCTGAACTTATCAAATCCTTCAATTATCTAAATCCGTTTGCAGTAGCTGACATTATTTCCACCCATATTTCTCAACAAACTAATCCATATGGTACAGATTTTCCAAAACTTCTCTTAGAGTTTGAAGAACTTAAGGTCGTTGGAAAATCAAGAGGCAAAAAAGTTGATGGAGAGTCTTACCAAACTATCACTGTTGAAGACAGAAGAGGAAATAGGAGGGTAATGAGATTATTTAAGAAATTAACTTCTTTTGATAAAGTTAGAGTTGGAGACACAGTATCCTTAAGGGTACAACCTATTATGCGCTTAACACCTATGCCACCTGCAAAGTTAATATATAGAGGGCCGTTCATAAACGAGGGAGACGTTACAAGTATTGATGGACAGAAATCAAGGCCCACATTAGATATTGAAAAAATTATTTCAATCAAACGTACTCAATTGAAGTAAATTACCAATTTGTGGTATGTCCTTTGAGACGAGTTCTAAGTGTAGAATATATGTAATAAGCTAAATATTTTACTTTGTTAATAGGGTAATCTCTACTGTGCATATATGTAACCTTTCTACCGCCTAAACTTCTCTTAAACTCACTTACACCTCTCCAGGGATGTTTCTTGTTCTCGTACATATCAGGAACTACCCCACCAAACAAATCGTATTTCTTTAATCCAAGACTCTGACCTAATTCTAAGCTTTTCCAATAAAGCAAGGTAGTAACAATAAGATTCTTTAACCTAAAATCGGTTGAAGCTCCTGCTTGATATAGATGCATATTCTTTCCGTAAACAGTATTTTGCCAAATAGAAAAAGGCTCCCCTTTATAATAGGCTGTAACCATATAGCACATATTTTTCTCTTGTTGTATTTCTAGCTCCTGCATGAGTAGCTTTGTAGGTTTATCTACATAACCCTTAAAATTAACCGTTTCATCATGAAATTTCTCAAAAGGGACAAAAGCACTCTTGTCTTTATGAATTTTTACTGAAACATCATTATTCTCTAACAATCTGTTGAGAAGATTTCTCCTCGTTTTACTCATATCTTTCTTTAAGTCTTCAATATTCTTTGTCAAATCTATCTGTTGGGAGATAAGAGCATCAACATTGTGAATAGGTGCTTTAATAAAATGATATTTTTTATATATTTCCTCAATCCTAGGATCTTCTACAACCAAAGGAGAGAATCTAAACATAAAACATTTTTTATCAATAGCGTATTGTTTCGCAAATTTAATTACCTGTTTCCATTCTTCTTCCTCAAACCCAGTTAAAAGTGGGGAATGTTTAAATTCAAGAAATCTTCCAAAAAGTTTCGATGACCCAATATTTCCTGTAAGAACTCCTCTAAATATATCTCCATTAAATATTGCATATCTAAATGTCTCTATACCAATCTTTTTATTATATTCATATCTTACACTACTATTTAAAAAGGAATATTCAGGCATTTGAAAAACATAATTATCCCAAACTTGATTATCTTCTATTTCTTTAAATTCTAATTCCATATTTGTTTATATAAGTTTATATTTTAATAGCTTTGGAGTTAATAATCCATATAATTTTACGGGCCATTTCATCAGTAACTTCAATATTTGTTGGTAAATTAATAATATTTTTGCAACAATGTTCAGCAATAGGACATGAACCTTTTACATATTCAGCTAATTCAAGCTGACTTTCCAAGAGTGGGAAAACAGGGGTTGCGTACCAACTTCCAATTATTATCTTTTCCTTTTTAAGCTCTTTCTTAATTTGATCTCTATTCCCAATTAATAAAGGGTATCTTAATAGCGAATGATTGTTTGTTTGAAAACGGAATTCCTCTTTTAACCCTTGTAAGTACAGCTCTGTAATATGCTCTCTGTGTTCGTTTAGAGATTCAATTCTATCAATTTGAGCAAGAAGGAGAGTGGCCTGGATATCAGACATCTTAAATGCCTCTTCTGGATTAAGAGAAATAATTGATGCTTGTTTTTTTATCAAGTTTAAAATCCTAAAAATCATTAGTAAAAGTTTCCCTAAGCTGAAGTGCAAAAATGGAATATTTATTGAGTAATAATATTTTTTAATGAGTGACCAAAGAATAATATATCGAGCGTTGTATTTCGCTTCTTTCGTTGACAATTCCCTTACTTCCTTATATAGAGTGTTAAATTTTGATAGATATATTGAATTTTTAGGAATTGCAATCATTGCTCCTTGTGTACAGCTTAAAGCTTTGTCCTGAGCGAAACTAAAAAGAAGAAAATCAGAATACTGACCAACTTTAAATTGGGTCGGGTAAAAATGAGCACAGTCTTCAATTATTACAATCTTCCTATCTTTACTCCTTTTGCTATTAATTTCTTTAACAATTTCTCTTGCTTTTGAGACATCTACAAGGTTTCCAAAAGTGTGCTGTAAAATAATAGCCCTTGTACTGTCAGTAATAGATTCCTTTAATTTCTCCAAATCTATGTTGAAGGTTCCTAATTCTATATCTACATATACAGGCTTTGCCTTCACCCAAAGAATTGGGGCAACCACAGCGATACAGGTAAATGGTTGTACTATAATCTCATCACTACTTTCAATATTAATCGATTTTAAGATAGTAAATAGTCCTTCTCTACCTTTATTAAAAAGAAAAATCTCGTGCCTAGAATACTCATTCTGAAAATAGCTCTCTAATTTTTTCAAACTACCTTTTGAGAAGTTCTCATCCTTAACAACATCTTTTGCAAGAAGTCTATCATCTTCATTATTGTTAGGTAATGAACCAATAAAAATACTCATCAATATGTCCTTTCGAAATGAGAATCAATCTCAGATAATTTAAGTTCCCATACAATTGGTCTACCGTGAGGGCAACTATATGGGTTTTTACATTTTTTTAATTCATTTATTATTTCAATCATTTCCTCATGATGAAGCTTCTGTCCAGACCTTACACTTCCATGACAAGATATTGTTGCTAATATATCATCTTTCTTTTTTTCAAAGTTCTTTTTCAGGTTATTAATATTTTCTTCAAGTTCAAAAATCTCCATAAAGATATCTCTGAAATTAGCTGCAGAATATTCAGTTGGAATCGACTCAAGTATAATTCCATCTTTTTCAATGTTATAACTAAAGCCAAGTTCCTTAAAAAAATCTCTGTGCTCTTTTAGAAGAAGCGTTTGGGCAGAAGAGAAATTAACTATTTCTGGGATAAGTAATTTTTGAATGTTTTTACTATTTAATTCTCTAAATTTAAGTTTTTCAAAGTTTATTCTCTCAGCCGCAGCATGTTGATCTACAATCCACAAGATAGAATCTTGATATTCAATCACTATATATTTATTGAAGATCTGAAAAATATTTCGGAATTCACTTGCCGAAGTAAATTCTTTTTGTTTAAAATCTTCTACAGATGGTAGCTCTGAAAACAACTCTTTAGAAAATACTATACTGTCTCTTACTGCTGATCCTTTGTTCGAAATATAATTGTTTCTAATTTTGTAATCACTCTCTTCAGAAGGTATTTTACCACCAGAGGGATTCCCTTGATTATATCTTTCTCGTGCTGATACGAAATCGATTTGACTATTTTGGTTAGCATTATGGAAATCAGTATTCCTATATGACAAATTTTTTTCAAGTGAATGCTTTACTGCTTCTTCGATTGCAGAGTAGACCCGATATGGATTCTCGAATCTAACTTCCTCTTTTCTTGGATGAACATTTACATCGACTAGGTCAGGATTAATTATGAGATTTAAGATAAAATCAATTCTCTGATTAAATGGGATATATCGTGAAAAGCCCTCCATAACGGCTCTTGTAATTCCCCTGTCAGTAATTCCCCTGTTATTTACAAAAATATATTGATTTTTTGTTGCCTTCGAATGCTTGTTAGGATGAGAAATATAGCCAGAGATTGAGAGTCCATTTCCTTCATATTTGATTTCAAGCA
>ERZ795055.792-NODE-792-length-27411-cov-29.000621_pt1 | contig 27411 bp, 26 predicted proteins | sample MGYA00375139_ERZ795055 | MGnify/ENA primary metagenome ERZ795055 (study PRJEB30184, sample SAMN05720283) | anaerobic digester metagenome | isolation source: active sludge of municipal wastewater-treating anaerobic digesters | place: USA | collected 2015-01-23 ... | reverse complement strand
GCCTTATCTCCCAATAGTACAACAGAGTCAGTAATGAATAGATTGATAAAGAATTTTCTCAACAAAGTTCCTTCAGAGATTACCTATGAGGATTTAATCATGGCAAGTATTGTTGAGAGGGAAGGAAACAATGCTGAAGATCGACCAGTAATTGCAGGAATACTCCTTAAAAGGATTAAGGAGGGGTGGCTTATTCAGGCTGATGCTACTCTTCTCTATTTACCAAAAGATTGGAAACATATAATCACGATTCAAGACAAGGAAAGTGACAACCCTTACAATAGCTACAAAAGAGCTGGCTTACCACCAACCCCAATCTGTAATCCTGGGATCGAAGCAATTAATGCCACTCTTTCACCGAAAGAATCTCCTTACTATTATTACATTCACGATAACGATGGAATTGTAAGATATGCCACAACACTTGAACAACATACACAAAATGTAGCAAAATATTTAAGATAATCTGCTCAAAAAATGGTACTTGATATCGATTTAACAAATGGGGATTTAAATACAAATCCGGGAATATTTCAATCATCATCCATTCAAAGTGGAGACCTCAATTCAACAAACTCACAAAATATTCTTCCAGATATACCAAAGAAGAAAAGTAATTGGCCAAGAATTCTTCTGTTCATTTTTGTAGGGATTGCGCTAGGAGGCATTGGATATTTTTTTTACAAAAGCTCGCAGATATCTAAAGAACTTGGATTCAAATTTAATATTGGAGAAGTAGTCACAACTAAAAAACCCGAATTAAAGAAAGATTCTTCAGGAAGATATACTAATGTCCTTTTTGTTGGAGTTGATAGTAGGGAAAGTAACTATATCTCAAACACTGACACAATAATGGTTGGGTCATACAATCATCAAACAAAGGATATTACTATGATTTCAATTCCTCGAGATTTCTATGTCATAACAAATCCTCAGACAAAATGGGTAAATAGGATAAACACGGTATATGCTGCTGCAGAAAATGCGCAAGAGGGAGAAGGGTTCCCAGCTTTGATAAGTTCTGTGAAGGATGTTACGAACCTTGAAATCCAATACTATGCCATGGTTGATTTCAAAGCTTTTGTAGAAATTGTCGATCTTCTAGGAGGATTGAGCATAAATGTTGAAAACAGTTTTGTAGACTATGCATATCCAAATGGTAATAAGTATAAAACCGTTAAATTTACTGCTGGGCCACAGGTAATGGATGGAGAAACGGCTCTTGAGTACTCAAGATCAAGACATTCTCTTCAAAACAATGAGGGCTCAGATTATGCTAGAGCAAGAAGGCAGCAAAAGGTAATTACTGCAATACAGGAAAAAATATCACAAAGTGATTCATTCAAAGACCCAAAAGCAATCATGGGAATTTTTTCTTCTTTAATAAATAATATAAAAATTTCTGAATTTACCATAACAGATATCCAAGCAGGTCTTAACATAATAGAAGAAATGAAAGATAGCAACGGGAAGACAAATTCTTTTGTACTCGAGCCTTCTGCCGGCGATGGGACATTGATTGAAACAAAAACTATGCCAAGTGGAGCTTTTGCAATCGGTCCAGTTGAAGGATTTGGTATTTACAAAAGAATCCATGAGTATGTAAATGCAACAATTACAAATCCAAGAGTATATTCCGAGAACCCTACAATATATATTTACGACATTGGGCTAGGAGCAACAGAAATAAAGAAACTTGTTACTGAAATGAGAAAAGAATATCCTTACTTAAAGATTATCATATCCTACCCTCTTTACCATGGAAAAGAGGGTGATTATATCTACTCAAATGAAGAGAAATATTCTGAGACTATAAAACAACTCTCTAGATATCTTAACACCACTAATAATAGCGCACCTGATTTTCTTGAGCCGAAACTCTCCCCAACAGGTGTAATCATGCTCTTAGGAGTTCCAACTCAATTACAACAAAGCAATGAAAGTGGAGTATAAACTTTACCACGGACAATCTGAGTTCCTGTCTTTAAAATCTGCTCGAAATATGATAGATAGGTTAAGGAATGAGCAAGAACTAAAACTTCTTATACTAAATGCAGACACTCAATCTCCAAACCAATTAATTGATACTCTGTCTTCTCAAGATTTATTTGCTTCTACAAGGATAATTCTTTTTAAAAGACTTTATCGAAATAAACTAAGGGATGAGTTTTTTACAGAATTTGTTTCCTTAGTTAAAAAAGAAAAGATAAAAGATTTCTTAATCTTTTGGGAAGACCAGAAGATTAAATCAAACACAAGATATTACAAATTTTTCTTTGAGACTAAGGCAATTGAGGAAAGTCCCAAATTAGATAAACGCTCTTTTTTCTCTTGGCTTAAAAATGAAATCAAAGAGATGGAATTAGAAGTCGAAGATGATGCAATTAAGGTCTTGGCCGAAAGGATTAATTATGATCCTGAAAGATGCGTAAATGAATTGAGGAAATTAAAGCTTACTGTTGATAAGTCGTTAGTAACATTCTCAGATGTTGAATCACTTATTTCTGACACACTCGAGAATGATATATGGAGCCTAATTGATGCGATAAATAGAAAAAATAGCATACAAAGCTCAATTATATTGGAGAGATTAATGACTCAAAATGTTGATTCAAATTACATTATCTCTATGTTGGCAAGAAATTTGAGATTAATAACACTCACAAAGTATCTATTAGAAGATAGTGAGACAACTGGAAACATTGCCAAAAGGTTGAAGATCCCCCCTTTCACTGTCCCCTCACTTATTAATTCTTCTAAGGAATACTCTGAAGGGAAAATTAAAACTCTCTACAGTAAAATGTCCAATTTGGATTATCAAATTAAAAAAGGGTTAATTGACCCAGATCTAGGGATTACCCTTCTCTCCTCAATCCTGTAGACCTTTATTGACACACCTAGATTATTAACATAAACTCTATAAAGGCAAGTGTTAATATCTGCCTATCCCAAAATATGGAAGAGGTTACAAGAGTTACAACAACAAAAAAATCTAACAAATTAGTTACTACTTTATTAATTATCGCAGGAATTTTAGGTTTGGCACTAATCGGTGCCGCAGTATACTTCTATATGATTAAACCATCCACAGAGAAGCCTGAGGATGTGTCAAAAACTTGTGCATGCTACTATGTAGACCCAGCAGTTACGACAGAGTGTGGAGATCCTAGAAAAGGTTTTCTATTTAAGCTAGTTACTTCAAAAGGAGACACTTCTTGCCAAAGTGCATGTCAAACTAGTTCCTTGCCAATTGATGACATAGATAGCAATACAAAACAAGAACTTTTTCTTACTTGCTCTCTTCCCAACATCCAAGATATTAGATGTTCTGAAATGACAATAAAGAATAAGGCAGGAGAACTAGTTGTTGGAAATATTGCCAAAGATGATGAGATTACTTTGGAGGCGAAATTTGACAAGAAATACAACAACCCTACATTTAAAATCAACAATGTGAACGAAGAGCCGGATACAATTTCTGAGGATGGCTTAACTATAAAAAAGACACTCTCTCAGTTTAAGACAACAACAATTGATATTGTCGCGACAGCAATTGGGGATGATGGAGAATCAATTAACTCTCCACTCTGTAAGAGAATAATTGAAATTGAACAACAAGGAGAGTCCTCTGTTACAGGACTTCTGATGTCAAGAAGAAATACGGAAGAAACAACCAAAATTTCCGAGGCAATCTTACGTGTTTCAAATATTACTGATACAAAGGATATTAAAATAAGCTTCTCTTTTGACAATGAAGAATTCGCTAAAGTAGAGATGATAAAAGGGTTTTCCCTTGATACAAATAAAGGAGAGTTTTCAATTATTGAACAAGATTTATATAATCCTGAAAATTTCTCACAAGCAGTAAGCTTCTCACAATTAGACGATTATGTTGGACAGCTTGGCATAACTGCCGAATTGTTTAGACTCGGAGCTTCGTTGGGAGAAGCCTCTACAACTGTTACTTTTCAAGAGCCAGGAGCTGAAGAGATTCCTCCCGTGGAAGAAGAACAGCCCTCTCTTGAATCAAGCTTCTCTATCTCTCTTGCGACAAACATAAACTGTCTTGAGAGAGTAGAGCCAAACAATTCTATTATATTTACAGTAAATATAAAAAATAACTCAACCTCATCACAGAGTGTTCTTAAAGTGAAGAATAAACTGCCACTTGGATTTACCTATGTCCCAAGTTCAACGAAGATAAACAATGTTAGTGTATCTGACAATAACTATTTGCAAAGTAAACAAGTAGGAGAAACAACAGAACTCTCTTGGACGATAGCAAGTGGATGGAATATCTCTGCCAATCAATCGCTTGTTGTTGTATTCCAGGCGATAGCTGGTCCAAATGCTCTAACTGGTGAAAACTTAAATGAGGTGGTAATTGAACCTGCACAAGTCCCAACAGACCCAGCGACATTAAGAGCCTCAATCCCTGTTTCAGTTTCTCAAAACTGTAATCCAACTGAAACCCCAGTTGAGACTCCAGATACTGGTTTATTTGACGAAGTCCTAGTACAGGTTGGGATTGGGCTTTTGGTACTGTTATTAGGTTGGTTTATTTACTCTAAGCCCTTTGGGCATGTTATCGTAAATAAGCTAGTAAATTCAGGCTTATACAAAGAAGCTGAAATGACCTCATGGAAACTATTCAAGCCAAAGAAATTCTTTGAGGAGAAAACAATTAAGAGAATGAAAAAAAGAATTTAAAGATTGCTTAAAACTAATTCCAATGGTCTTCCATTATTTCCAAACGCTTCTCCATCAGAATTAATCAGAAAAAAATATTTTTCTTTTGTCAAAAGTTTTTCTAAAACAATCTCATGCTTCTTGCCCTTATATCCATTTAGAACATCTATACCTACCCTATCTAAATCTTCTTTATTCAACCCATATTGCACAAAACCCATACATTCCCCTTTTGTCTCCCATACAATTTTTGCGCTATATTCCATCTCCCCTTTTGACACAAAAAGGTTAAATGGGGTGCAGTTTCCTTGAGAGACAAAAAGCGTATCAAATCCACCAACATTTTTTTTAAACAAAATAAAAATTGATACTGAGACAACAACAAAGACAATTCCAACAATTATGATAAATATTTTCTTACTCATTTTTCTCTTGCACAATAATATAACTTTTTTCTTGCAATGAATTATATCCATCAGATACTTCTATTACAAAACTCTCTTGACCAGAATCTGTAGGAACTCCTTGAACTACACCATCAAGAATATACATCCAGTTAGGGCCATCAATCAATTCTAAAGTGATATCGCTATCCTGACTATCCAAATCAACAACCCTTGGTATATACTCATACTTTTCTCCGACAAATGCGGAAACAGGAGGTTGAGAAAAAATATATGGGATTCCTTTGGAATACTGCGGTTTTTCCTCATCTTTCACATTCATTCGATTATCTTTAGCACCTAATACGGACTCATCTTCTTTCCCATTGAGCAACATATATACCGATGCAAAACTCAGAATAAAAAGGACTGCCAAAGAACTCAAAACTATCTTAAACTCCCTACTCTTTTCCATATTAGAGGATACCACAAAAAAAGTTGTTTACAAATAATACAAATCTAGCTATAATACCCTGATTAGAACTAATAATTATATTAATAAAAGAAATGCCAAATTTAAAAACATCTATTAAAGATTTACGAAAAAGTAAAAGAAGAGAAACAATAAATGATCGACTCAGAAACAGAGTCAAGAGGGTTACAAAAAAACATTCTGATTTACTCAAACAAGGGAATACAGAAGAAATGAAAAAGAATTTAGTTAATGTTTATAAAGTCCTTGATAAAGCTGCAAAGAAAAATGTAATAAAAAAAGGTAAGGCTGATAGATTGAAATCAAGACTTACCAAAAATTTAAACAAACTAGCCCAAGATAATGTCAAGACTTCTAAAAAGGATTCTTAAAATTTCTGTTTGGCCCGCAATTTTAATGATTGCAGGGAAACTTTTAGGGATTATTGCTGCGAATATAGTTTACAAACTCGATTTTTTCATTGACAACCAAATTGAAGGTATCTTCTCAATTCAGCTCTACTATACTGATTCTACTACAATGGTTTTGGTAAACTCCCTGTCAAATTTGCTTATGATTATCATCCTTGCCGTCCCAACTATTTATTTCATAATAAAAACTTCCATATATCAATCCACCTTACAAAACCCTAGAACAATTGTGAAAATAACAAAACTTAATCTCCTCAAATGGATTGCTAAGGACGATACTTCCTTTCTTCTAATATTTATTTGGTGCTCATTTCTTTTGGTTGCATCTTTTATTGTTATCGCACAAAATATTCAAGGAATCTGCTATTCATGGATTGGAGGAATCTCCGCTGTTCTTGCCATTTTCTCTGTTTGGGGAACAATAAAGACATATGAGCAGGAAATTGATAAGATATATCCTAAGGAGAAAGAGCTATATTAATGAAAACAAAAAATTTATTACCACAAATAATTGAGCCCTTTGCAATAGTTGCCCTTCTTTGTCTTTTTATTGTTCCTACCCTGACGGTAATTAATCTTTCGCCAATAACCAAAGAAGTTCAAGACAAAAATGTTTTAGGAGTTAACACCTTTAGCTCAAATACTGTTGTTAAGTTAGTTGGAGGAACTCATGACATTATCAAAAACGAGACACTAGTAAATTCAAATGAGAGACAATTCCTTTACAAGGCAACGATCCAAAAAAGAGAAGCTGAAGAAACATATTCAAAACCAATTCTCAAACTTCAAAACAATGGTACTTTCCCCGTTAAGTTGTCGTTCTTTGGGTATACAGATAGTAAAACTAATTCTAAAATATCTTTAAAAATTGGGAGAAATTCATATCTATTGAAGGATTATGATAGTACTCTACACGCACAAGAGATCATACTAGAGCCCACATCAGACACCAACCTATATCTTTATATTGAAAATACAAATAGAATTTTATTCCCAGAATATTTTGAATTAGAGATTTCCCTTTAGGAATTTCCGTCCTACTACTTTTGCCACCCTCCCCTCTATTTATTAACCTTTTTGTATAGGGTATAATTGACGGCATGTCGAATTCTACTCCATTAGAAAAAATTAGGAACTTCTCTATTATTGCCCATATTGATCATGGGAAATCTACACTTGCTGACAGGATGTTAGAAGCTGCACAAAATGATTCTCTAGCAAGAAAAAAGAAAAACAGAATGCTTGACAAACTTGATCTTGAGCAAGAGAAAGGCATTACAATTAAACTTCAAGCTTGCAAGATGAATTGGAAAGGGTACGAATTAAACTTAATAGACACCCCTGGCCATGTTGATTTCTCATATGAAGTATCTAGATCTCTTGCAGCGTGTGAATCTGCCCTCCTTCTTGTTGATGCTAGTCAGGGGATCCAAGCACAAACTATTTCAAATACGAAAAAAGCTTTGGAATTGGGACTGAAATTAATTCCTGTTTTAAATAAAATTGACCTCCCTAATATAAACATTGAAGAGAGAGAAAAAGAAATTGAATCCCTTCTGGGGTTTTCGAAAGATGAAATAATTAAAGTTTCTGGTAAAACCGGCGAAGGAGTAGACAAATTACTTGATGCTGTAATTACGCAATCTCCCTCGCCTTTAGGAGATTTTAACAAACCCTTGAAGGCTCTTGTCTTTGATTCTTTTTATGACGAGCACAGAGGGGTTGTCATTGCTGTGAGAATCTTTGATGGTAAATACACTTACAAACCAGGCAAAACCGATGAACTTTACATGATTCAAAGAAAACAAACATTTAAACCAACAGAAATTGGAATATTCAACCCCGACTTGGAAGAACTTGAGACTTTACGTGCTGGGGAAGTCGGATATATTGCAACAGGGATGAAAGATATTAGCTTCTTTACTGTGGGTGATACGATATCAGATCAAAAAGACACCTCTCCACTTGCTGGTTACAAAACTCCAAAACCCAACATGTTTGCAACTTTTTTCCCAACTGATTCTGAAGATTATGAAGATCTAAAAATAGCACTTACAAAACTCTCTTTAAACGATGCCTCATTAACATTTACAGACCAAAGATCAAATCTACTTGGCTCTGGATTTAGATGTGGATTTCTTGGGCTATTACATATGGAAATCGTTCAGGAAAGGTTAGAACGAGAATATGATATTGACCTTATTGTTACGGCTCCTACAGTGGAATACCAGGTTACAAAAACGGATGGGAGTGAAATAACAATCCAAACCCCTCAAGAACTTCCAGACCCTTCACAAATAAAAGAAATCAGAGAACCTTGGGTTAGAGCTGAAATCATGACTCCAGAAAAATACCTTGGGGATTTGATGTCACTTTGTCAGTATAGAAGAGGAGAATATGTAAACACAATTTATCTTAATTCTGCCTCAAGTGATATTAAATTAAAAGATCAATATATTGTTTTAGAATACGACATACCTTTAGTATCATTAATCTCGAATTTCTTTGATCAGATGAAAAATATCTCAAGTGGGTATGCTTCAATGGAATACGAATTTATTGATTTCTTTCCTGCTGATATTGTAGAAGTGTCAATTTTGGTAAATCATGACGAAATTTCTGTTCTAAACTTTCTTGAAGTCAGAGAACTTGCAAGATTAAAAGCTGTTAAACTACTTGAAGTCATGAAGGACGTCATTCCAAGGCAACAATTCTCCATACCTTTACAAGCAGCAATAGGCTCAACAATAATTGCCAGAGAAGATGTAAAAGCTTTTAGAAAGGATGTAACTGCCAAACTTTATGGCGGAGACTACTCTAGGAAGAAAAAACTTCTAGAAAAACAAAAGAAGGGTAAAAAAAGGTTAAAGCAAATTGGTCAAGTAAATATCCCTCAAGAAGCATTCTTAGCTATACTTAAAACCTAATGATAAAAAAGATAAAACTAACAAATTTTAGGAAATTCAACTCCCTTGAAATAGAGATAAACAAAAATATTGTAGTATTCCATGGGAATAATGCAGTAGGGAAAAGTACCATTCTTGAAGCGATATATGTCTTGGCGAATGGGAAATCACCCTGGGCAACATCTGATGAATATATCCTTTCTAATCAAAAAGAAGAAGATAAATATTGCAGAATTGAAATAATTGTTGACGACAATGAAGAGAAGGCTTATTCATATTTCAAAAATATTAACAGAAGAGTCCTGAAGATTAATGAAAAGAGCGTTCCTATTAAAAAATTTTTTATTGAAAATGCTGCAACTATCTTTAATCCAGAGAAAATTGAAATATTAATGATTTCTCCGAGTAAAAGGAGAGAGTTTCTAGATGAGATACTTTCTACTTTGGATTACGAATATGTAGAGATACTTAAAAATTTCAGGAAAGTCTTAACGCAAAGAAATGCATATTTAAAAAAATTATCCAAACTTTTCTATGAGAAAGGCATAATTGCAAGAAATGACCCACAATTGATTTTCTGGACAAAAGAATTCATTAAACAAGCAGATATTATTCAACATATGCGAGAGAGTCTCTCAAAAAAACTACATACTAATGATTTAAAGATTGAATATATTAAATCAAATGAAGATATTGTACTTGAAGATGCCCTAGAGAAATCAACAAAGCGCGACATTGCTACTGGTTATACAAATATTGGCCCTCATAGAGATGATTGGAGATTAATTAATGGAAAAGATATAAAGAAATATGGTTCTAGAGGAGAAAAAAGACTCTCTATTGGGAAATTAATATTCGAGACACAAAAGATTATGAAGAAAGAATTAGGATACTACCCTATCTTACTACTTGATGATATAGCTTCTGAGTTAGATGAAAAGAATACAGCTAACATATTTGATCCTAAGATTTTGGACAAGCAACAAACATTTATCACGATAATTAATTACAAAAATCTCCCAAAATCTGTATTGAAAAATGCTCAACTAATAGATTTAAATAAATTTGATTAAACATTTGTGATTTAAAACTTTTCAATCTCAGGAAATTTTTTTGAGTACTCCCCTATTCTTTCAAATTTAAAATCAATTGGAAAAAATTCAATTTTACCTCTCTTATTATTTTCTCTAAGTCGTTTAAGCTCTGGATCATGCCTACTAACAAGCATAAATATTACTTGAAAATAGTAGAAGAACAAATTCAACAATTGAAAAAAATAATTAACAGATTTTTCTTCCTCAATTTCCGTCTCAAGCAATTCTTTTCGGATATTATATTTATGCACAAGCCACTTGTTCTCAAGATAAATGAAATTTAAATACCTTTGATTATATATTGGGACAATATACATTAGCTCGTGGAAATTAAAGATGTCATCTTCTAATTTGAGACCTCTTTCCTCAGAAACAAAATTCAAGCATAGTTTATCTCTTACTTCCTTATGTCTCTTAGCTCTTATTTTATTATGAAAGAGATTTCTAATTACTATTATCCCTCTGTATAGCCACATGCTTTTGTTCCTCACAACTACATAGACATCTATATCATCTTCTTCTCTTGCAAATCCCGCAGCTACTGATCCAGTAACTCCGATAAATTTAACTAGTTTCAATGCTAAAAGTGAGGAGACACTTTCTTGTGCTATTTGAATCTTCTTTCTTACTATCAAGCTTTCCCTTTTTTTACAAATTCTTTGATGATGGTCAATTATTTTTTTTAGATATTGTCTCCCCCAAATTCTCTCAATATCTTCCTTACAAACAGAAAGACTCATAAGGGAACGAAATTTTTTTAATTGGATATATTTCTCCACTCCTTATTATATATTATTTCTTATAACTACTAATAATATCTTCAATTATCTGATAAACTGTTGTATATAATTACTGCCTATGAAGCAACACGCAATACCTCAAAATGTATTAGATGTAGAGTTTAAACTTTTTACTAAGTTTACACTTAAAGAGTTTTCATATTTGGCTATTGGTGTAGGATTTGGAGGATTAATTCTTTACCTAACAGTTGGAAAACAAATACCGGGAGTTATTGGAATCCCTATTTTTATAATGTCCTCTTTAGCTGGGATTTTCCTTGCACTTGTTCCAATAAATGACCAGCCTGCCGACAAATTTATTCAAAATTATATCAAAGCTATTACTTCCCCCACCCAAAGAGCATGGATTAGTAAAAATGATCCAAGAAGCAGAATGAAGCCTGGTGTAAAACCAACGGAAGAAGGAGAATTAATTTCAAAAGAGAGTAAAGAGAAAAAGAAAAAAATTATTGGCGCACAACCCTTACCTACTATGTCTGAGGATGTTGAATCTGAGATGCAAAAAGAAGTAGATAAAGAATTGGAAGATATTGATAAAACTACCCCACTTGCCTTAAATCCTTCGGAGTTGATAATAACAGAAGAAAATATCTCTAAATATCAATTTAAAGCAAACGGATTTGATAATTACCCAGGAAATATTAATCTTTGGATATGTGATAAAAATTACAAACCGATTCCAGGCGTTATTGCAAGATTGTTAGACAATTCAGAGAATATTCTATATGCAAACAAAACAGGAAATAACGGATATTTTCTCACAAATCGGAAATGGAAACCTGGAATCTATAAAATTACCCTTGAAAGTGAAAATTTTACATTGCCCAAAGTGAATATTATACTCTCAGGAAAAGAAACTAACTTACCAATTAAGATTTCTGCATTATAAAATGGACAAAAACGCAAGAGCTAGAACAACTGCATCAACTCAAGATCATCTAGCGATAAGAGATATAAGGGATGATTTAATCATCAATCGAAACGGAAGTGTCGCAATGGTAATACAGACATCCGCCATTAATTTTGATTTGCTTGCAGAGTACGAACAAGATAATAAAATTTTAGCTTTTGCAGGACTTTTGAATTCCCTTAACTTCCGAATCCAGATTATGATTAGAACAAAAAGGATAGATATAACTAACTACATAACATATTTACAAAGCCAAGAGAAACAAGCAATGAGTGAAGGACTAAAAAAACAGTTAAATATTTACACGAAATTTGTAAAGAATTTAATCGTACAAAACGATGTCCTAGATAAAAGTTTCTTTATTGTAGTTCCTTACCATACTGGAACAATTGTTCCAACTACAACGTTGATAAAAGGAAAGAAGAGTAAAGAGGAAGAGGAGAAAAATCAAAACATCCAAACTGACCAATTAATAGAAAAAGCAAAAATTTTTCTCTTCCCCAAAAGAGATCATATCCTTAAACAGCTAGGTAGAATGGGACTTTTTGGACATCAACTTACCACAAAAGAATTAATTACCGAATTCTATACAATATATAACCCAGAAGAAGAGTAATGGATAATAACAATTTAAATACAACAAAAAATTTTGTAAGTAAAACAAGTTCTTTAATTCAAGAAAAAGCTTCTGCCTTGCAAACAGGTGCAGATAAATACAGTACATTTAAGGAAGAAATTAAAGTCTTAACTAATAATGAAGAAAAAAACATCCCTCTTACTGAAGAGTTTGTAGATTCTAATGAGGATGAAAAAAAGAAAATTAATCCCATTTTCGAAATGCTTGATACAATTATGGGGAAAAAGAAAAGTCTTAACAAAACAGAAAACTCAGAAGAATTAACTACTCCCATTCAGGAGGAATCCTCAAATATTGGAGAAAAAGTAGGTATAAACTCAAATATGCCTATTGAAGATTTACTTGCACCCATTGATATGGAGGTAGATTTTAACCATTTAGAGATGGGGGGATATTTCTTCAGAACACTCTTTGTAAGTGGCTATCCAAGATTTGTAGGCCCTAACTGGCTTTCACCAATTATTAATTTTGAGCACTCATTAAGGATTAGCACTTTCTACTACCCAGTTGAGTCAAAAACGATACTTGAAAAATTGAAGAAAAAAATCGGAGAGATGGAGGCAACTCTATATACGCAAATGGAGGATCGAAAAGTTATTGACCCTTCGTTGAAAGTTGCCCTTTCAGACGCACAAATGCTTCAGGATTCCATTGCAGAAGGGACAGAGAAATTTTTTCATTTCTCAATGTATGTTACATTGTATGCAAAAGATAAAGATCAATTAGAAAAAATATCAAGGAATGTTGTATCTACCTTCGCAGCAATGAATGTCACTGCTAAACCAGCTACATTACAACAAGAGCAAGCATTTATCGGAACCCAGCCAAGAGGAATAGACAACCTGTATATTACCAGAAATATGGATACTACATCTTTGGCAACTACATTCCCATTTGTTACATCAGAATTAACAATGGACCATGGGATTATGTACGGTCTTAATATGCATAATAAAAGCTTAGTTGTATTTGATAGATTCGAGTTAGAAAATGCAAATGCTGTAATATTTGCAAAATCTGGTGCAGGAAAAAGCTATTTTGTTAAGCTAGAAGCTATTAGAAGCTTGATGCTTGGAACTGAAATAATCATTATTGACCCCGAAAGAGAGTATGAAAACTTAGCGAAAGCTGTAAATGGAGCTTACATCTCATTCTCACAAGACAAAGGACATAAAATGAATCCATTTGAGCTATCTGGTGTCTCAGAGGAAGGAGACGATGAACTGAGGATGAAGCTACTTGCATTGCATGGATTTTTCAAGGTACTCTTTGAAGGATTAACTAATATAGAAGATTCCATCCTTGATAGGGCTTTATCATTAGCTTACAGAGAGAAAGGAATTACTTACGACCCCAAGACCCAAAACAGGCCAGCACCATTGTTAGAAGACCTTTACAAAGTACTTAAAGGGATGGCCGAAACAGAGGCACACGGACTGGCTAAAAGACTCGAGAAATATATAATAGGAAGCGGGGCTGGTGTGTTCAATGAAGCAAGTAATTTTGAAATTAACAACCCATTTACAGTATTTAGTGTCAGAGATCTCCAGGAGGAATTAAAACCTTTAGCAATGTACCTTATGTTGGATTTTATTTGGACAAGGATTAGAAAAGATAGAAAAAGAAGAATTTTAATTGTTGATGAAGCCTGGTATATGATGCAATCAGAAGACTCTGCTAAATTTATGTACTCTATTGCCAAGAGGGCTAGGAAATACTATTTAGGACTCTCAACGATAACTCAGGATGTTGCTGACTTCTTAGGTAATGAGATGGGAAGAGCTATTATTTCGAACTCCTCTATCCAAGTATTAATGAAGCAAAGCCCTTCTGCGGTAGAGTTATTACAAAAAGTATTTAATTTGTCTGATGGAGAAAGAAACTATCTGCTAAACTGTGATAAGGGACAGGGCCTATTTTTTGCAGGACAGAATCATGTAGGAATACAAGTATTATCAAGTATATCTGAGCATGAGGTTATTACTTCTGATCCTAGAGATTTAGAGAAATTAAAGGAACGTGAAGGTATTACCGATACAAGAACAATTGAACAGATGGCACAAATCTACGACCCTCCTGCAGTTCAACAACCAATGAGAGACGGAAGCGGTAACAGAGAAAGTGAAATCATTATGGGAGCAGTAGAAACAAAAGAAAAACAGAAAAAAATACTTCAAGATGAAAGAGTCAGGTATCAAGAAGAACTTGAGAAAAGACTTGCAGAACAAGAAGAGATAATTAATCCAAGTAAATCAGAAAGTCAAGAAACCTTCCTTGATCAACTTAACAAACAAACTTTAACTGGACAAATACTCTCTTCGAGGAAATCTATTCAAAAAGATAGAAAACATTTAACACCTCAAGGTTATGTAGAAAGCTATCCACAGGATAATCAGCAAGAAAATGGGCCTATTTACTAAAAAGAAAACAACGGAAGAGGTTACTACTCCAATTCAAGAAGAACTTTATCTTGTTACTAAGGCTGTAGACACTACTTCTTTACCAAAAGAAGTATTAAATACCGATTTCGAGTTACTTTCAAAAGCGGAAGAGAAAAGTAATTATCGCTCGAATATTGCCAAATCAATTAGGAATCCACAAATCTCCCGAGCAGTTTCTTCCCTTCAACTCAAAAATCCTTTTAAGGGGGTTTAACTTAGTGGTCCTTGGTCCACATTCAAAAACTGCGAAAGATTCTCACTGTTAATGGTAATGGGAGTTGGCTCTCCCTCTATTATTTTCCTTGCAACACTTCTAATAATTGTCGCAATATTCCTTTCCAGTTGTCTTATACCAGCATCAAACCCTACTGGCCTTATTACGGAAATCCAGACATCTTCTGAAAAAACAACTTGCGTATCTGAAAGAGAATACTCCTCAAGAACATTTGGTAAAATATATTGTTTTGCAATAACTTCTTTCTCTTGGTCAGAATAACTTGTAAATCGTATCACTTCGACCCTGTCAAGCAAAGCTGCTGAGAGTCCTCCTAAATTATTCGCAGTACAAATAAACATAACCTTAGATAAGTCCACAGGAAAATCAATATAGTGATCTATAAAATTAGAATTCTGTTCGGGATCTAGTACTTCAAGGAGTGTAGCCATAACATCATTTAGCAATCCCGCATTTCCACTGGATTTCTCAATTTCATCCAACAAAATAACAGGATTCATCGTCCCACATCTTATCAACGACTTAACAATTTGCCCAGGTTCTCCATCAAGAGAATATCGTGGTGTTCCTCTTAATGTTCTCACATCACCTATTGCACCTAATGATACTCGTGCGAATTTCCTGTTCATAGAAGTTGCTATTGATTTTGCGATAGAAGTCTTTCCTACCCCCTGTAGACCGACAAAGAGAAAGACTGGAGTTGAGACGTGGTGTTCATTTTCTGTCTTCGGTGCTTGCCTCTGAAATACACTCTCATCATTCATTTGAAGCTGAGTTGGGATAATCGGACGTGAAGAGATATTCCCCTGCTTCAACTGCATGGATGCAAGGTAATCAAGAATCAAATTCTTAACCGATTCCATTCCATAGTGACTTGAGTCCATTATCTTTTTGGCTTGATAAATATCTAAGGTGTCTGCAGAAAAGTTTCCCCACGGGATTTTCACTATCCAATCAATATATTTACTTACAGTCTCAAACTCATTACTATATCCACCCATTCTAACCATTCTTTTTAGACGATTGATAGATTGAATACTCTCTTCTTTTAATCCAGAAGGAACAGGAGAAGAAAGTAATTTGTTTTCCAAGGCTACTATTTCGCCTACACTTTCGTTGATTCCTGAGTCATTTGTATTAATATTTTGGTAATCCATATGTATATTTAGTGTATAGACAAGTAATAATTAAGTCAAACAGCCATAATATAATTGACAAGAAATTCTAAAGAATAATACTTTTTTGACATCATTGTAATACCATGATAATCTTTTACTAGATAATTTAAACTGCCTATTAAATGAGAAAATTTTCATTCGTTTTTTCAATTCTTTTTTTGTTAATTTCTTTCGATCTTGCTTTCGCTGCAGAAGTAAAACTTGAAGATACTTCTACAGTATCAGATAAGCTAATCTCCCTTTCAGTAGACACAAAAGAGGAGACTACAGATACAATTAAAATTGTTCTAAAGGCATCTGAGGGTGTAGACATTTCCGATGTTCAAGAAGGAGCATTAGGTTGTTCAACGTTTTCTTCTGTTCCTAATAAAAATATTGTCGAGATAATATGCACTTTCTCTTTGCCAAAAACCATATCGGGGAAATTAGCAGACATTAAATTCACAACAGCTTCTGAAAGCTACGATTTTACTGTAGATGAAACTCAATCTGAAATTGGTAAGTTAAAAATTGATAATGTTGTTAATATTGGCGACATGCAAATAGAACAGTCCCAAACAACAAATAATTCTGACACCTCCGAAACTACAGAAGAAACTACAACAAGCAAGGAGACGACTGAAACTACACCGAAGACAACTTCTCAAACTGTCGCTAAGAAGCAAAATGGTTTTATGGATTTCTTACCCTATATCCTTCTGGGAGCTGCAGGTATTTTTCTAATTTCAATAATTGTTTTACTAATTACCAAGAAAAAGGATGATGTAAAAGGTAATACTATGTCACTTCCCAACACCCCAAATAAAGAAGCTGTAGTCCCACAACTTATTACCCAGCCAGAAACAACTTCCCAGCCACTACCAGAAACATCCGTTGAACAAATAGTAACTGAAACAAGTACAAACACCTCACCTTTGAGCCAAGAATCTAAGCCAACCTTAGCTGAATTGGTCGGTGTAACACCAGAAATCTCGCCCGAGTTGCCAATAACAGAACCAGTTTCAGAAACTACTAGCTCTGAATCAAGAGAACAGGCTGACTTAGATGCCTTATTAAGAAGCGAGAATCCAAGCATTAATACAATCCCACAAGAGCAAGTTGTTAATACCCCTACGATTGAGAACTCACAAGTAATAGAAAACAGCTATGTAGAAGATCCTCGTACTGAGATCCCCTCAGGCTATTCTGCCAATGTCTCTACAGGTGGACTGCCAGAAGTCGGTTCTACTTCCCCATTAGAGAATCTAAATCAGAACACATCTATAACACCAGCTAATGAACCTGTTCCGTATAAAACGAGCACCGTTTTAAATGAGATTACCGGAGAGAATAATCCTGTCGAACAAATTCAAGAACCAATAATAAATGCTATTGGGGATACCTCTTTAAATCAAGATTTCAATCAAACTCCCTCCTCAACTACAGATGTAGAAACACAACCGATAAATGAAGCAATAGAAGTTACACCTATGATTGATCCTGATTTGCAAAACCTTGTTAATCAAGAAATAAGCAATATCCCTACCAACCCAATACCTTCCCAAGAGCAAATACAAACCCCTATCGCAAGTACAAACACAGGAGATCCGATTAATCCTATGTAGAGAAATCAAAAATTTCTCCACATCTGACTTGTTTTCACTTTGGTATCTCCAGTATATTTGCTGTTTAATTTATCACTACCATATGGTTTTTCACAATTAGAATCCAATTCTTCAAAAGCCAATTGGGCAACCTTCATTCCTTCGTAAATTTTTATTGGCAAGGGAGATGTATTAACAAGCTCTAAGGTCAATCGTAATTTATTCCCTGGATCTAAGAAACCCGCTGTCGCATGTATTAATAATCCTATCCTAGCTAAAGAGCTTTTACCTTCCAACCTTCCAACATGCCTCGAATCAACTCCTGTTATCTCTTTTACATTCGCGAGAGCAAATTGCCCTGGTTTCAAAACAAAAGCTTCACCCATACCGATTTCAATCTCTTCCATCAAATTATCTATATTTTTCTTTACATCAATAACCTTACCCTCACCTTCTTTAAAAATCATAAAATACCTATCTAAATGCAGATCATACGAAGCTGGCTGTAAAAATTCTTCTGAAAAAGGTTCAATAACAATTTCTCCCTTTTTAAGGCTATCCTTAATACTTTTATCTGAAAGGATCATTTGATTATTTAATAAATTATTTTGCGATTAAGACCTATCGACAAACTCAATTTTCGAATCAATCTTTGGGGACTGAATCCTTTTTAACAATGAATTCCATATAGGATCTTTCATATTTAAATTCTTTAACCACTCATAAACGAGAACTCTGTACGCAATATGACCTCCATTTCTAGATCTAAGATTAATAACATACTGAAGGTCATCATAAGAACCATACATAATGTATTTTGTAGCGTGAGCATGAGGTAATAAATATTTTGTATATTCATTACAAACTTCTTCAGATAAAACTTCTTTTGCTTTCTCTCTCCATGATTTAATCATTGAGTAGGTCTCTACCAAAGTATCTTGATACTCTTTCTTCAAAATTTTTAATTGAGGAATATCCAAATAGTTGCACAAAAAGAAACAATCTTCTTCTCTACGAGCTAATTCCTGATCCATATCAATTTCATCGTGTAAAATTGGTATAAAACGCTCTAAACTTCTATGCCTATTTAAATCTTTTAAGGTACCCAGAGTTGCAAATCCTTCTATCTTAACGGCTCCACTTTGGGCAATATTCCCAACTGTTCTGTGCTGATTGTGATGTTCGGAAAGTACTTCCCCTATAAATTCTTGGTCCTCTTGATCAAAGCTATACTCTTTAATGGAACCTAATGGATTTAGAAGTGCTTCATAATGTGTTAATAAGCACTCTGTTAAATCTGGAGAATAACTCACTTTAATTGAACTAGATTCCGAATCAGGGAATGTTGGGATCTGCTTTCTATCTAAGTTCTTTTTAAGATAATCTAGAACTTCTCTTGTTGAATTCCTCCTACTACTGTTTGATTCGGTATGACGTATCAAATTATCCGCCTCTCTTATATATCCTCTCGCATCTAGGTCCGATTCTCCAAGTAAGTTCAAAACTAAATCTGCAATTTCATTATCTACAATGCTGTCTCCACCAAACAGGTATCCAATAAAATCGGACCATGCACGAGCAGATAAGACCAAAGCATCGCTTGTACTTAAGCCAACTGGGAGCAAATATCTTGCGACATCAAAAGATCTAGCTTTAAGAGAAGCAACCTCCTGGGAACTTTCTTCATTAATTTTAAAATATTTAGATAATTGCTCTTTGGTAGATTTTAGTAATCTTTTATAATCCGAAAGTTGTTTAAAAATAATCTTTTCGTATTCCTTTCGAATTTCTTGTTTAGAACAAACCTCATTTGGAATTTTAATAAAGTTTGGATCTGAGAAATCTTGATACCTGGTAGATCTTTCTTGACCAGCAATAACTGGATTAATATAAAAAAACTTCATTCCAGTAATAATCGGGATGTTCTCAATACATACAAAAAGCTCCGCCATATCACCCACAGATTTGTGGCCATATCCTGCAAAGATTTTTTCTAACCTTTCTGAGGCATCTGTTCCCGTATTAATTACCTCAGAAGCTATGTCTAAAATTGAGTCAGAGGATCTACTGTACCTTGCACCAAGATATGCGTTTATGGCGGGTTGTTTTGCGTTACAATTTTGTAACAGAGAGTGAACAACCATTCTATTCCATGATGATTCCGATTTAATTGTAGCAATATTTAAATCCTGCCTAAAGATTAGTTTCATTTTATTGTATTCCCGGAATTTTAAATACTTTCGTAAAATTTACAATTTCTCTTCTTATCTCTTCCATTTCTTCTTTGTTCTTACTGTTTTTAATTGCTCTGTCAATGAATTGTGCTACAATCTCCATCTCCTTTTCTTTCATCCCTCTAGTAGTTAATGCTGGTGTTCCAATTCGAATACCCGATGGATCCCAGGGTTTTCTCCCGTCATTTGGAATAGCATTTTTGTTTACAGTTATTCCAACAGAATCCAGAATATCAGCAACCTCTTTACCAGAAAGTCCAACAGAAGAAACCATATCTACAAGGAAAAGATGGTTGTCTGTTCCTCCAGAAATTATCTTGTAACCCAGATTTGAAAGTGATTCCGCTAATTTTTTTGCGTTTATCACAACTTGCTGAGAATATTTCTTGAATTCATCAGTACTTGCTTCTTTTAAAGCAACAGCTATTCCTGCCGTAATATGGTTATGTGGCCCTCCCTGCAAACCTGGGAAAACAGCCTTATCAATTTTCTGTGCAATTTCCTCATCATTAGATAGAATCATTGCTCCCCTTGGGCCTCTAAGCGTTTTGTGAGTAGTAGTAGTAATTACATCTGCAAAACCTACTGGGGAAGGATAAACACCAGAAGCAATCAAACCAGCAACATGGGAGATATCTGCAACTAAATACGCTCCAACCTCATCTGAAATTTCTCTAAATTTTTTCCAATCAAGAATCCTTGAATATGCGGAGAATCCTGCCCATATTAGTTTTGGTTTAGCTTTTTGAGCTAGGGAGAGAATTTCATCGTAATTAATATATCCATTGCTATCCACTCCGTAGTTTACAGCATTGTAAAAACTTCCAGAGAAGGAGACCTTAAACCCATGAGTCAGATGCCCACCCGAATCTAACGACATACCCATTACGGTATCTCCTAAATTTAACAAGGCAAAGCAAACTGCAAGATTTGCAGGAGAACCAGAATAGGGTTGAACATTTGCAAAATTCACTTTAAAAAGATTCCTTGCCCTTTCGATAGCCTCAATTTCAATTTCATCAATAAATTGGTTCCCATTGTAATATCTCTTACCTGGATAACCTTCTGAATATTTATTTGTTAAAATTGAACCCATACATTGCAAAACATCTTCAGAGACATAATTTTCAGAAGCTATCAATTCTAACCCTTCAAATTGTCGCTGTTTCTCTTTATTTATTAATTCAAACACCTTATTATTTTGCACCATCTCTGTAACATCTCATTAAATTAAGCATCAAGCACGCTATAGTCATGGGTCCTACTCCACCAGGGACAGGCGTAATGAAAGAGGGAATGCCCTGAACACTCTCCCAATTGACATCTCCAACAAATTTACCAGTCTCCGGATGCTTGTTGGACCCGACATCAATTAAAACACAATCATTTTTTAAGAAATCCGCATTGATAAAAAGAGCTTTGCCAACTGCGGATACAAGGATATCTGCACTTCTTGAGACCTCTTCCACATTTACTGTATGTGAGTTACAAAGTGTTACCGTAGCATTTTTTTCTAGCATAAGGGCTGCAAGTGGTTTACCAACAATCGTGCTTGAACCTAAAATAACTACCCTTTTACCAAAAATTTTAATATTGTATGCTTCTAGAAGTTTCATTATCCCAAGAGGTGTTGCAGGCGGTATTGCTGAGGGATTTTTTTGAAAAAGCTTCCCTAGATTCGTAGGGGTTAAGCCATCAACATCTTTGGCTGGATCAATACTACCCAACACTAAGTGCTTATCAATGTGTTCTGGCAAAGGGAGTTGAATCATTAATCCATCAACATTTGAATCTTTGTTTAAGGAATCTACAAGATTAACAATTTCTAATGTATTTACTGCTTTATCTAACTGATGAACTTGTACTTGCAAGCCTATTTCTTTCGCAACTTTCTCTTTCATGCCCACATATTTTACACTCCCATAATCATCTCCAACGAGAATTACATCCAATCTTGGGACTCTAGAACCTGCATTTTTAACATTCAAAACATCAAAGGATATCTTACTCAAAATCTCTTTTGACATTTCCGTCCCATTTAAAATCTCCATTACAAAACAGTTACAAATTATTCTTTATCACTTCTTTGCTGAATAAATTCCTGATAAAACATCCCTTTCACTTTTATTAATTCATTCCAACTCCCAAATTCTACTATCTTTCCTCCCTTAAAGTAATAGATTCTATCAAATTTATCAAGTAAGCTAATATTTCTAGTTATGTAAATTAATGATTTCTCTCTGCCCAAATATTTGAATATGCTCTCTAATATATTCTCTCCCGATTTATTATCTACATATGTAAAGGGCTCATCCATAATGAAAATACTCTTATTTCTGTATAACATACGGGCAATTGCAAGCCTTTGCCAGTAGGCTGGAGACAGCTCTTTGCCCGAAGGAAATGTTTTTCCTAAAATACTCTCATCATCAACATGAACAACTTTCTTGAATTTATTTACCCCAGCAGTTTCGATTACTGTATCATATAATTCCTTGTTTACTTTCTTTCTTTGACCAGAAATGACAACGTTTTCCCTTAGACTGAAATGGTAATTAATAAAGTCCTGGAATATTATCGAAAGCTTCTTCTTTAACTGCCCCCTATTTAACTCCTTAGTTGGGATATCATTTAGTAAGTACTCCCCTTGTTCAACTCCATACAAACCAGTAAGGATTTTTACTACAGTGCTTTTACCAGAGCCATCTCCACCAAAGAATGCTACTTTCTCGCCTGGTTCAACAACCAAATTTAAATTATCAAGAACAGTAGTTTCGGGTTCATCTGGATAAGAAAAGGAAAGATTCTTGAATTCCAATTTTGGTGTTCCCTTCGGAAGCCTCTTCTCCCCATGATAAACATCTCCAAAGCCTTGGAAATTAATCAAATCAAAAAATTTGTCAATATATCCTAAGTTTGTTGAGACTAAAGAAAGCGAATTGAATATATCAGTAATACTTGTGTGAGCGACTTCTACATAATCATAAAGGGCTTTGAAGGTACCAAAAGAAAGCTTTTTTGTAATCGATACCGCAAGAACATAAATTATGTAAGCATATTTAAACAGATTGCTTAAAATCCCAAAGACTGATTTTGTTTTGTAAAAAAGATATTGACTCTTGTAATAGCCATCTAAGTATTCATCGTATTCTTCTGTGTATCTCCTTTTGAGAAAATTGTAAATATTATTTACTCTTAATTCTAGGAAGTTACTTATCGTAAGAGCAAGATTCTGGACATATGCCAGAAATCTCAATTTCCCTACAGATTCGTCAAGGTAATCTCTTATCTTCCCCCTTCTATAATGTATGGCTAAGGCTTCTGGGATTACAAATACCACTAAAAGAATAACAGTAGGTCCAACCTCTCCTGCAAGTATAATTACAGCAGAAAGAAGCCTAACAACATTGCTAAGTATTATCGAGAAATTATCATACACATCTACAATCCTTCCGATGGAAAAAGAGGGTGCAAATGCGAGCATATCTTGAAATTGTTTTTTCTCCACATCTTGGAGATTTGAATTCGCGACTTTAGATATCATCATTGTTTGAGATTCACTCCACACTTTCTCATAAATTACAGTGTATAGGTATGCTCGAAGTTGGGTGCAGATGTGTTTAACTACCCAGAGGAGAAAAATTATCATAAGAAATTTAAATGAATCAGAGACCAAGAAGAGTTTAAAATCAAAACCGTTCCAATTTAGGAGGATGTCGGCTGTTGCATCAATAAATCTTCCTAAAATTTTAATTCCATAGATTTCGGAAGCAGTTGAAATAATAAATAAAAAATCTCTAGAGACAGAGACAACTGTATACTTACCATAAACAAAAGATAGTACTCTCTTTAAAGTTGAAATTTTTTTTACTAACTTTTCCCAGAACATATAAGATATAATAACACGAGAGGAAGGAAGATTGTATGAGAGACAATAAATATTTAGAAAATTTACTATACGACCTTTGGGAGAATAACTTCTGTGATGTAGCAAGACCTAATTTAGTTACAATCAAATATGGCAAACACTCTAAAAGACAGTTAGGGAGTATTAGATTAATTAAAGATATGGATACCTTTAGAAGATATATTAAGAGATACAAATTAGATGAGCAAGTATTTGATAACAAAACAGTATCTCTAATAAATATTACAAGATACTTTTCATATGATAATGTTCCTGAGTATGTAATTAAGGCAACCATAGCTCATGAGCTATGCCACTATACACATGGTTTTAGTTCTCCTTTAGAAAAGAAGTTCAGATATCCTCATCAGGGGGGCATTATCAAAAAAGAGTTGGAGAAAAGAGGCCTAAAAGAAGAATACCGCAATTCTAAAAAGTGGTTAAAGGATAATTGGCTTTCTGTGATTTCTTAAACAAGAACTTCCATTCTATACATTTTCATTTCTCTGCCCAGTACAATTCTTAAACATGGAACAAAACTACATAGGAGAAAATATTCGTATATACAGAGAGAGAGCAAATTTAACTCAGCAACAGTTAGCAGATAAGGTGGGGATAACATGGGAAATGATATCAAGATATGAAAGAAATGAGAGCTTACCTTTTAGAAAACTAGATGGTATATCAAAAGCGTTAGATGTACCTAAGTCTCAATTAGTAGAGAGACATACTCCTCAGCGATATTCAGTAATGGATTTTAAAGTTCCATTATTTACTAAATATCCTAAATCAAATAGGTTTCATCCTACCCAAACTAATTACTACTATGTATGTCCAGAATGGATATTACTAAGAGATAGGAATTGTATAGCTATCGATTCTTCTTTAATAAATAACCAAGAGAATGGGGTAATGTATATTTCCAAAGATATTAAACCGAATACAAATGATTATGTATTAGTAAATAACGGGAATGTATTAATGACAGAGAGATATACAAATACCAATACTAATATATTAGGTAAGGTATTAGCACAAGAGATTAGATATTAATACATAACGTGTAGTACTGAATTATTCAGTACTAGGTGTTACAACTATTGTGAGTTTATTCTTGATATTTCGTCTTTTAAAAAAGACACGATATCCTCATTAATGTGTGGTAATAGCTTGTCTAAGTCTCTTTGTTTGACTAAAGGATTTAAGTCTTGATTTAACAATGTCTTTGTTAAATGTTTTTTAATAAAGGCAATTAGAGATTTAAGATATTTTAAATACTCTAGACCACTTCTTTCTTCAATAACTTTCTCATTTATACTTAAACCTTGTAAAAAGAATTTATAAATATCATAGAAATCCCTTCCAGCAATCTTTCCATTTTTATCATATCTTGCTTTACAAGCAAAAAGTTTGTTAGCAAACATAGTATCGAGGGTATGACCATTACAATACATATTTATTTGTTCAAGTAATACTTTCTCATATCCATTGTATTTACTAACATCGTCGTTTATTTCTAACTTAAGAGTATTCCTTTCTCCCTCTAATGCATCATATTTAAGAAAAAACTGTAAATGTCTTTTACTCTCATCCTTTATCTCTAGTTCCAACTTAGTAAATATTTCATAACACCTTTTTCTAATATCCTCTTTCTTACTTCTATCTGGTAAATCAAAATCTAAATCTATTGAAAACCTGTCTAAGACTCCTCTTAAACTTGCATATGTACCACCCTTAAACATTAAGTTTTGAGAAAGAAGAGGATCTTTTAAAATCTCTTTTAAGAGTATATATAGCTGATTCTTATGTTTTATCTCCCTATTACTTGGAACGAACATAGTAACCAACCTCCTCTCTTAAATAGTTTAACTTTTTGTTATCTATAGACAGAGTGTTATCGATATAGTACTTAGGATTAATATGCCTAATATCTGCTAAAGCTCTCTCAACAGTAGCAACAGAGTAACCAGGTGTATCCTCAATACCTGTTCTGTTAAGTAGATATTTCTCATTTAAATACCTACACAAATATGTAGTACCTCCAATAGTTATCTCTTTCTGTTTTTTACCAAAGAGAGTAACCTTTTTTAATTCCTGAAATATGATTCCCTCTTTAGCAAGAACACTCTCTGCAGATATATATGAAAAAGGACCTCCAATAGCACAGGCTACCTCATACTTATCCAAATCTTTTAGGGGTATAGTAGAATACAATCCTTTGTATATTCTATATAGTATTTCCCTTTCAATATATCTTTGTATTGTTTTGAGGAGTGTATTTCTATTTTTAATATCCCAAAGTAATGCTAAATCAAAGGATGTAAATATCCTTTTATTACTTTGATACAGTATTTTTTGTTTATTTGCTTTTCTTGCCTTGTACATATATGTACATAATACGAAATATTGATTAAAAAGTCAACAAACCATTTGTAGTGAGAAATAATATATAATCAATCATTTACAATATCTTTTTACATTTAAGCCAATATTTACCTACGAGAATCTCTTAAAAGCATATCTCTCTTGTAGAAAAAACAAACGGAATACAATTAATGCACTAGATTTCGAAATAGAGTTAGAACAAAATCTACTTATACTTCAAAAACAGTTGATATCTCATAGATACAAACCTTCAAGATCTATTTGTTTTGCTGTGACATATCCTAAAATAAGGGAAATATTTGCTGCGGATTTTAAGGATAGAATTGTACATCACTTACTAGTATCATATTTAGAACCATATTTTGAAAAAAGATTCATCTACTCTTCTTTTGCCTGTAGAAAAGAAAGGGGTACTCTTTGTGCTACAACATATATACAAAGAAGTTTAAGAAAAATAACTAGAAACTGTACAAAAAAAGCTTACTACGGACAGTTCGATATAAAGAGTTTCTTTACATGTATAGATAAGGGGGTGCTAGAAAATATATTAATTAAAAATATCAGAAAGGGATATAAAGATAATACTCAGAAAGAATTAATATGGCTAACCAAAGTAATACTAAAAAACAATCCAACTCAAAACTTTTCAATTAGAGGAGATAGTAATCTACTTAAACAGGTACCTACTCATAAATCTCTGTTCTATGTTTCTAAAAACAAGGGTCTTCCGATAGGGAATCTAACATCACAGTTTTTTGCCAATATATATCTAAATGAATTAGATCAATATGTAAAAAGAGAATTAAAAATCAAATACTATACTAGATATGTAGATGATATAGTCGTACTCTCTGATAACCTTGAGGATGTGTATAGGTGGAGAGAACAGATAGACACCTTTTTAAAGAGAAAACTTAAACTTACTCTACACCCAAATAAAGACAAATATGGCTCTGTATACTCAGGTATAGACTTTGTAGGATATGTTATTAAACCTAGATATACCCTTTCAAGACAAAGGGTCGTAGGTAATTTAAAAAACAAATTAAAACTTTTTAATCAAGGTCTTTTACTAGTATCTCAAAATCAGAAACAAACTGTATTTCCACTACATACTCCACCTTCT
>ERZ795055.788-NODE-788-length-27514-cov-4.651735_pt1 | contig 27514 bp, 17 predicted proteins | sample MGYA00375139_ERZ795055 | MGnify/ENA primary metagenome ERZ795055 (study PRJEB30184, sample SAMN05720283) | anaerobic digester metagenome | isolation source: active sludge of municipal wastewater-treating anaerobic digesters | place: USA | collected 2015-01-23 ... | reverse complement strand
AAACACTGCAGAGACAGGCTTTCTCAAATTCGGTTACTCTTTCGTCCTACACCCTTACGGAATTGCTGACGCAACTTCGGATTGACCGTGAAGAGAAAAGCCCTAGGCTGCGTCCATAACGGCAACGTAAATCTTATTCCATTTGCCTATGCAACACGACTCGGTTCAGCAATCGGCCGGCGGGGAAAGCCGCCGGAGTTTCATTCGAAGGACCGCGACGGCCACGGCGGCGGTGGCGGCGGTGAACATGTTCAAGACCCCGGTTTACGGGCAAACCCAAGCCCCGTCCACCGGACGGGTCATCGGCGCCAACGACCGGATCGCGGTCGGTTTCGTCGGTGTCGGTCCTCAGGGCATGCTGCACGTCAACAAGATGAAGCAGAATGCCGACAAGAACAATGTGGCGCTGGCGGCAGTCTGCGATTTGTGGGAGAAGCGGCGCGAGGCGGCGAAGGCTGTGATGGGCGACTGCAAGACTTACGACGACTATCGTAAGATGCTTGAAGACAAAGACATCGATGCCGTGTTGTGCGCGACTGTCGACCACTGGCACGCACAGATCTCCATCGAATCGATGAAAGCCGGCAAACACATCTATGTCGAGAAGCCGATGAGCCGCTATCTCCCGGAGGCCTTCGAGGTCATGGATACGGTCAAGGCCACCGGCAAGGTCTTCCAGGTCGGGTCGCAAGGCTGTTCGGACGCCAAGTGGCACAAGTGCGCCGAGCTGATCAAAGCCGGATCTCTGGGGCCGCTGGTGCTTGGTCAGGGCTCGTACATGCGCAACAGCCCCGCCGGGGAGTGGAATTACACAATCGACCCCGACTTGAAGGCCGGCAGCGTCAAGTGGGACCAGTGGCTCGGCCCCAACATCAAGACACGCGCCGACTTCAGCGCCGATCATTTCTTCCGCTGGCGCAAGTACTATCCCTATTGCGCCGGTCTCCTGGGCGATCTCTTCCCCCACCGCCTCCACCCGCTTGTGCTCGCCACCGGCAATCCCGAGTTCCCCAACCGGGTGGTCGCCGTGGGCACCAAAGCGATTCACACGGACAAGAACACGCCCGGCACGCAGGAGCGCGATTGCCCCGAGTGTCTCACCCTGGTGGCCGAGTTCCCGAGCGGCTACAGCCTCATGGTCTGCAGCAGTTCGGTCAACGAATACGGGCTGCCCGACGTCATCCGCGGCCACTATGCCACGCTTCTCATCGGCGGGGCCAATGTGGACCTCAAGCCGGAAGCCAAGTTCAGCGAGGAGATCGATCCGGAAAGCTTCAAGAATCTCCTCCCCGTCGAGGACATCGGCGAGCACGAATCGAACTGGATCTCCTGCATTCGGTCGGGCAAACAGCCCAACGCGAACATCGACCTCGCCGTGCGCGTCCAGACCATCGTCTCGCTGGGCGAGATGTCGGACCGCCTGGGGATCGCCTGCCACTACGACGAGAAGACCCGCACCGTCATGGATGGCACCGGCAAAAAGGTTGATCCCGTCACGTACGGCACCCTGAAGCCCTCCTGACCCGGACTTCACGGATCGAATTCGACCGGCCCCGCGGCTGCCCGCCGCGGGGCCTTTTTCCTCAAATGAACGAGTGGCTTTTCCGGTGGGAAGTCGCTACCGTCCGCCCGTGCTCGATAAGCTGACTGCTCACGTGCGATCGGGGCTGGCCATGTCCGGCGATGAAGCCGCCGCCGCCGTCGCGTGCCTCCTCGACGAATCGTTGTCGGTCGAGACAAAGGCCGATTTCCTGAGCGCCCTGTCCCAGAAAGGGGAGACTGCCGACGAAATCGCCGCATTTGCGCGATTCCTCCGCGGCAAGGCGATCGCGCCTCCCCTGGACACCGCTTTGCGAAATGGCGGGATCCTGGACGTGGTTGGAACCGGAGGCGATCGGGCCGGCACGTTCAACATCTCGACCGCCGCCGCCCTCGTCGCGGCCTCGGCCGGTGTGAAGGTGGCCAAACACGGCAACCGTGCCGTCACCTGCCAGACCGGCAGTGCCGACGTCATCGAAGCGCTCGGCATTCCCATCGACCTGCCGCCCGAACGGGCCGTCTCGGCTCTGCGCGACCATGGTTTCGCCTTCTTCTTCGCGCCTTTGTATCACCCGGCCTTTAACCACATCGCCCCCGTTCGGCGGCTCTGTGCCGACCGCGGCCAGCGAACCTTGTTCAACTACCTGGGCCCGCTGCTCAACCCGGTTTGTCCGACGGCGCAGGTGATGGGCGTGCCGCGGCCCGATCTGTGCGCGCCCCTGGCCCGAGTCCTCCAGGCCCTGGGCGTCCGACGCGGCATCGTTGTCTGCGGCCGCACCGGCCTCGCGACTGGCGCCATGTACTTCGACGAGTTGTCCATCCTCGGCGACACCACAATTGCCGAGTTCTACCAGGAACGCGGCATGCATTGTAGCACGCTCAGACGGACGGATTTCCCGATCCAGCCCGCCGTGCTGCCGGACCTTCAGGGCGGTGACCGCGCCGCCAACGCCGAGACCTTGCGGCGCGTCCTGCGCGGAGACGAGCGCGGTCCCAAGCGCGACGCCGTGCTGCTCAACGCGGGCGCGGCGTTGTTCGTTGCGGATCGGGTCCGCACCGTCGCCGACGGCTGGGAGGCCGCCGCCGAGCTGATTGACAGCGGACGGGCTTGGACCAAACTGGAGGAGCTCCGAATATCGCGTTGACGCTGGGCGGGCGTCGTACCCACTATCCGCGCTCTGGTCGGGCGGGCCAGCAATCGGAGACGCCCCGGCCACCGGAGCAAACCTTGAACCTGAAAACTGAATACTGAAATACCTATGAACCTCGACTCTCTGTACTCGGAACTGACCCTCCCGACCAAGGCCAAGCTCGCCTTGATCGTTCTGGACGGCCTGGGCGACCTCGCGGTCGTTGGCCAGGGCGAAATCACGCCGCTCGAAGCCGCGCGCACGCCCAATCTCGACGCCTTTGTCGCCCAGGGCTGCGCCCAGGGCCGCATGATCCCCGTGGCGCAGGGCATCACCCCTGGCAGCGGCCCCGGCCATCTGGCCCTCTTCGGCTATGACCCGATCGAGTACCAGGTCGGACGCGGCGTCATCGAGGCCCTGGGCCTGGGCGTGCACCTGAAGGCCGGCGATGTCGCCGCCCGCGCCAATTTTTGTTCTCTCGATTCCAAGGGGATCATCACCGACCGCCGCGCGGGCCGGATCGCCACCGACGTGTGCGAGGAACTCTGCGCCATCCTCTCGCAGGGAATCAAGAAGGCCGGCCCGAAAGGCAGCGAGGTCGAGGTCATCATCCAGCCCGGCAAGGAACACCGGTTCGTCGTCGTCTTCCGCGGCGAAGGCCTGGCCGGCCCCCTGACATCAACCGATCCGAACCGGGAAGGCCTGCCGATCGCCATCGCCAAGCCCGAGAACGAGAAATCAGCGGCGCAGGTGAAGACGGCGAAGATCGTGGCGGACTTCTACAAGCGGGCGTTGCCGCTGATCGCCAAGCATCCGCGGGCGAACGGCTTCCTGATGCGCGGCATCGCCCATCAGCCGCGGATTCCGCTGTTCCAGGAGCGCTACCAACTCAAGGCGGCGTGCCTGGCGGTCTACCCGATGTACAAGGGACTCGCCCAGTTGGTCGGGATGACCAAGATCGAAGGACCCAAGACCATCGCCGAACAATTCGAGCGTTACCTGGCGGAGTACGACAACTACGACTTCTTCTTCATCCACTACAAGTACACCGACAAGGCCGGTGAAGACGGCAACTTCGAAGCCAAAAAGAAGGCCATCGAGGATTTCGACGCCGCCCTCCCAATCCTCCTACGCAAGAAGCCGGACGTCATCGCCATCACCGGCGATCACTCGACCCCGTGCGCGGTCAAGGGCCACTCGTGGCACCCCCAGCCGGTCCTCGTGCACTCCGCGTTAAGCGGATCGGACAAGCTCGAGCGCTTCACCGAGACGGGCTCGAACATGGGATCGCTCGGCGTCTTCAAAGCCAAGTACCTCATCCGCCTTATGCAGGCCAACGCGCGGATGTTCGACAAGTTCGGCGCCTGATCCCGACACCGAGGCGCGACCACACTCGGTCGCGCCTCATCGCGAAATCAGCGGCCTGCTTCGGTCCGCGCTCCGGAGACAAAGCCGCTCAGAGCGAAAGCACGTACTCGGCCAGATCGCTCAGCTCGATCGGCGTCAGGCCCGACGTGCGCCCGTGACGGTCGTCCGGATTCGCCTCGCCCAGCACGTCGCGCATGGTGGCGGCCCGCCCGTCATGCAGATACGGCGCGGTCCGCCAACACTCGATCAGCGTCGGCGTGTCCATCGACTTTCCCTGTTCACGCCCCGTCCCCATCCCGACATCGTGATGCCGCAAGTCGGTGTACAGGGGCGGCGGATGGCACTCGGCGCACCCGGCGCGCTGGAAGATCTGCTGGCCCCGCTGCGCTGCCCCGCTCAGATCCTTGCCTTGCCGATGGGGGCTGAGGCCGGGGCGAAGGTTCTTGAGGTAGACGTCGATGGCGACCGCCTCTTCCTCGGGCCGCACGAGAAACTGAATGTGGCGAATGCCGGCCCGCACCGCATCCTCGGCCGTCTCCCGCACGCCCATGATCATCGCCGGCGGCGTCTCGTGGCTGAGCAGCATGTTCTTGGTGTTTTTCGGATTCCCCAGCCCGTCGTTGAGAAGATCCCAGTTCAACCCGTCCACCCGGGCGTCCGGATGGCAACTGGCGCAGCTCTGCCAATGCTGAAAACAGAGCCGCGCATCGTTGAAGAGCATCTCGCCGCGCCGTGCCTGCGTCGGCGCAACAGCCGGACCGAGCGGAAATGACTTGGCCCGCGGCGGCCCGGCGGCCGCCAGATCCACCAGACCCAGGCTGTCCGAGTAGTACTCGGCAACGAACAGACGCTCGCCCACCAAAGCCACCCCCCGCGGCCCCTCCCCACTCAAATTCACCCGGCGCCGCAACCCGACCAGGAAACTCAGGTCGTTCGGCACGTCCTCGGACGAAAGGCTCGCGCCGCCAACCCGTTCGCCCGCCCCGATCCGACGCAGCTTCTCGATCAGACCGGGCTGGTCGATGACGCTCACCTCGTGCGTGCCGGCGTGGCTGACGACGATCCAGCGCCCGTCACTCGAACAGGCCACGCCCCACGGATTCGCCGCGCCCAGGTCCACGTCGTCCACCAGCACCGTGTTGATGCGTTCGGCCTTGGCCACATCGATCACACTCAACGCCGAGGTGTTCATCCAGCCGCGGTCCAATTGCGTCGTGGGCATCTGGTAGCGCCCAAGCCCGTGCGTCGCATACACGACCGCGCCGTCGCCCGACACCGCCAGACCGCGCACCGCCGTGCTGCCATTGGGAAGCTGAATCTGGGCCACAGGCTCGAGCCGTTCCGTGTCGATCGCGCTGATCGCCGCCGCAATCTCCGCGGCGTCCGCCCGGCCCGCGGGAAGGTGGTTGCCCACAAACAAACGCCGCCCATCCGGTGTCAGGGCCAGCGCAACCGGCTCCCGCACGACCGGGATCCGCCCAAGCTCCCGGCCGCCCTTCCAGTCGATCACACTGACGTCGTGGTTGAACCGGTTCGCGACGTAGAGCCGCGCGCCATCCGGTGACACCGCGAGCGCGGACGGCGTGTGGCCGGCGCGCACCAATCGCTCGACGCGCCCCGAACGCGCGTCGCAAACCTCGATCTGCCCGGACGCTTCACCGGTCGCCACGATCAACCGCGTCCCGTCCGGCGTGAGCGCCAGCGCGTTCGCATGGCCCTCGAGTGCGGTCGCGCTCCGGACCTCGCCGCTCCCGGCGTCGACGACCAGCACCCGCCCAGCCGTCCCGGCAGCCACAAAAAGCGTCGCGCCATCGGGAGAAGCGGCGATTGCCACCGGCGAAAGATACTGCTCCGCGTCAGCCGCTCGCGCCCACCCCCCAGCCCAAAGGCAAAGAGACAACCAGATCTCAACCCGACACCATCTGGGGCGACGGGCGGTGCGGACAACAGCCCCAACAACGCGCGGAGTGGTCAAGCGGACGTGCATGGGGAGGGACGGTAGTCGAAAGGCCGTCTCCTCCTCAAGCGAAACCCGACACGCGACAGACCCAGCGCCAATTCATGAAGACGAAAAGGCTGGAGGGGGGACGGCCCTCCCGTGCTCTGCTCGTGCACACGAAGGCGTAGGAGTGGGGACGTCCTCGTCCCCGGCCAATGGAGTCGCACAATGTGTTGGCGGGGCGACGAGGACGTCTCGTCCCCCGCCATTGCGAGTGAACACGGTGTTTCTCGGCGACGGGCCGTCGCCGCTCCACTTCCTGAATCGGCCCTGCGACAAACCCGACACCCAACCTTGCGCCTTCGCCTAAACCGGCTACAGTGCGCACGTCTCCGCCTGCCGCCGGCATGCCGCCGCCCGGTCCAGTGGCGGGACCCGGAAAACGCAACACTGAAAGGATAACTGCTGTGAGGACGACTGTTGTACTGGCTCGATCGATCGCCCTGGGACTCTTGGCGTGTGCCACCTGGACCGGCCTCCTGGCCCAAACCACCCTCGAAGACATGGTCGATCAGGGAAACGCCTCCTGGATGCTCGGCAAATGGCAGGGCTCGACCGATGACGCAACCACGGTGACCCTCGAGTTCTCGTGGGACCTGAACAAGCATGTCGTTGTGATGCACGGCAAAGTGGGTTACGACATGGAATTCAAGGGCTACAGCGCTCTCGAACCCGGCACATCCGAGGTCAAATACACCGGCTATGACAATCGCGGCGTTCTGAGCCGCGGCACGTGGGATCTCGAAGCCGGCGAATTGACCCTGCGCCTCGAAAGCAAGACCGCCGACAGAAACTCGAAGATGGCCGCCGTCTTCACCGGCAGCCCAACGCAGGGCCTCGAAGTCCGGTTGCACGGCGTCAGCGACTACGGCAGCATCTCGTATCCCGCCCGCACGACCCTCAAGCTCAAAAAGCAGTAGCAAAGCAATGGGGTCAGATCCGTAATGGGTGACTCCTCTACTTTATGAGTGAGTCCCCGGGCGCACGAGAAAACGCACGCTTCCAGCCGGCGATGAGTTCCTGAAACCGCTGGCGGATCGAACGTCCGGGTTCTTGGTTGAGACCTGTCCACGGCATCGCAGGACGCGCGTGCAAATCGCCGTAAGGGCCGGCTACCGGATGCGCGTGGCTGAGGCCGAGTTCGGTCCCGTAATAAATGACGGGAGGCTGCGGTTGCAGAAACTGCAGGGCGGCGGCTTCGAGCAGACGATCCACTCTGCCCTTCGCCTCGTGGAGGAATCGGTTAACGTCGTGGTTGTCGAGGAAACTGGGCAGGCAGGCGTCCCACTCGAAGCGGGCGTAATGCGCGTCCAGCGCGGCCTGCACCTCCCCAGGATTAACCGGCCCTGCCCGGCGGGCCACCCGTTGGCAGAGCAGGTTGCGGAAGCCGAAGTCGAGCACGCCATCGAACACCGTTGCGTACTCTGCCTGGACCGCATCCGTTATGTCATGGCCGAGTTGGGCCTCGAAGAAGTAGCGGCGTTTGTCAGGCAGTCTCAGCGTGACCAAGTGCTCCCGCCGCACACCCATCAGCGTGGCCTCGCCCATCAGAAACACGCCCGGGCGATGCGCTTTGAGGTCCGCCCGGAAGGTGCGCCAGAAGTCCATTGATGGGCCAACCACGTGATCCATCCGGAAACCGTCTACGCCCCGGTCGAGCCAACGCTTGCACTCTCCCAACAGGTAAGAGCGAACATCGGGATGGTCGAGATTGAGCTTCGGAAGTTCATCGAAGTGCAAGAAGCAAAGCGGCCGGCCATCGCGGCCGAAATGGAACCACTCGCGGTACGGGCTGTGCGGATCGGCAATCGCCTGCTGGAAGAAGGGGTGCTCGCGGTGGATGTGGTTGGGGACCCAGTCGAGGAGAATACGAAAGTCGGGGCGGGCGGCTCTCATCAGGGCGTCCCAAGCCCGTTCGCCGCCGAATCTCGGTTCGACCCGGTCGTATGCGAGGACATGGTAACCATGATAGGCCGCAGATGCTGTAACGGGCGACAGCCAAAGCGTGTTGACACCTAATCCGCGCAGGTAGTCCAAGCGGCGGGTAACGCCGTCAAGCGTTCCCCCGCAGAAGACCGGCAGTCGGGACCGAGAGGGATCGAGGGTGGTTGCTGCCGCAGCAAAACGGTCCACCAGAAGGTGATAGATGACAGCCTGCCGCCACCAAGAGGTAGGGGCAGGGGGCGTTGCTTGAGCGTCAGTGGCGAGAGCCTGCATCCTGGAAAAACGTAGAGGTCATGGCTTGGCAGTCGCTACCCCTTGGAAGAAGACAAAGAAGATGGCTCCGACCAAGTTGAACAACAGAAGCGCTCCCCAGAACCAGCGGTGCCAGCCCGGACCCGGCAGTGCCGTGGCTGCCGGCTGTTCCGTGCACTGCGCACACACGGAGGTTCCGCTGTCCTTCGACTTGTTCTCTCCGCGAGCCTTCGCCAGCGTCGTCTCCCAGCCTAGATCACCCAGATTCTGATCGGCCTCAGTCTTCGCCAAGTGCCGACCGATCGAGGTGATGCTTCTGCTCAACTCCAACGACCGGACGAAGAACAACACACCAATCACAAATGGCAGAAGGTAAGCGGCTGCGGGAAGCGCGCTCGACTGATGAGCGAGAAACCACGCCCAAGTTGCGGCAGTCGCTCCGATGCCGTAGATGACATTCTGCTCCCCGATTTGGATCTTGCCTTCGATCTCCTTTCGCAGGCACTCGTACTGCTTGAGCAGGAGTTGTTCTCGCGCATTCATGCGAGACCAGAAGATGGTGGGCGAGGCCTCGGACCGCAAGAGAAAAGCCGCGACAAAGATCGGACGTGGTGCTGCCGTGATCGTCACCAGAGCCCCATTTTCCCGGAAACTGGGCCGAAACCGACCGTTCTCACACTTGGACACCATCGCGCCTCCAGCGGTCGGCCTGACACCGTGCCGGGCATGGTCGGCGCCATCCAGACCTTCGGCCAACTCATCCATGCGCACCCGCACATCCAACCCAACGGACCATAATGCGGTGGGCCGATTCCCCGAACCGGGCGACGACGAACTCCTGGCCGGACCAGCCCGCAACTTCCAGGTGTTCGATCCGCTGGACTTCCTGGCGGAGGTGACCCAACACATCCCGGATCCGGGCAGCAAGTTGTTGCGCGACTACGGGTGGTATTCGCACAAGACTCGCGGCCAGCGGACCCAACGGGAAACGTCGGCGGGCGTCGGAACGGGGATTGCCGCCCGCTCACCCACGGCCCGGGAGGCCCGCAAAGGCTGGGCCACGCTGATCAAGCAGGTTTACGGGTTTGGCGCGGCTCAACCAGGATTGGCAGCCCCGGCACGCTCACGAGGTCTTGATCACCGAGAGCTTTGTCGATCACGCCGCGGGAATCGACGGAGAACGATGGAATACGAACAGCACGGAAACAACAACGAATCAAACCGTTTGCATTGCTGGTCCTGCTGGCGGCGGCGCATGCTATCGTCGCGGCTGCCGGTGACAAGTTGGAACAGAAACTCATCGAACCGCCGGTTCGAGGGTCCATTGTGCCGACTTTCACGTTTTCCTGTCAGAATTCGCCAAGACAGTTGGGGGGCTCACGATAATCTCGACCGAAATGTCACCGTGTCTGTCTTCCCGGGCCGGCAAGCGATCTGAACCGAGCCAGGCGAGGTTCGGATCATCGGCCTCTGGTGATGTCGCAGTCGGCAGAACCAGCCCAAGCACTCTGCTGTCCATGCACGATGTCACAAAACCACCAACCTAACCCGCATTTCAGGTGAAATGTCACGGTGACCAGTCAGATGACATCAAAAGCTGGTGAGAAATGCGCGCTAAACAGTGAGTTCTAAATGCGCATCATGAAAACGCAAGCACGCGAGTCCGGGCGCGCGGTGTCACTCAGGGCACTGCTGGCTGTGGCCACCATCCTTCTGCTGTATCCGGCTTGGGCCGCCGACCCAGTGAAGCCGCACAAGACCTTGCCTCTTCCGGGCGAAGTCTTTGACGTCGAGGGCCACACCGCATTCGTGATCCTGCCGGCAGCCGAGAACCGGCACCCTAACCGCCCCGTGCCGTGGGTGTGGTATGCGCCCACGCTGCCCCATCTCCCCGAGGCCCGCGAGAGCTGGATGTTCGAGCGTTTCCAGGCGGACGGCATTGCCATCGCCGGCGTGGATGTCGGCGAATCCTACGGCAGCCCCGAGGGCCGCGGTTGCTATTCGGCCCTCTATCGCGAACTCGTCGAGCGGCGCGGTTTCAGCCGCAAGCCTTGCCTGCTCGCCCGCAGTCGTGGCGGGTTGATGCTGTACAACTGGGCTGCCGAGCATGCCGAGTCGGTGGGCGGGATTGCCGGCATTTACCCGGTCTGCAACCTCCGCAGTTGGCCCGGCGTCGAGAAGGCGTGCGCTGCTTACGGTCTGACGGCCGCGCAACTGGATGAACAACTCGTCCACCATAATCCGATCGATCGCCTCGCCCCGCTCGCCAAAGCCGGCGTGCCCATCTTTCACATCCATGGCGATGCGGACAGCCTGGTGCCGCTGGCAGACCACTCGGAAGCGCTGGCCCGGCGCTATCGCGAGCTCGGCGGCTCGATGCGACTGCGGATTCCGCCGGGCCAGGGCCACAATGTCTGGGATGGCTTCTTTGAATGCGAGGATCTCGTCGAGTTTGTCGTGGCCCAGGCCAGCCCAGCGGCATTGCGCGAACCGTCGCCAACTCGGTTCATGAACCCGCCGATGGACGCGCGCCCTGGTGCCTTTTGGGACTGGCTCAACGGCAACATCGATCTCGCTCAGATCACCCGCGAACTCGATGAGATGAAGGCCAAAGGAATGTCCGGAGCCGAGATCTGGGATATCGGAGTCATCAGCCCTGATCCAGACGAACCCCTCCCGGCGGGCCCGGCTTTCCTGGGACCGGAATCGCTCAAGGCCATCCATCATGCGATCGGCGAGGCGGACCGGTTGGGCTTGCGCCTCGGGCTGGTCGCTTCAAGCAGTTGGAACGCCGGTGGCAGTTGGATTCAGCCGCGCGACGCCATGAAAGGTCTTTACCACAGCGAAGTCACCGTCAACGGCCCGACCCGGCTTTCGCGCGTGTTGCCCTTCCCAACGAGCCGCGCGCCCAAGGGAACGAATGGCTTGCCGATCTACTACAAGGAAATCGCCGTGCTGGCTTTTCCGCAAACGACGAACAAGATCATTCGCGATGCCAACGCCGTCATCAACCTCAGCGCCAACACGGACGGCGACGGACGGCTCACCTGGGACGTCCCCGCTGGATCCTGGGTCATCGCGCGGTTCATCACCAGCAACACCGGACAGAAGCTCATGGTGCCCAGCCCCAACTCGAACGGCCTGCTCATCGATCACCTGGACGCCCACGCCGCCGAAACCCATTTCCGCCACATCATCGACCAACTCCTCAAGATGCGCCCGAGCCTTGACGCCCTGCGCTACATGGAAGTGGACAGTGTCGAGGTCAGCAACCAGACGGACTGGACCGATTTGTTCGTCGAGGAATTCCAGCGGCGCCGCGGTTATGATCCGATTCCCTATCTGCCCGTGCTCAAGGGTAGCAGTTTTGCCGACCCGCAAGTCACTTCCCGGTTCCAGCACGACTACCGCAAGACGGTGAGCGATCTGTGGATCGACGGGCATTACCGCGCATCCACCAGGTTCCTCAACACCTACGGAATGCAGCTCGTGGCGGAGGCCGGCCACGGCGGCTACCCGCGCGCCGAACCCCTGCGCGCCTGCGGCGCGGTGGATGTGCCGCGCGGCGAGTTCTGGAACGGCGCGCAGTTCTGGGTGGTGAAAGAAGCGGCGTCCGCGGCCCACATCTACGGCCGGCAGATCGTGGATGCGGAGTCTTTCACCGGCTGGAGGCATTGGCAGGACGGGCCGCTCGAATACAAGCGCCTGGCGGACACCGCGTTCTGTGACGGCCTCAACCGCATCACCTTTCACACCTTCGCCCATACCCCGCCGCGAGGCGGAGTGCCCGGGCACATGTATCACGCCGGCGAACACTTCAACCTCAACTCGACCTGGTGGCCGCAAGCCGGGCCGATGTTGTCCTATTTCTCACGTTGCTGTTATCTCTTGCAGCAGGGTCTTCCGGTAGCCGACGTCGGTTTCTATTACGGCGACGACGCGCCGAACCTGGTGGCTACCCGCCGCATCGGGCCTGATTCCAAACGACTCGATGGCGCGACCTGCGCCCACTGTGGCCGACCCAATCCAGCCCCCGCCGACGCGCTGGGAGCCGGCTACGACTATGACGTCCTTGACTCCGACGTGATCCAGAACCGCATGGAGCTTAAGGAGGGACGGCTCGTGCTCCCCCATGGCGTGAACTACGCCGTCATCGTCTTGCCGGATCGCCCTGACATCCCGCTGCCGGTGCTCGAGAAACTGGAAGTGCTCGTTCTCGATGGCGCAACCCTGCTCGGCCCCAAGCCTTCGCGCAACACGTCCCTGGCTGACTACCCACGCTGTGACGAACAGGTCCAGAAGATCGCAGGGCGGATGTGGGGGGCAGACGATGGCGAGGGAGAGCGCCACCACCGTTACGGAAAAGGCTGGGTCGTAGCAGACCGCAATCGCGTCCGCGAGACTCTGCAAGCACTGGGCATCGGCCCCGATTTCGCCTACACGAGCCCAGGAAAGCCGGTCGATCTGGACTACATCCACCGCCGCACTCTGGATGCCGACATCTACTTTGTCAGTAACACCCGAATGGAGGAGACCGAGGCCGACTGCGTGTTCCGCGTGCCCCGGCGGGGGGCGCAACTGTGGTTTCCCGACACGGGCGAGATTCAGTCGTGCCTGGATGCCGAGAGTGTGGCCGGCGGGGTGAAGCTGAGGCTGCGCCTGCCGCCGGCCGGGTCGGTCTTTGTTGTCTTTGGGGCAACAGCCGCGCCCACGCTGCCGACCACCCTTCCACGGGCGCGAACGGACGTGCGGGGGGTCTTCGAGATCCCTGGCCCCTGGGAAGTGAGATTCCCTCCGAACCTGGGCGCGCCTCCCTCCCGCGTTTTCGAGGAACTGGTTTCCTGGACCACCGTTCCGGACGATGGAATCAAGTACTTCTCCGGCACGGCCACCTACCTGAAGCAGTTCGACGTGGAGGCCTCGATGCTGGCCCACGGCGATCATCTCGAGTTGGACCTCGGGCAACTGCGGAACGTCGCCGAGGCAACCCTCAACGACCAACCACTGGGCATTCGCTGGAAGCCGCCCTTCAGCTACGACGTTACCGGCCTCGTCCGGCCCGGCAAGAACAGGCTGGCGGTCAAGATCACCAACCTCTGGGCGAACCGCCTGGCCGGCGATGCCCAGCTCCCGCGCGACAAACGCATCACCCGCATCACGCAAAAAGTGGGCCTCGGCGGCCCCTTGGAAGCCGGCTTGTTCGGGCCCGTCCGGTTGCGCGTCGTTTCCAATGACGGCTCGGCTTCCGCCCGTCCGGTCAACAGACCCAACGGGCTGGATGCCGGGAAATGAGTATCCTGACACGATGTCCTCGCTCGATTCACGACGTGGATGCGCTCGCAATGTGAACACTTGAAACCGTAAACGGGCATCCTCCGGCGAGGCTGCTGGGGGAATGCCAAGAGGAAAACAACGATGACACAAACCCCACGGATGATTCCACCCTCCACCGTTCTGTTCCTGTCGATAGGGCTCGTTGCAGCAACGGGCCTCTTTTCGGCGCATGCAGCCAGCCGGATTCACACAGGTGAGCTGGCCGGATACCTGATCGTTCCAAATGAGAAAGTACCACAGACCTACAACGCCGGCTTTTCTCAGTATGCCGCCGCCTGGCCGCTGCTACAGGACTATCCCGGCAGCGCGTTTCAAACGGGCCTGTTCGGCACGTGGATGTTTGCGCAACCTGATGGTGATGCGCCCGCCAAGAAGCTCTATTCGGATATCGAGGGCGGCTTGGGCTGGTGGCGTGACACGCGCTTCGCCACGGAAACGCCCAAGTTCATCATGGGTGGCGTGGCCCCTAACTTCATCGAGTGGGCCAACGGCCCTGGAGCCGGAAAAGGCAGAGACTGGGACAAGCCCAGCGGAAAATACGGCGTCGCTCAACTCAGTCCTTGGCTGCTGTGGCCGCCGGATGGCTTGAACCTGAAGCAGGGCACGTGCGGTGAACTGTTCGGCTACGGCTATCTGCCCCTGCCCCTGATCGACGCCAAGACAACCACGGCCGGTACGAACGTGCCGACGGGAGGCAACTGTTGGACGCTGTTCCTGAATACGGGCAACTTCAAGGGACCCGTGGCGTTCTTCACACCTTTCTTCTGGTCCGCTCACACCATCGAGGAGCCGCTCTTTCGCGGCAAGCTGTTGGACAGCCGCCCCAGCGAACCCAACCGGGCTTTGCAGATGGAAACGCAGCACATCCCCAGCGTTCAATCCGCCGATGCCCAGGGCGAGTCCTACGCCCGCATCGCCCCGACCTTCTTGCCCCGCGGACCGAACGGTGATTCGCTCGTCGTTCATCGCATTACGTCCTATAAGCGCGAGGCCCTCTGGAACGCGGTCAAGGCATGGTTCGATGGCGGGCCTCCAGCCAGCGGCGCAATCCGATCCCAGGAAGCCTATGTGCATGAGTTCGGCAGGGGCGGACGCGCCACGTGGCGAATGTACACCAATGGCGTTCCCAGTGATCAGCGGGTCAACCTTGCCTGGAGTTCGTTTGCCACGCCGATTGTGCCCGACGCCCACACTTACGGGTATCGCTGGGACTTTGCCTTCACCCGAAAGACCAACGCCATGAACAGCCCGGTGGTGGTCCTGCCGGAGTACTATCACCTCAGAACGGACGACAATCGAAAAGCGCAATGGGTCCCCGTGCAGGCTGAAGACGTCCCGCCGGAAACCGGGTTGGCCGCCGCGCAATTCCGCCGGGTTCGCAACCCGCATCCCGAACCCTACGTCACCCCCGACGATGCAAACAGTTGCTGGAGGAAGCCCGGCCCGAAAGCCGGCCCATTTCAAGCGAAGTTGGGCGATGGCAGCGTGCTCACCTACTCATGGTATCGCTTTGCCGACCAGCCCGCCATGCTGAACGCCGACCTGACCGACCAGGAGCGGGAAACCGTTCAGGCGCGCGTCGAAAAGATCCACCGAAACTGGAAGAAGGATCAGGAGTACTTGCCGGCGCCAACGATTGGCACGCTGGCGGACGTTGACCCGGCATTGATCGTCACGCCGCCGCCCGGATTGGAAGTGGGACACGTGCCGATCGTCACCCGGCAAGCCGCGCAGGAATAGCCAGCGAGGCGATCATGCGATCAGTGGCCACCGCCATGTCGACCGCGTGCGTGAGGTGGCGGATGCGAACCAACGTGAGACGGCTCGGATGGGCTTCACAAACGCGGATTGATTCAGATAGCCGGAACAAGCTGATTCGCGCCTCTTTAAGACGGAATGTCAACACCTCGTAGCCGCCCGACACACCTCGTAGCCGCCGCCGCCGTGCAGCCAATAGACCACGGGAAACCGGCGATCCGGCTCGACGTCGTAAGCCGGCGGCGTGTAGAGGTGATAGCTGCCATTCGTGCCCGCCGCCGCGATCTTCCCAAACCCCGCGCTTGTCGGCCCCGGCTCGCTTCGGCTATGCTGTCCGCGTTCGGAAAAACACTGCGACCAGAAAACCGATTTAACCAAAACACATTTCGCGTAGCTTCGGCTGCTGTCCAACTCGAAACTGGCAATTTCAATCACAGGACGGCTTTCGAGGCACGCCCCACGCGGGCGTGCCCGAAAGCGTTCCTGTGAGGGCATGCCAGTGCCTGAGTTGGGGCGTGAGTAGGTCACGCCCCTTCATTTTTCAGGCACTCGCACCCTCACGGAACGCAAGCCATCCCCAGACCCGCCTGCGTCAAGACTCCGGCGGGCAGGCAGGGCTGATTCGCACGCGAGCGTTTCAGCCCATGCCCAACCGCTCAAGAGGACGTGGAGCGTCCCGCCGGCGCCACACCGGCGCTGGCCAGCTCGACCTTGCCATCGCCGACGAGACAGGAGACAAACCGGTCACCTGTCGCGGGCTGTTTTCGGCCAACTACCTTCGCCGCCACTTTCCGAACCACGAATCCTTCTCCAAAACCGAGGAAATTGCGGAGCTATATCAGGCCGCCCGCCGCCGCTGGGAAGACAACGCCGATGGCTTGCGGAACCAGAACGAAGCTTACACCCGCACCCAGTTTCTCGATCCGCTGCTCGGCGGTCTTGGCTGGCAGTTTATTCCCGAAACCCAGCTCCCGCGCGGCACAAAGATCGAGAGACCCGACTACTGCCTCTTCCCGGACGCCGCCCGCCGCCAGCAGGCCGCCGCCCAGCCGACCAACGCCGCCACCTTCCCTTTCGCCGACTCCGTGCTCGAAGCCAAACGCTGGGGGCACTCGCTCGACAAGGTGTCCGAGCGCGAAACGCCTGGTCGCTTTCCCGCCGAGCAAATCGAGAGCTACCTCCGCGCCGCGAAGGACGCCACCGGCCGCCGCTTGTTCAACTGGGCCATCCTCAGCAATGGCGCGCGCTGGCGGCTTTACACCGAGCACGCAGGCAACGGCGCGACCTTCGAGTTCACGCTGGTGGACTCGCGCGGGCAGTTCTGCTCGATCGAGGATTTCCGCCTGTTCGCCGCGCTGTTTCGTCCGGCGGCCTTCGCGCGCGATGCCGACGGACGTTGCCTGCTGGACCGCGTCCGCGAGGAATCCCTCAATCGGCAGCTCGAACTCGAGGAGAACCTTCGCGAACGCATCTTCGATGTCCTCGAAGACCTCGCCAACGCCTTTCGCGAGCACGCGCCCAACCAAATCACCCCCATGGACTACCCGGCGCTCTATCAGACCTCGCTCATCTTCCTCTACCGGCTGTTGTTTGTGCTCTACGCCGAGAGCCGGGAGCTCCTGCCGGTGTTTCTGCCGCCGCGCGAGGGGGCGAGCCTCCTCTATCGCAACCGCTTCTCGCTCGCCGCGCTCGTGCCGCGCCTAAAGCAACCCGCCGCCGATTTCCAGTCCGGCACGCTCTGCGACCTTTACCAACGCCTGCTCGACCTCTTCCACCTGATTGACGGCGACAGCGAGGCCTTGAACCGCGAAGCCAAGGTCACCCGCTACAACGGCGGCCTGTTCGACGCCACCCAGAATCCGCACATCGAACGCTGGCGCGTGCCGGACCGCGCGCTCGCGCACGTCCTGCAACAGTTCATCTTCGCCCAGCCGCCCGCCAGCGGTCGCCGCCGCCAGCAGCAAATCGTCACCGACGAAACGGTGGACTACGCCTCGCTGGAAGTCCGCCAGCTTGGCGACATCTACGAGGGCCTGTTGGGCGCGCATCTGGAGGCAGACGCCACCGGCCGGCTCACGCTGCGCAACGAAAAGGGCGAGAACCACCGCGAAGGCATCTACTACACGCCGGACTGGGTTGTGACCTATCTTGTTCGCGAAACCCTCCAGCCTTTGCTCGATGAGATTGACCGGAGCGAGTCGGTTCAGAACGCCCTGCGCCAGCGCAGCGAGGAGCGCCGCCGCGACAACTCCTTCACCCACGCCGTCCTGCGCCTCAACGTCCTCGACCCCGCGATGGGCAGCGGCCACTTCCTCGTCCGGGCCACGGTATTCCTGGCCGACGCCATCCGCAAGCACCCGACCACCCGCGTCATGACCGCGCAGGTGGTCACGCACGGCCAGCAACGCCGCACCCGCCGCGACATCGAGCAGGCCGGCCTCGTGCCCGTGCCGCCCGGCGTTTCCCAGCAGCAGGCCGAGACCGCTTACTGGCGTCGCCGCGTCGTCGAGGCGTGCATCTACGGCGTGGACCTCAATCCGCTGGCCGTCGAACTCACCAAGCTCTCGCTCTGGCTCACCTGCATCGCCGTGGACGAGCCGTTGAACTTCCTGGACCACCACCTGTGCCAAGGTAATTCGCTGCTATCCGCCGCCACCGAGGAACTCGGCCACAGCCCGCACGCTACCTTCGACGAGCGCGACCGACAGGTCGTGCTGCCGCAAGATCAACTCGCCAGCGCCCTCCGTGCGGTCATCGCTGAGAATCACCGCATCGAGGGCACTTATGCCACACACATGGCCGAGGTGAAGGACAAGGAGCGCCGCTGGCGCGCCGTCCGTGCCCAGATGAAACCATTCATCGAGATCGCCGACCTCTGGCTCGCCGCCGCCGACGGGCTGGCCGTCAACGAGCTGGATTACCAAACCCTCGTCCGTCTTGCGCTGAACCAGCTTCCGCGCCCCGAGCGCGCCGCCGCCGAACGGTTGGCCGACTCTTTCGCCGACGCATTGAAGGTCAGGCGCGAAGCCCACCGCGCCTTTCACTGGCAGCTTGAACTGCCCGACGTGTTCTTCGCCGAGGACGGCTCACCGCGCCCGGTGGCGGGACGCGGTTTCGACGCCATGCTGGGCAACCCGCCTTACATCACACGCCAGACCATGTCGGGCCAGCCGTGGCTGGCGCTGGCCGACGCCCGCCTCGGCTACGCGCAGGACACCTACGAATGGTTCACCCGCCTGGGCTTCCGGCTGCTCCGGCCCGGCGGGCGCATCGGCTTCATCACCGCGGACACTTTCTTCACCCTCGAAAACTTCACCACGCTGCGCGAACTGCTGCAAAGCCAAGAACTCACGCACCTCGGCCAGTGCGATCCCTTCGACGCCACCGTGGACGCCGCCATCTTTGTGGCGCGGAAAAAGGGGAGCGCAGGCGTCGCGCCTGCCGATTCCGGCGTCCCGCCGGAATCATTGTCCACACAGACCGCGGCTCGCGAGGCGCGAGCGCTCCCCACCGAAACGCTCCTCTTCATCCAAGCCCGACCACGAACGGCTCGCGATGGCCGCAAGACACGACCGGACAAATGGCTCAACCAACTTCCCTACGCGCAGGACTTGCCCGCAATCGCCACCACGCCGCTGCCGGGCGAACTCGGCACGGCCACGCACATGCAGCTCGGTCCGCCCGACGCGCCGGACACGTTGCGCCTTCACCGCGTGCCCGTGGCGCTTTACCGGGCGGCGCACAAACGCGCCTTCTTCGAGCCGCGTCCCGGCACCCTCCGGCTGTTCGCGCGGTTCAACGAACCGGTGAAACGCCTCGTCGCCGAATGGTGGCCGCGCATCGAAACCTCGGAGAAGTTCACTGACAACGCCGCCCCCATCCAAGCATACCAGCGCACGTTGCGCCCGGGCGACGTGACGCTCGTCGGCCTCGTCGCCCAGGGCGGCCAGGGGATGCGAACGGCCAACAATGCCCGTTTCCTCGGCTACCTCGCTGGCACACCGCAGGCGAGGGACATCCTCGCCCGCCGTGAAGAATGGACGCAGCGCTGGCTCGCCAGTCCGAAAATCCGGCCCGTTTTCCTGGACCTGCTCGCCAAACACGGCGGAGACCCGGCGCATCCCACGCGCAACAGCGCCGCGTGGGAAGCCTGCGTCGAGCCGCTCCGCGAGGAGTTCGACGCGCGGGAACTCGGCTTTGGCAAGACCGACCTTTACCGCATCGTGCCTGCCGAATTGGCTGCGGTCGAGGACGACTTCCAGTTTGCCTGGCAGCAACGCAAAGCAGAACTGCTCGCCCGGTGGCGCAGTGAGGCAAGCCTTGCGGGCTTTTGGCGGACAGACGAGCTGGGCGCGAGCGAAGAACGGCAACGCGCCCGCAGGCTCAAGAAGGGGAAGACCGTTTCCGACGACGACTTCTGCCTGCTCTGCCAAGAGCTTCAACGCTGGGTGGCCGAGGAAAACGCCGTCCGCAAACGCCAGCGGCTACCGACCATCCCGCGCGACGCCCTTGGCATGCGATCCGCCGAGAATTACATCGACACCGCCGACGTGCCGCGCATCGCCACCATCTACAATGGCCTGAGCGCGCGCGGCCAGTTCGTGCCGTTTCGCAAAGGCGACCCCGAAGGCAACCGCTGGGTGGACAACGAGCCGCTGTTCGTCTGCTGGTCGAGGGAAAACGTGGATTGGCTTTCGACTGCGCCAGAAGCGCGATGGCAGGGACACAGGTTCTTTCTAACAGCGGGTATCACCTGGACCGCCGTCGCCAACCATGTCGCCATGAAGGCGCGTTACCAAGATCCGTGCGTTTTTGACGCCGACAGCATGCGGTTGACGCCGCGTGCGTCTGTCATCCATCCGCTGGCGTTCCTTGCTCTGCTGAACTCGAACGTCGTGAGCTTCCTGAAGCTGAAGTTCATGAAGCACACGCAGAAGTGGGAGATTGGGGATCTCCGGCAGTTGCCCTTGGTCACGCCCAGGGCAGCGGAAGCGCGGCGATTGCAGCAGTTGGCAGAGCGGGCGATGGAAGCCAAGCGCCTGACCTTCACCGGTGGCGACGCGCCCCACGCGCTGGTCGCCTTCGCCCGCAACCTGAGCGCCGACCTGCTCGCCCACGCACCCGCCTACCTGCATCCGCCCGCGCAACAGCGCCTGCTGGCCACCCCCGCCGACTGCCTCGAAGTCATCGAACTGGCCGTGAACTGGGAAGCCGAGAAACTCTACGGTGTGGAAGGCCGCGGCCCATTCGACGAGTTTTGATTCTGGGCACCCGCAGCCAAGAGTCTATCTCTGCCCTGTGCGGTCAGCACCTCACCCAAAGCACCCAATCGCCGCGACCAGCATCAGCCAGCACCACGGCGGGCCGCAGCTTGGCGGCGGAGAGGTCGGAGAAAGGGAGTTGGACGAGAACTACGGTTTGGGTTGCAGGTGTGACCACGCCGCGTCCTCCTCGGGGCGATTCCAGTCCTCAGCCAGGGCGCGCAACGCCGCAAAAAGCGTGAAACCACCGACCGCGAAGGGCGGATATGAGGCTGGAACACGCGCTCGTCTTGAATCGGTCACCTCACGCGGCGGGGACCGAGTCGCAGTGTTCGCTGATGTCCTGCTGGATCGCATTGGCGATGGTCTTGTCGGCGATGTCAGCGTACCGATCAAGCCCGGCAAGGCCAGCCCGCCCGCGACCCTGCCGCCGGTGACTTTTGGGAAAGCCCGCCGCCTCATTTGCGCGCAGGGGAATCCGCCTCGACTGCGCCTTGCGCTTTCTCGAGCGCGGGTTTCAATTCCGCGATAGCCGCTTCCGCTTCCTTGAGGCGGCGTTCGAGGTCGTCGCGTTCGAGGATTTTGCGGAGCTGATTGCCCACGTAGTTGCGGGCGGCTTCCGGCGTCATGTTCTCCTGGATGGCCACCTTGACGGGCGTTTCCTCGAGAAGCCAGTCGTCGCTGCGCTGCGCGGCAAGCGGCACGCCGTGGCCGTTGACGATGTTACCCATCGGGTTTCTCGCCCACGCATAGCGGAAGTGAATTGGCTCCGGCACGAAGCGGCTGCTCAACACCAGGATGTTGCGTTGATACTGGGGCTGATTGCGGTTGTTCTTGGCGCCGTCAGTGAACCAGTCCACCTCGGCCGGATGGAACCGGCGGTCCTTGCCGGCAATGGCGAAGCCGAGCATCCGCCCGTCGCTGTCATCGCGGGTCTTCACGTCCGTGCTCAGCGTCAGCTTCATCGTGCCGCCGCCGACTTCAACGTTCTCGATTGTGGGCGGGAGCCACCAGGCCTCGCCGTCGCGGCCCTTAAACAATCCGTAGCGCGTCGCCAGCGCCCACTTGGCGGCGCGTTCGCCGACGGGGATCTTCATCTGCGGATGATACCAGGCCTTGCGCAAGTCGAAGCTGCTCGCGAAGCCGATGTTCTGGTCCCCCGCGTTGCGCAGGTCGCCGAAGGTCTGGTAGTGCGCCTCGCGGATGTAAATGCCGGCGTCGTACATCGGCACGAGGAAGTTGTCGCGGGTCTGTGGCTGGCTGTCCGTGCAAAGCGAAATGATGCAGAACGGCAGCTTGGGATCGGCGAAGGTTTCGCGCCAGGACGCGATCATGGGGGCGAAGACCTGCTGGTACATCCGCGCGCCGGCGGAGCCGTTGAAGGCGTTGTTGTAGCCCTGGTGCCAAACGGTGCCCGCCACCGCCAGGTCGCGCAGCGGACGCATGACGCTGGCGTAGCAGTAGCCCGGACGGTTGCGGTCGGCGACCGGCCCTAGCCGCAAATCGCTGGGTGGTTTGCTGTCGGCGGGGATGGACTGGCCCCTGGCTTGCAAGTTCTTCAGCCGGTGTTCGTAGGCAGCCACGCGCGCCTTGAGATCGGCTTGAGGATCGAACGCGGCGATGCGGTCGGCCCAGTCTTTCAGCATCGCCTGCGTCTCGGCGCCCTCGATCTTTTGCAGCACATCCTCGGGCGTCCACGTTTCAAGGGTGGTCCCGCCGATGGAGCAATCAATCAGGCCGATCGGCACGCCGCTGGCCAGGTGGACGCGGCGCCCGAAGATGTAACCAATCGCGGAGAATGCCCGCACGGTCTGGGGCGAACAGGTATCCCAATCGCCTTTGCGAAAGTGCTGACTGAACCAATCGCTCCATTCGTGCAGACGCTCGAAACTGTGGACCGAGGCGAAGCCCTTGCCCTGCGGCACGGTCAGTAGCCGAATCTGGGGCAAGTTGGCCGAGACGATTTCCAATTCCCCATCGTCGGCGTTGCTGATGGGGAACTCCATGTTGCTCTGGCCGCCGAGAACCCAGACATCGCCGACCAGGATGTTGTCAAACGTCAGCGTTGCGCTCCGGCCTTTCACCGTCAGGGTCTGCGGGGTGTTGTTCACGGGCACGGGCTTGAGCGTGACCTGCCATGCGCGATCCGTCGCGGCTGTGGCGTGGGCCTCCTGTGCGGCGAAGAGGACCGCGACCTCCTCGCCGGGTTCGGCCCAGCCCCAGATGTTTAGCGGCTTGTCGCGCTGGAGGACCATGTTCGACTGAAATACGTTGGCGACGCAGAGCCCGGTGCCGATGGCGGGAACGTCCACCACGTCCTGTTTGGGCATCGCCCGTTCCTGCGCGGCGAAGGCCGCCGCGCCGGCCAGGCCGGTCGCCAGGATGACACCGTTCCACCACGATTTGAGCATTGGGTTCATGGGATTTTCACGAGGGTTTGGAGAATGCGCAGTGGGTTATTCATCGCGGCAGAGCCAATCGGTGCTCGGTGGGCCGCCTCGCGGTGTCACTCCGGTGTGACTGACGAGCCGGGGCCAGTGCGGCAGCGCGTCGGCTCGCGGGACCCGACGCGGTCTGCAGTGCGGACAGGAGCTCTTTGACTTTGTCCGGGTGCTGGGCGGCAAGGTTTGTCGTCTCCGCGGGGTCCGTGCGCAGGTTGTAAAGCTGCACCGCCGGCTCGCCGGGCTTGGGCTTGATCAAGCTTGGTTTGGTGAAGCCGCCGGAGCCGAGTCCGTTGATCAGTTTCCAATCGCCGGATCGAATCATCATCATGGACGGAGCACTGCCGGCGTGCATGACAATGGGCGGGCGAATGGGCCTGTCGGCAGGCCGCACACCGTCCAGCACCGGCACGAAGCTGAAGCTGTCCGGCCCCGCCTCGTCCGGCAGCGCGGCGCCGCAAATCTCCGCGAACGTCGCGAGCAGGTCCGTGAAGCAGATCGTCTGGTCGCTGACGGTCCCCGCCTTCACCCGCCCCGGCCAGCGCACGATAAACGGCATCCGGTGCCCCGCCTCCCAGGCGTCGCCCTTCATTCCGCGCAGGCCGCCGGCTGCGTCATGCCCAAGCCGCGCCACATCGGCCGGCAACCACATCGGGCCGTTGTCAGAGGTGAAAATCAGCAGCGTGTCCTGCATCAGGTTCGCGTTCTCCAGAGCGGCAAGCACGCGGCCGATTTGGGCATCCACCATCATGACGAAGTCGCCATACATTCCTGCGCCGCTCTTTCCGGAAAACTCCGCCGAAGGCAGCCACGGGGTGTGGGGCGCTGTGTAGGCGAGGTAGAGCATCAGTGGCTGGCGCGCGTCGCCCATCTTGCCGGCGTGCGCGTGGATGACCGCGCAGGCTTCGTCCGTGAGTCTCGGCAAGACCTCTTTCAAGTCCATGCCGGGCGCGATCCCGCCGCCTCGCCAAAACTCCCCCTGGGTCGAGGCCCATCCCGGCGAGTGGTGTTCCTCGATGTGCTCCGTCGGCGGGGTCACGGCCCGGTCGCCCCGGATGAAGAAATACGGCGGGATGTCCGTGGAGGCGCGAAAGCCGAAATATGTGTCAAATCCGCACGCCACCGGGCCGCCGGGCAGCGGCTTGTCGTAGCCGTCCTCCTGAAAGCCGAGATGCCACTTGCCCACCATCGCGGTGCGATACCCTTGCGCCTTGAGCAGCGACGCGATGGTCATTTGTCCTTTCTCGATCAACGGCTGCTTGGGCCACCGCGAGATGTCGGTGCGAAAAGGATACCTTCCCGTGAGCAGCCCGTAACGCGAGGGATGACACAGCGGGCCGGGCGCATGAGCGTCGGTGAACCGCATCCCTTCCCGAGCCAGTCGGTCAATATGGGGCGTGGCGATTCTCGAGTTTGGGTTGTAGCAACCGGGATCGCCATAGCCCAGGTCGTCCGCGAGCAGGATGAGGATGTTCGGCTTGCTGGCCGGCTTGGGCGCGTCGGCGGCGTGCAGCGCGGCCAGTGACGCGAGCAGGACGGCCGTGAGGAGGCCATTCAAGATTCCAGTCTCTGTGCGTGTCATGGGTGGCAAGAAAGGGATGAAAGCTGAGGACGAACAACGTGAAAAGGCATCGTGGGGGTTCTCTTTGCTACTTCAGCCGCTTCAAGTCGGGGCGCTCCTGCGCGACTCGCCACCGGCGAGCAGGCGAGGGCGTTGAGCGTGCGCGGGATGGCGTCATCCTCTTTCGCGTGGTCCGGCTGCGCCATGCGCGCCGCGAGCGCCTCGAGTCCCCGGTTGAGAATACGTTGTGACTTCGGGCAGTCATACGGCGCGGTGGCGCTGAACGTGCCCAGCACCGACAGCTTCAGCGTGACTTCCTCCGCTTTGCCCGCCCGCCAGCGCGTGAGCGTGAGCGGGCCGCCGCCGGCTTCCGTCTCCGCCGCGGTGATGGCGCGGCCCATTTCCGTACGCGGGTCGAAGGAAAAGGGCTTGCCGCCCGCGCCGAGGAGCACGTCGCCCACGGCGATGACGCCATCCGCCGGCGAGCCTTTGTCTACGGCGGTGATGGCAATCTGCCGGGCGTCGGTGGTCACCAACTGGTCGCAAAACATCCAGCCGCGCAGCCCCGTGGGGCCGAGATTCCAGTCATGCTTCGCTTTCGCTGGAATGGCGTCGCCCGGGGTGAAATCGGGAATCGCCACCGCCTTGCCGCCGAAAGCGGCGGGCGCGAACAGAGCGAAGCCGAACCACGCGGCGCCGAGGAGTGAGAGCAGTGCGGTCTTCATCATGGCCGTGGGTGGTCAGCGGCTTTTCGGTTGAGGCAGCATTTGGAGATTCGCCTCCGCGAGCGCCTTGCCCATCAGCGCGAAAGTCCTGGCGCAGCCGAGGTAGTGGTCGCCGGCGTTGGAGGCGCCGCGTTTCCAGAGCGCGGCCTCGGCGGGCGTGATGACATCGGATTCGCGTTGCACAAAACCTGGTGAGAAATGCGCGCTAGACAATCTCCTCGCGCGCCGCATCCCACCGAACGATGCGTTGTTCCTGCTGCGATTTCAGCGACATCAGGAAGGTGGCGGTTTCAATAAACGCCTCGTCGGTCGAGCATTTCGGGGCGCCACGGGACTGGATGCAGTTCACCCAATCCACCATGTGATTGGGTTGGGCGGGGGTTTTGCCCCGCGCGTATTCTTTGGGCAGGTCGGCGCGTCGGTTGTGGCCGGCGGGGATGATTTCAAAGGTGCTGACGTCGTGTGCAATGGCGTCAAAGCGCAAGGTGGCGTCGCGTCCGCACAAGGTCACGGGCTGACTGTCCGTGCAGTTCATGCTGCCCTCGAACGTGACCATGCGGCCGAGTTTCTCGAATTGGCAGGAGGTGATCCAGGTGTCAGGCACTTCACGGTCGTCGCGGAGCAGCGCGATCTGGCCCGAGCACGCGCAGGTGTCTGGAATGCCGTGGCCAAGGAGGTATTGCACGAAGTCCATCTCGTGCGAAAGCAGGTCGCCGGCGTAGCCCGTGCCGTAGGCATAGTAACAGCGCCAGTGCCAAAAGTGGCGTTCGTTCCAAGCAATCTTCGGCGCCGGTCCGAGCCAGAGATCCCAGTTCACCTCCTTGCGCACTGGATCCGGATCGGGCCGGTCCCACTGGTCGTAATAACCGTACCAGCGCCAGTTGGGACGGTTCGGGGGAGTGGATTTGAAGCGCCCTGTGCGCACCAGCGTGATTGGGCCGAGGATGCCCTGGGCAATCAGCTCCTTGGCCTGCAACGCGCAGGTGGCCTGTCGCGCTTGGTGGCCAAGCTGGAAAACCACCTTGCTCTTTTTCAATGCGTCGCGCATCTGTTTGGCCTCGGCCAAGGTCCGGGAAAATCCTTTCTCACAATAGATGTCTTTGCCAGCCTGCACAGCGTCCAGAACCATCTGGCAATGCCAATGATCCGGTGTGGCGATAATGACGGCGTCCACGTCCTTGTCGGCCAGCACCTCGCGGTAATCCACGTATGCTTTCGCCTGCGGATTGAGGCAGCGTTCCAGCCCTTTCTGCCGATGCGGGCCGTACACGTCGCAAATGGCGTTCACCCTGACGTTCGAAGCGTGGGCGACGGCCTGCAAAAGGTCACCCCCGCGGGTGCCCAGGCCGATGCAGCCCACGCCAATGGTCTTGCCGGGGGCTGGTGCCGATAGCAGGGCCGGGGCAATTGCCGATGCGGCGGTCAGGACCGTGGTGGTTTGCGCGGCCGTCCGCAGGAACTGCCGCCGGTTGAGGTTCGCCGGGTTATTCGGGTTGTCTTGCTTCATGGTTTTCACGTTCGCAGTTTGCATTGATGGTTACAGCTTCACAAACTCGGTCTGCATTTCGCCAGTCACCCGCGCCCCGCGTTCCTCGACGAAGAGATTGATCTCCGTGCGCACGCCGAAGTCGGGCAGGTAGAGCGCGGGTTCGATGGAAAAGCACGTCCCGGGAATGACGGGCCGCTCATCATGCGTCTCGAAATTGTCCATGTTCGCGCCGACGCCATGCACTTCGCGCCCAATCGAATGGGCGCGCTCCCGGTTTCGGGCGGCGGCATAGTCCTTCATCGGCGTGACCAACGCGACCAGGACGCCATGCGGTTTGGCTTTCGGTTTCGTTTGTATTCGAGTGGTCAGTGGGTGTCTCGGAGACAGGGCACCGTTGGATCAACTGGCACGCATCCTCAGTGGCAGGCGCACCCGCTGCCGCAAGAAGCCGCTTTCTTCGCCCCCAACCGCAGTTCGATCGCCCGTGAGGTCGGCGTGATGGAAAGCCCGCCCAGCGCCGTGCAGCGCAATTCGCGCGGCATTTGTTCGGCGACTCGTTGGGCCGTTTCGATCACTTCATCGAGCGGAATGACGGGATCGTAGTTTGCCAGCGCCATGTTCGCGCAGGCGAAGGCATTGCTGGCGGCCATCACGTTCTTGCCCAGGCACGGGGCCTCGACGCGATTGGCAATCGGATCGCAAATCAGTCCCAA
>ERZ795055.785-NODE-785-length-27631-cov-6.119706_pt1 | contig 27631 bp, 23 predicted proteins | sample MGYA00375139_ERZ795055 | MGnify/ENA primary metagenome ERZ795055 (study PRJEB30184, sample SAMN05720283) | anaerobic digester metagenome | isolation source: active sludge of municipal wastewater-treating anaerobic digesters | place: USA | collected 2015-01-23 ... | reverse complement strand
CTCGTAGGCGACGATCTGCTGGGTGCGCAGGGCGATGCGGACCGACTCCTCCGTGGGCAGGGCCAGGGCCTCGTCGCGGGAGTTCGTGTGCAGGGACTGGGTGCCGCCGAGCACGGCCGCGAGGGTCTGGATGGCGACGCGGACGACGTTGTTGTCCGGCTGCTGGGCGGTGAGGGTGGAGCCGCCGGTCTGGGTGTGGAAGCGGAGCATCCAGCTCTTGGGGCTCTTGGCGCCGAAGCGCTCGCGCATGAGGCGGGCCCAGATGCGGCGCGCCGCGCGGTACTTGGCGACCTCCTCGAAGAGGTCGTTGTGGGCGTTGAAGAAGAAGGACAGGCGCGGCGCGAAGTCGTCCACGCCCAGGCCCGCCTTGACGGCCGCCTCGACGTAGGCGATGCCGTCGGCCAGGGTGAAGGCGACCTCCTGGCTGGCGGTGGAGCCGGCCTCGCGGATGTGGTAGCCCGAGATGGAGATCGTGTTCCAGTTGGGCACGCTCTTCGAGCAGTAGGCGAAGATGTCCGTGATCAGGCGCATGGAGGGCCCGGGCGGGAAGATGTAGGTGCCGCGGGCCACGTACTCCTTGAGGATGTCGTTCTGGATCGTGCCGTTGAGCTTGTCCGCGCCCACGCCCTGCTTCTCGGCCACCGCGATGTACATCGCGAGGAGGACCGCGGCGGGCGCGTTGATGGTCATGCTCGTGGAGACCTTGTCCAGGGGGATGCCGTCGAAGAGGACCTCCATGTCGGCGAGCGAGTCGATCGCGACGCCGACCTTGCCCACCTCGCCCTGGGACAGGGCGTGGTCCGAGTCGTAGCCGATTTGGGTGGGCAGGTCGAAGGCGATGGACAGGCCGGTGGTGCCCTGCTCGAGGAGGAACTTGTAGCGCTTGTTCGACTCCTCGGCGTTGGAGAAGCCGGCGTACTGGCGCATGGTCCACAGCCGGCCGCGGTACATGGTGCTCTGCACGCCGCGGGTGTAGGGGTACTCGCCGGGCAGGCCGAGGTCGGCCGCGAGGTCGCGCCCCTCGAGGGAGAGGGGCGTGTACAGGCTCTCGATCGGCGCGCCCGAGCCCGTGACGAAGGAGGCCCGCCTTTCGGGGAACTTGGCCGCGGACTTGGCCACGCCCGCCTTCCAGGCCTCGACGGCCTTCCTGAGGCTTTCGATGTCGCTCATCGCGTTCTCCTTGTCAAGGCTCGCCCACGGAGCGGGCGAGCTCGAGGCCGGCCCGCAGGGCCTTGAGGTTGAGCTCCTCCGTGCCCTTCGGGACGCGGTTCAGGACCGCCTTCTCCAGGCTCTCGGGCCGGGCCGCGCCGGACAGGCCGCCGAGGACGCCGAGGGCCACGATGTTGGCCACGACCTTCTTGCCGACGGCCGTGGCCGCGGTCTCGAGGATGGGGAGGGCCACGGTCCTCGCCTTGACGGCGGGATCGAGGGGGATCGAGGAGTCGATGATGACCAGGCCCTTGCCCATGTCCTTGCCGTAGGTCCTGTAGGCGTCGGCGGTGAGGGCGAGGAGGAAGTCGGGGTCGGTGGCCTTGGGGTAGTCGATGTCCCCGTCGGCGATGACGACCTCGGCCTTGCTCGAGCCGCCGCGGGCCTCGGGCCCGTAGCTCTGGGTCTGGACGGCCTTCTTGCCCTCGAGGATGGCCGACTCGGAGAGGACGATGCCCGCGAGGAGGAGGCCCTGGCCGCCCGAGCCGCTCAGTCGGAATTCGACGCGCATTCCCAAAGCCCTCCCTTGATGTCGCTGTAGTTGCGCTGCACGCGGCCGATGAGCTCGCCCTGCTCCGACGAGTACTCCGGCGCGGGCGCGTTGTGGAGCTCGCCTATGAGGAACTTGCCCTTCACCTTCTCTGGCGGGAGGGCGGCGGCGGCCTTGACGTTGACCGACTGGTCCTTGATCCAGTTGAGCATCTCCACGGCCCCGCCGATCTTGTTCTTCCGCCCGAGGTAGGTCGGGCACTGGCCGATCGACTCGACCACGGAGAAGCCGTCGTTCTGGAGCGCCTTCTCGATGAGGTCGATGAGCAGCGGCACGTGGTAGGTCGTGGAGCGGCCGACGAAGGTCGCGCCCGCGGCCTTGGCCAGCTCGCAGAGGTCGAAGCTCCGCTCCACGTTGCCGTAGGGGGCGGTCGTGCCCACCATGCCCTTGGGGGTCATGGGCGAGTACTGGCCGCTCGTCATGCCGTAGATCTCGTTGTTCATCACGATGGTGGTGATGCCGATGTTGCGGCGCGCGGCGTGGATGAAGTGGTTGCCGCCGATGGCGGTGCAGTCCCCGTCGCCGGTCATGACGACGACCTTGAGGTCGGGCCGCGCGAGCTTGATGCCCGTGGCGAAGGCCAGGGCGCGGCCGTGGGCCGTGTGCAGGGTGTCGAAGTCGAGGTAGCCGACCGCCCGCGAGGAGCAGCCTATCCCCGAGACGACGCAGACCTTGTTCTTGTCCAGGCCCAGGCGCTCGATCGCGCGGACCAGGGCCCCCGTGACGGTGCCGTGGCCGCAGCCGGGGCACCAGATGTGGGGAAGCCTTTCCTGCCGGAAGTATTTCAGAACGTCGGACATCACTTGGCCCCCATGATAACGTCGTAGATCTCGTCCGGGCGGAAGAGCTCGCCGTTCACCTTGCCGACCCGGATGACGCGGGAGCGGCAGCCGGCGACCCGCTCGACCTCGAGGGCGAGCTGGCCGAGGTTCATCTCCGGCACGACGATGGCCTTGGCCCGGGAGGCGAGCTCGCGGATCGCGGGCTCGGGGAAGGGCCAGATCGTCTTCAGGCGCAGCATGCCCGCCTTGACGCCCTCGCGCCTCGCGCGGCGCACCGCGGAGAGGGCGGACATGGCCGAGGAGCCGAAGGAGACGACGGCGATATCGCAGTCCTCCGTGCCCTCCTGGACGTTGTCCCACATGTCGGGGGCGTTCTTGTCCATCTTGAGCTGGAGGCGCCGCAGGAGCTTGTCCGCCACGTCCGCCTTGCCGCTGGGCGCGCCGGACTCGTCGTGGAACAGGCCCGTGCAGTGCCAGCGGTAGCCCTCGCCGAAGGGGGCCATGAGGGGCACGCCGCCGTCGGGATCGGCCGCGTAGGGCTTGTAGCCCGCGGGGCTCGAGGGGGCGGCGCGGCGCAGCGGCCGGACCTCGGCGGGATCGGGGAGCTCCACGCCCTCGCGCATGTGGCTGATGACCTCGTCGGTCAGCACGATGGCGGGGATGCGGTACTTCTCGGAGAGGTCGAAGGCGCGGAGCGTCAGGTCGAAGCACTCGCGCACGTTGCCCGGCGCCAGGGCGATGATCGGGTGGTCGCCGTGGGTGCCCCACCTGGCCTGCATGACGTCGCCCTGGGCGGGCGAGGTGGGCATGCCCGTGGAGGGGCCCATGCGCTGGGCGTTGACGATGACCAGGGGGATCTCGCAGAGGGAGGCGTAGCCGAGGCACTCCTGCATGAGGGAGAAGCCGGGGCCGCTCGTCGCGGTCATGACCTTCTTGCCCGTGAGGGAGGCGCCGATGCAGGCCGCGATCGAGCCGATCTCGTCCTCCATCTGGATGAACTTGCCGCCGATCTTCGGCAGCTCCTCGGCGCAGAGCTCGGCAACCTCGGTGGAGGGGGTGATGGGGTAGCCGGCGTAGAACCGCAGGCCAGCGGCGAGGGCCCCGGCCGTGCAGGCCTCGCTGCCCTGCATGAGCTTGACGACCTTAGGCATGGTGGGCCTCCGGGGGGATCTCGTAGTCGACGCTCCCGGCGTCGGCGGCGCGGGCCTCGTCCTCGCCCTTCTGGCGGATCTCGATGGCGAAGTCCGGGCAGCGAAGCTCGCACATGCGGCAGCCGATGCAGAGATCGGGCTTCTCGGCGAAGACCTTTCCGTTCTTGAGGGAGAGGACCTGCTTGGGGCAGAAGGCGACGCAGATGCCGCAGCCCTTGCAGTACTTCTCCCTGACGACATGGAGATAGCTCTTCTTTTGTTCGCTCATATCCTTCGCTCTCGGGGTGATTGGTATAGCATAGGCCCGCTCGCGGGCCCTGTCAAAACGCGATGGCCGAACTCGGCCCTCGCGCCACGGGAGTCCATACGCTGTTCCTCCTCGCATGCATGCTCGGTTATCTTTGAATAGCTACAATTTCCATCTAGTGGAAGACATTTTTACTAGATGGGAGTATACTCGCTTTGTTGGGACTGTCAAGTCCGAGGCGCTTTTTTGGATAAGGGCAGTATACCACGTCTTCGCGAGCGTGATAATACCTGTCCGTGACAAATGAGCCCCGTTGCCCTATATAAGGAGGCGGAGGCGGGACCTGCGCGATATCGCTTTACCGATTGCAATTTTTGCCATCAGGTGATATTGTATTCCATCTAGCGGTATTTAGGTAAACACTGCTCCTGACCTCGGGCCGCCCCAAGGCCGAAGCGAGCTCCCGGAGGGTACAAGCATGCTGGAAAGGGATTCCTCCGTCAGGGCCGTCGAGCGGGCCCTGGACATCCTCGACTGCTTCGTGCCCGGCAGGCTCGAGCTCAGCCTGACCGAGATCGCGAAGCGGATCGACCTCGCGATGAGCACGACCTCGCGCCTGGTCTGGACCTTGGAGAAGCGGGGCTACCTCGCCCGGAGCGCCGAGACCCAGCGCTTCGAGCTCGGTCCCACGATCGCGCAGATCGGCGCCGTGGGCTACGCCAACATCGACCTGCGCAAGGTCGCCCTCCCCTTCATGGCCGCCCTCAACAAGATCTACGACGAGGGCGTGAGCCTCTACGTCGTGCAGGGCGACGAGCGCGTCTGCGTGGAGCGGGTCGAGTCGAGCCAGCCCCTCAGGCGGGTCATCAACGTCGGGGACCGCAACCTCCTCACCAGGGGGGCGGCAGGCCGCGTCCTGTTGGCGTATCAGCCCGAGGCCAAGCGCAGGGCCCTCCTCGCGGGGGATCCCTTCACCACCGAGGAGGCCCTCGCCGAGCTGCGGCACAGCGGCTACACCGTCAGCCTGGGGGAGCGCGAGGAGGGGGTCACCTCCATCGCGGCGCCGGTCCAGGACGCCCGGCGCGAGGTCGTCGCGGCCCTGTCCATGTCGGGCCCCTCGGTCCGCTTCGAGGGACCCGGCTACGCCGACAAGGTCGGGAAGGTGAAGAAGCACGCCGAGCTGATCTCGGAGGCCCTGGGCAGGCGCCCGGCGAGCTGAGGCGGCGCGCTCCGGGCGCGGATCCAGGCCCGGAGCGGGGGCGGGCCTGGCCTCGGGGCCTCCCCGAGGGTATACTATGGCTAGGCCTTTTCGGCCGCGGCGCCCAGCCGGGCTCGCGGGCATATCACCATACAGGAGAGCTCCATGTCCAAGCGGCTTCTGATTCGCGACCTCAGCCTCAGGGACGGCCAGCAGTCCCAGCTCGCCACCAGGATGACCCAGGCCCAGGTCGACCGCGTCCTTCCCCTCTACAAGAAAGCGGGCTTCTACGCGATGGAGGTCTGGGGGGGCGCCGTGCCCGACTCGGTCATGCGCTACCTCGACGAGAGCCCCTGGGCGAGGCTCGAGTCCATCAAGGCGGGGATCGGCGAGGCCTCCAAGCTCACGGCCCTCTCGCGCGGCCGCAACCTCTTCGGCTACACGCCCTACCCCGACTCGGTCATCGAGGGCTTCTGCAGGAACGCGGTGCGCTCGGGCATCGGCATCATGCGCATCTTCGACGCCCTGAACGACGTGGACAACATGCGCTCCTCGATCCGCTTCGTGAAGGAGGCGGGCGGGCTCGCGGACTGCGCGGTCTGCTACACCGTCGATCCCAAGTTCTCGCGCCGCGAGCGCCTCCGGGCCCTCCTCAAGGGCGCGAAGCTCCCCAAGGAGCTCTTCACGGTCCGCTACTTCGTCGACAAGGCCAAGGAGCTCGCCGCCGCTGGCGCCGACATGATCTCGATCAAGGACATGGCCGGCCTCGTCGATCCCGCGCGCTCCGCCGAGCTGGTCAAGGCCCTCAAGGCCGAGGTCGGCCTGCCCATCGACCTCCACACCCACTGCACCCCCGGCTACGGCGTCGCGTCCATCCTCATGGCCATGGCGAGCGGGGTCGACATCGTGGACAGCGTGATCCTCTCTTGGTCGGGCGGCCCCGCGGCCCCGGCCTACGAGATCGTCCAGCTCTTCGCCGACCGGATGGGCCTGGACACGGGCGTGGACAAGGCCGCGGTGGCGGCCATCGACACCCAGCTCCGCGCCGCCCGCATCGAGCTCGAGCAGTTCGACCAGTACAAGGGCAACCGCCCGCCCATCCTCGACCTCTCCAAGCACAAGCTGCCGAGCGAGGACGCCGCCCTCTTCGACGCCGCCCTCGAGGCGGCCACCGCCCCCAGGCCGAGCTACGCCAAGGTCCTCGAGCTCTGCCACCGGATCGAGAAGCGCTTCAACTACCCCGACCCCGACGAGATCGTCCGCCACGCCCAGATCCCCGGCGGCATGTACACGAACATGCTGGCCCAGCTCAAGGAGGCCAAGCTCGAGCAGCACACGGCCGAGGTCCTCGCCGTGGTGCCCGAGGTCCGGCTGGCCTGCGGCGTGCCCCCCCTCGTCACCCCCACGAGCCAGATCGTCGGCGTCCAGGCGGTCAACTGCGTCGTGGACCGCGCCCAGGGGAAAGCCTTCTACAGCAACGTCTCCAAGAACTTCGCCGAGCTCGTGAAGGGGGCCTACGGCAAGACCCCCTGGCCCGTCGACCCGGCCTTCCGCGAGAGGATCTGCGGGGTACGCGAGGAGACGCCCTACGACACATCGAAGTACAAGAAGCAGCCTAATCCCGAGCTGCCCGAGTTCGGCGGCGCCCGGCTCGCGCTGAACGAGAAGGAGGAGCTCCTCCTCGAGCTCTTCCCGAGCGTGGCGGACAAGTTCCTCCGCGGCCAGCGCCGGCGCGAGTGGGAGGCGGCCAATCCGCCCGCCCCTCCCCCGCCGCCCAAGCCCGAGCGCTACAGCGCGGCCTTCTGGGAGAGCGAGCTGACGGCCGCCATCGAGGGCTGAGCGGCCTGGTCCTCGGGCCGAGGCACCGGCGGGGCCGCGCGCGAACGCGGCCCCGCCTATTATTACGGCCGCGCGGCGGCCCCCTAGCGGGCGAAGAGCCGCGCCAGGAAGGGGGTCGAGACGAGGATGAGGGTCAGCCTGAAGAGGTGGAACATCATCGAGATGGGCGTCTCGGCCCCCGCGTCGGCCGCCGAGAGGGCCATGCCCGACAGGCCCCCGGGGGCCGTCGCGTAGATGGCCGTGCGCATGTCGATATGGAAGACCTTGTTGAGCAGGAAGGCCGCGCCCAGGCAGAAGAGCACGAGGACGGCGATGTAGCCCAAGGCGACGGGCACGACCTCGGGGTGCTTGCGGATGGTGGCCACGTCCGAGTTGGAGACCACGACGTAGGCCACGAGGAGCTGGGAGGCGATCGAGAGGACGCTGCCCGAGGGCACGTTGCCCGACACTATTCCCTTGGCCACGAGGCCGGCCACCATGCCGCCGGTGAGGATCCCCGAGGGAAGCTTCAGGTAATTGCCCAGGAAGGCGCCGGCCCCGATGGCGGCCATGATGACGAGCTGATTGTTCATGCGTCCCGGCCTCCGAGCCGAGCTTAGTCGACTCTCCTGATCGAGTCGATGATCGTCCCGTCGCGGTACTCCACGATCCCCACGACCTCGTCGGAGAACCTCACCTCGTCGGGCACGCCGGTTACGCGCTCGATCTCGGCCTTGAGCTCGCGGATGCCCTTCACGGGCAGGCCCGCCGCGCGCGCCGCCCGGGCAAGGTCCTCGCGCCGCGGGTTGATGGCCATGCCCCGCTCCGTGACGATGGCGTCCACCGTCTCGCCGGGGGTGACGGCCGTCTGGACGCGCTCGCGGATCGAGGGCACCCCGTTGCGCATGGAGGGCACGGTGATGATGGCGAGCTTCGCTCCGGCCGCCGTGTCCGAGTGCCCGCCCGAGGCCCCGCGCAGGACCCCGTCGTGGCCGGTGAGCACGTCCACGTTGAAGTCGACGTCGACGTCGAGGGCCGCGAGGGCGACGATGTCGAGGTCGTTCACCAGGCAGCCCTTGTTGAAGGGATTGGCGTAGCAGGAGACGTCGACCTCCAGGTGGCGGGGGTTCCCGGCGATGGAGCCCGTCACCGCGGCGTCGAAGCTCTGCACGTCGAAGAGGGCGTCGAAGAGGCCCTCCTTGAGCATGTCGGCCATGTAGCCGGTGATGCCGCCGATGCAGTAGCTCCCCTTGACGCCCTTCTCCTTCATGTAGTCGCGCACGTAGCGGGCCACCGCGAGGCTCGGCCCCCCGCCCCCGGTCTGGAAGGAGCAGCCCTCGACCAGGAGGCCCGAGGCCCGGACCAGGCCGAAGGCGAGCTCGGCGATCCGGAGCTGCACCGGGTCGCGCGAGATGCGCGTGGCCCCCGTGGCGATCCGGGAGGGATCGCCTATGGAGTCCACCACGGCGACCTGGTCGACGAGGTGCTGGGGGACGGAGATGCGCGGGGCGAGGGGATAGGGGACGAGGTTGTCGGTGACCGCGACGACGTGGCCCGCGTAGCGTGCGTCGTGCATCGCGTAGCCCAGGGAGCCGCAGGCGGTCTTGCCCGACGAGCCGGTCATGTTGCCCAGGCGGTCGCAGGCGGGGGCCGCGAGGAAGGCCACGTCGATCCGCAGGCTCCCCTCCTCGATGGCGCGCGCGCGGCCGCCGTGGCTGCGGATGACGACGGGGGCCTCGAAGCGGCCCTGGGAAATGGCCTTGCCCACCTCGCCGCGCACGCCGGAGGTGTTGAGCCTCGTCACGACGCCGCGGCGGAGGTACTCGGCCACGCAGTCGTGGGAGTCGCCCAGGGAGCTCGGCGCCAGGGTGAGGTTCCGGATGCCCAGGCGCTCCGCGGCGCCGAGCACGAGGTCGACCACGGCGTCCCCGTTGCGCAGGTGGTGGTGGAAGGAGACGGTCATGCCGCTGTCGAGGCCGGAGCGCCTGATCGTCTCCTCGAGGCTCGGCGCCACCTTGTCGGAGCTCGGGGCGGGCACGCGGCGGGGGAAGGCCCGGGGCGTCCACTCGTAGGTGCCGTCCAGCCGGGCGTAGGCTCCGGCGAAGGGAGCCAGCTCGCCGAGGCCCGGCGCGCCGCGCGGCACCAGGCGGCCCAGGGAATTCTGCGTCATGTCGAGCTTCATGCGGACGGGACCTCCATGCCCGCGAGGCGGGCGAGCTCGAGGGTCCGCTCCGCCTGGGCCACCACGGGGGCGTCCACCATCTTGCCGTCGACGGCGACGACGCCCGAGCGGCGCTCCTCGGCCTCGCGCGCGGCCTTGACCACGGCGAGGGCCTTGCGCAGCTCCTTCTCGGTCGGCGCGAAGGCCGCGTGGATGACGGGTACCTGCGAGGGATGTATGGCCGCCTTGCCCGAGAAGCCCAGGGACAGGGCGAGGGCGGCCTGCTCGGCCAGGCCCGCGAGGTCGTCTATCGCGGTGTAGACCGTGTCGAAGGCCTCGAGGCCGAAGGCCTTTGCGGCGATGACCACGGCGCTCTTCGCGTAGAGGAGCTCGAGGCCGCCGGCCGTGGCCTTGATGCCGAGGTCGGCGGCGAGGTCCTGCCCGCCCAGCGTGAGCCCCACGAGCCGCGGGGACGCGGCCGCGATGGAGGCGGCGTTGACGATGGCCCGGGCCGTTTCGAGCATGGCCTGGATGCCGATGCCCCCCGGCGGGAGGCCCCGCTCGGCCTCGATCCTCGAGATGAGGCGGTCGGCCTCGAGGACGTCCTCGGCCGAGTCGACCTTGGGCAGGCGGATCGCGTCCGGCCTCGCCGGGATTATCTCGGCGAGGTCGGCGGCGAAGAAAGGCGTGTCCCGGGCGTTGATCCTGACCACGCGCTCGACGCCCCCGAAGTCGAGGGCCTCGAGCGCGTGGCGGACGAGCGCGCGCGCGGCGTCCTTCTCGGCGAGGGCTATCGCGTCCTCGAGGTCGAGGAGGACGCCGTCGGCGCCGTAGATCGCGCAGTTCTGGATCATGCCCGGGTTGTTGCCCGGGATGTACAGGAGGGAGCGCCGCGGGCGCCCCCCCGAGCGAGGCGAGCTCATCATGCGGCCTTCTGCGTCCTCTTCTGCCTGACTATGGCGTACACGAGGGAGAAGGCGGCCAGGACGAGGAAGACGGCCGAGATCGGCTTCTGCACGAAGATGCCGATGCTGCCGTCGGACAGGACCATGGAGTTGCGCAGGTACTGCTCGGTCATGCCGCCGAGTATGAGCGCGAGGACCAGGGGCGGCAAGGGGATCTCGAGCTTGATCAGGAGGAAGCCGATCAGGGCCGCGACCATCACGATGACGAAGTCGAAGGAGCTGTAGTTGAGGAAGTAGGTCCCGATCAGGGCCAAGCCCATGATGATGGGAAGCATGATGCGGGTCGGCACCCGGAGGATCTGGACGAGGGGTATGGCCAGGGGGAGGTTGATGATGATGAGGATAATGTTCCCCAGGAGCATGGAGGCGATGACGCCCCAGGCGATCTCGGGATGGTCGGTGAACAGCGTCGGGCCGGGACGCACGCCGAGGAGCATGAGGGCGCCGAGCATGACCGCGGTCGTGCCGGAGCCGGGGATGCCGAGGGTGAGGAGGGGCACCATGGCCCCGCAGGAGCAGGCGTTGTTGGAGGCTTCGGGGGCGGCGAGCCCCTCGATCGCGCCCTTGCCGAACTCCTCGGGCTTCTTGCTCAGGTTCTTCTCCATCGCGTAGGACATGAAGGTGGCGATGGTGCCGCCCATACCGGGGAGGACCCCGATGACGAAGCCCAGGGGCGAGTTGCGGATCATGGGCCAGAAGCTCCGCTTCCAGTCCTCCTTGGTGATCCAGACCTTGCCGATGTGCTTGGAGTCGAACTTGTAGACCGCGCCTATGTCCTTGAAGTTCTTGTAGACCTCGCAGACGGCGTAGACCCCGATGATGATGACGAGGAAGTCGATCCCGTCGTTGAGGCTCTCGACCTTGTAGGTGAAGCGGATGATGCCGGTCATCGCGTCGATGCCCACGGTGGAGAGCATGAGGCCGAAGCAGATGGCGATGGCGCCCTTGAGGAGGCTCCCCTGCGAGAGGGTGATGGTCGCGACCAGGGCGAAGAGCATGAGGGAGAACATCTCCGCCGGGCCGAACTTCAGGGCCGCCGCCGCGATCGGCTGGGTGAGGAAGACGAGGAAGACCATGCCGATCATGCCGCCGATGAAGGAGGCGATGGCCGAGATGGCGAGGGCCGCGCCGGCCCTGCCCTGCTTGGTCATCGGGTAGCCGTCGAAGCAGGACACGATGGCCGAGGCGTCGCCGGGGGTGTTGATCATGATCGAGGCCCGCGAGCCGCCGAACATTGCGCCGTAGTAGACGGCGCACATGGTGATGAGGGCGGTGGCGGGGTTCATCCCGAAGGTGATGGGGATAAGGATGGCCACGCCCGTGGCCGGCCCGAGGCCGGGGAGCATGCCGATGATGGTCCCGAGGGAGCCGCCGATGAAGACCCAGAGCAGGTTGGTCCAGGTGAGGGCGGTCTGGAACCCGAGGCCGAGGTTGGCGAATATCTCTTGCATAGCCGTCGGTCTCCTTTAGAAGGGCAAAAGCGACTCGATGAGGCCGCGGGGCAGGCTGAGCTTGAGGGCCACGCCGAAGACGCCGTAGCAGATCACCGAGAAGGCGACCGCCACGATGATGTTCTGGGCCGTCCTGCCCTTGTTGATGAGAAAGGAGATGAAGAGCATGAAGGCGACCGTCGAGACGAGGAATCCGACCGTATCCATCACCAGGCCGTAGGCGATGCCCACGACCGTGGTGAGGAGGATCTTCAGCCAGAGATCCTTATGCTCCTTGAAGCCGAAGTCCGCCTTCTTCCCGGCCTTGCCGGGGCGCTTGTCGAGGACCATGAGGGCGACGCCGGCGACGATCGCGGCGAGGCCGACCACCGTGGGGAAAAGCTTCGGCCCCAGGCGGTCTCCCATCCTCATCTCCGGAAGCAGCATCGTGGTGACCAGGTAGATCCCACCCACGACGACGGCGACAAGGCCGCTCAGAAAATTCGTTGTCACGTGCGCACCTCCCGTGCGGATGCCCTGCGGGTCCCTCTACGCGAAGGCGGAGGCGCGCTCGGGCGCCTCCGCCCATGGCGGAAAGGGAAGGGCCTTATTTCTTGAGGCCGACCGAGGTGAGCAGGTCGTCGAAGATGCCGGTCTGCTCGGCGAGGAATTTGCTGTGGGCGGCGGCGTTCTGGTAGAAGTCGCTCCAGCCGAGCTTCTCGATCTGCTCCTTCCAGGTCTTGGTCTGGACCATCTTGCCGAAGACGCCGTCCCAGTAGGCGACCTGCTCGGGCTTGAGCCCGGGCGCCGCTATGATGCCGCGCCAGTGGGGGAAGACGACGTCGAGGCCCTGCTCCTTGAAGGTCTTCACGCCGGGGAGGAAGGCCAGGGGCGCGGGGGAGCTGACGCCGAGGACCCGCATCTTGCCGGCCTTGTGCTGCTCGAGGACCTCGGCCAGGCCGATGGAGGTGCACTTGATGTGGCCGCCCAGGAGGGCGGGGACGATCTCGCCGCCGGCGCCGGGGTAGACGATGAACTTGAGCTTGGCCGGATCGATGCCGTAGGACTTGGCCAGGCGGAGGATGAGGAGGTGGTCGTTGTTGCCCAGGGTGGGGCCGACGCCGATGGGCACCGCCGAGGGATCGGCCTTGATCGCCGTCATCAGGTCGTTGATCGACTTATAGGGCGAGTCGGCCTGGACGGTGATGGAGATCCACTCGGACTGGAGGGCGGCGATGGGGGTGAAGTCCTTGTAGGTCAGCTCGCTCGAGCCCAGGAGCTGGTTGAGCATGAGGAGGGTCGAGGTGGCGGCGAGGTACTCGCCCTGGCCCTTCTTGCCCTTGAGGTAGGTCCAGCCGACGGAGCCGCCGCCGCCCGGCTTGTTCACGACGATCACGTTCTTCTCGACGAGCTTCTCGTCGACCAGGGACTTCTGCACGACGCGGCAGAGCATGTCCCAGCCCCCGCCCGGGTTGGCGGGAGCCACGAGCTCGATGGTCTTCGTCGGCTTCCAGGGGGCGGCCGAGGCGCCGAAGGCCGCGGCGATGATCAGGGCGCACGCGAGGATTCTCTTCATATACGCTCCTCCTAACAGGTACGTCGCTCATCCGCGCCAGGGCGCGGGGATGGCCTAGAAGAAGATGAAGTCCTTGAGCTGCTCGCCGAGCCCCGACTTCTCGCGCCAGATCGTGAAGGACTCGTCGAGGTGCTCGACCCAGATGGCCGCGGCCCGCTCGGGGTCCCGGGCCTTGAAGGTCTCGTAGAGGCTCCGCCGGCGGGCGATGCTCCGCTCGAGGCGGTTGGGCATGACGACGCGCATCACGCGGTAGCGGTCGAAGATCTCGCGCTCGGCCCAGATGAGGGCGACGAGGTGCTCGGACTTGCAGGCCGCGAAGGCGAGCTCGTTGAACTGCTTGACCAGGGGAAAGAGGGCCTCGAGCCGCGCCTCGCCCGAGAGGCTCGCGAGGGCCTCCTCGCAGCGGAGGACGACGGCCTCCATGGCCGCGAGCTCGGGGGCGGTGATGCGCACCGCGGCGTAGCGGACCGCCAGGCTCTCGAGGGCCTTGCGGATGCCGAAGGAGTGGGCGAGCTCGTTGGGCGAGAGGCCGAGGACCCGGTTCCCCCGCATGGGCACCCGCTCGATGTAGCCGGCGATCTCGAGCTTCTGCAGGGCCTCCCGGATCGGGGTCCGGCTCACCCCGAACTCCTCGGCTATCTCGGCGTCGGTGAAGTAGGTATCGGCCTTGAGCTCGCCCTGGACTATGGCCTTGCGCAGGTGCTCGAAGACGATGTCCCGCATAGGCTGGGTGCGGAGATCGGGAACATCCTTCAGAAAACCCACGCGAGCCTCCCTTCAAGGAACGGTGTCTACGGCGTATTTTTGGATTCACTATTCTGGATCCAGGATACATGGTGTATACTAGTCCAAGTTTCTGGATCTGTAAAGCGAGAAAACGAGGGAGGCGCAGGCCATGGGCAGGAATCTCGTCGAGAAGCTGATCGCCAGCCACCGGATCCCGGGCTCCGAGTCCGGCGAGGAAGTGGCGCTCCGGATCGACCATACCCTTACCCAGGATACGACGGGTACCATGGCCTACCTCCAGTTCGAGGCCATCGGCGTCGACCGGGTGCGGACCGAGCGCTCGGTGAGCTACGTCGACCACAACACGCTGCAGGTCAGCTTCGAGAACGCCGACGACCACAACTACCTCCAGGACGTGGCCGCCAGGTACGGCATCATCTTCTCCCGGCCGGGCAACGGGATCTGCCACCAGGTCCACCTCGAGCGCTTCGGGGTCCCCGGCAAGACCCTCCTGGGCTCCGACAGCCACACGCCCACGGCGGGGGGCCTGGGGATGCTCGCCATGGGGGCGGGGGGCCTCGACGTGGCCCTGGCCATGGCCGGCCTCCCCTTCTCCATCCCCAAGCCCCGAGTGCTCAAGGTCGAGCTGCGGGGCAGGCTCAGGCCCTGGGTGAGCGCCAAGGACATCATCCTCGAAGTGCTGCGACGCCTGACGGTGAAGGGCGGGGTCGGGAAGATCCTCGAGTACGGCGGGGAGGGAGTCGCGGGCCTGACCGTGCCCGAGCGGGGGACGATAACGAACATGGGCGCCGAGCTCGGGGCCACGACCTCGATCTTCCCCAGCGACGAGCAGACGAGGGCCTTCCTCGAGGCCCAGGGCAGGGGCCAGGATTACCGGCCCCTCGCGGCCGATCCCGACGCGAGCTACGACGAGTCCCTGACTATCGACCTGGGCGCCCTCGAGCCCCTCATCGCCCTGCCCCACATGCCCGACAAGGTGGTCCCGGTCCGCGAGCTCGCCGGCAAGAGCGTGGACCAGTGCTTCATCGGCAGCTGCACGAACTCCTCCTACCTCGACCTGGCCCGGGCGGCGGCCATCCTCCGCGGGGGCCGGATCGCCGAGCGCACGAGCCTCGTCGTGGCGCCGGGCTCCCGCTCGACCCTCCTCATGATCGCCAAGGCGGGCATCCTCGGGGACTTCGTCTCCGCCGGGGCCCGCATCCTCGAGTGCGCCTGCGGCCCCTGCATCGGCATCGGCCAGGCCCCCTGCTCGGGCGGGATCTCGCTGCGGAGCTCGAACCGGAACTTCGAGGGCCGCTCGGGCACGGCCGACGGCCAGGTCCACCTCGTGAGCGCGGAGACCGCGGCCGTCTCGGCCCTGCGGGGGGTCATCACCGATCCCCGGAGCCTCGGCCCCGCGGCCGAGCTCGTCCTGCCCGCGCGCTACGAGATCGACGACTCCCAGCTCGTCGCGCCGCCGGCCGACGGCTCGAAGCTGAGGATTCGGCGCGGGCCCAACATCAAGAGCCTGCCCGAGTTCCGCCCCCTCCCCGACTCGGTCGAGGCGGAGCTCCTGCTGAAGCTCGGCGACGACATCACCACCGACCACATCCTGCCCGCGGGCTCGAAGATCATGTCCCTCCGCTCGAACCTGCCCGCCATCTCCGAGTACTGCTTCGCGGCCGTGGACCCGGGCTTCCCCGCGCGGGCCCGGGCCGCGGGGGGCGGCGTCCTCGCCGCCGGGGAGAACTACGGCCAGGGCTCGAGCCGGGAGCACGCGGCCCTCTCGCCCCTCTTCCTCGGGGTGAAGGCGGTCATCGCCCTCTCCTACGCGCGGATCCACCGCCAGAACCTCGTCAACGCGGGCATCCTACCCCTTATCTTCGAGTCGAGGGCCGAGCTCGAGGCCCTCGGCCAGGGCGACAGGCTCGCGTTAGGCGACATACATCGCTCCCTCGAGGGCGAGTTCATCGAGATCAGGAACCTGACCAAGGGCCGGAGCTTCCGCGCCCGGCACGGCCTGTCGAGGCGGCAGGCCGAGATACTCCTGGCGGGTGGGGCCCTCAACGCCGCGCGGAAGGCCGCGCGGGACGCGGTCCCCGGCGGCGGCGCCGCGTAGGAGGGGGCCATGGCCCAGTCCTTCCGCTCCTGGGAGGAGCGCGCCCTTTCGGAGCCCGGGGAGCTCGCCGAGCGCGAGCTCCTCCTCCGCTCGCGGGGCCTCTCGGTCCCCGGCGGCGAGAGCCTCGTCCTCGGCTTCTACGACCAGGGGCGATTGGCGGCCACGGGGGCCCTGGTGGGGAAGGTCCTCGAGGGCATAGCCGTGGCCCGGGAGGCCGAGGGAGAAGGCGGGGCCGCGGAGGTCGTCACGGCCCTCATCAAGGCGGCCCTCGGCCGAGGCATCGGCCATCTCTTCCTCTTCTCGAAGCCCGAGGAGGGACGGCGCTTCGCGGAGCTGGGCTTCGCGCCCCTCGCCTCGGCCGTCCTCGGCCCGGGCCCCGGAACGGGCGGAGCCTTGGGCGCCGCAGTTTCCCGCGGGCGGGGAGTCGCCCTCCTCGAGTGGGGCTCGCCCGGCATCGAGGATTGGAAGGCGAGCCTCGCCCGGGCGGCGGAGGGCAAGCCGCGCGGGGCGGGGGTCGTCGTCGTCAACTGCAACCCCTTCACCCTCGGGCACCGGAAGCTCCTCGAGTTCGCCGCCTCCTCGGTTCCCTGGCTCTACGTCCTCGTCGTGGAGGAGGACCGCTCCCTCTTCCCCTTCGCCGCCAGGATCGAGCTCGTGCGGCGAGGGAGCCGCGACATCCCCAACCTGACGGTCCTCCCGGGCGGGCCCTACGTCATCTCCTCCGCCACCTTCCCGACCTACTTCACCCGGCCCGAGCCCGGCCAGGAGGAGGGAAGGATCGCCGAGCTCCACGCGGCCCTCGACCTCGAGCTCTTCCGCCGCCACGCCGCGCCGGCCCTCGGCGCCGCGGCGCGCTTCGTGGGGACGGAGCCGTATTGTCCCACGACCTCGGTCTACAATAGGCTCATGAAGGAGATCCTCCCCGACCCGGGGCGGGAGGGACCGGCCCTCCGCGTCGTCGAGATGCCCCGCTTCGAGAGGGGGGGCGAGGCGGTGAGCGCCTCGCGGGTGCGGCGGCTCATCCGCGAGGGCGAGCTGGCGGCGGTCAGGCCCCTCGTCCCGCCGAGCACCTGGGAGTGGCTGACCTCGCCCGAGGCCGGGCCCGTCATCGAGCGGATCAAGGCGAGCGACTCGCGGCACTGAGGGCCGCGGCCGCGCATAGGAGGCGCCCCGGGCGCCGATAGAGGAGTAGGACTGCGATGAAAGCGATCAAGGATTCCGTGGCTGGCTCCCTCGAGTCGAGCGACGTCCTCGTCACCCTCAGGCCCTCGAGCGAGGCGGCCGTGAGCCTCCAGGTGGAGAGCATCGTCATGAAGCAGTACGGCAGGAGGATCACCGCGGTGGCCGAGGAGCTCGTCGCAGCGACGGGCCTCTCGGGCGCCTCGCTCCGGATCCAGGACCGGGGCGCCCTCGAGTGCACCCTCCGCGCCCGGCTCGAGACGGCCATAGCCCGGGCCACCGCCTAGGGCATGGGGAATCCCCTCCTCGAGGCCCGCGAGGCCCGCTGGGCCCGCCGCCTCGAGCTCGCCCGCGGCCTCGGCGCCGGGGGATCCCTCCTCAGCCTGACCCTCCGCCTCCCCGCCCCCCTGCGCGTCGGGAGGGAGGGAGCCGGCCTGGGGCAGGGCCTGTACGCGGCCCTGCGCCGGGCCTCGATCGACGCGGGCCTCGGGCCGGGGAGGGGCGAGTTCCGCCTTAGCGCCGACGGGCCCGAGGGCTACCTCGAGCTCGACGTCGGCCTCGCCGAGGCCAAGGAGCTCGCCCTGGGCTTCGAGGAGGGGCATCCCTGGGGGGAGCTCGCGGACCTCGACGCCATGGGGCCCGGGGGCTCGGTCCTCGGCCGAGCCGAGCTCGGACGGCGGCCCCGGAGCTGCCTGGTCTGCGGTGCCGAGGCGGCCGCCTGCGTGGCCGGGCGGAGCCATGGCCTCGAAGAGATCAGGAGGGCCGCCGAGGTCCTGCTCGGCGGGCCCCTGGGGCCCCCGGGAACGCGGGCCGCCTCGGGCGCGGCCGCCCCGGAGCTCACCCTCGGGCCGCGGGGCCCCTGGGCCGGCGCGATGGGCGAGAGCAGCCGCGCCATCGGGGAGGCGGCCCTGCGCGCCCTCGTCGCCGAGGCGGCGGCGGAGCCCAAGCCGGGCCTGGTCAGCCCTTCCTCGCGGGGAGCCCACCTCGACATGGACTACGGTAGCTTCCTCGCGAGCGCGGCCGCCCTGGCGCCCTGGTTCGAGACCTTCGCCCGCCTCGGCCGCGGCTTCGGCGGCCGGGAGCCCGACGAGCTCCTCCCCAGCCTCCGCGCGGCCGGGCTCGAGGCCGAGCGGGACATGCTCGCGGCGACGGGGGGAGTGAACACGCACAAGGGCCTCATCTTCTCCCTGGGCCTCCTCTGCGCGGCCTCGGGCCTCCTCGCCGGCCGCGGCGAGCGGCTCGAGGCGGGAGCCTGCGCCCGGATGGCGGCTCGCATCGTCCGCGGCATCTGCGAGCGGGACTTCGCCGGCCTCGCCGGCCGCGAGGCCGCGACCCTGAGCTCGGGGGAGCGGCTCCGCCTGGGCTCGGGGCTCGGGGGAGCCCGGGCCGAGGCCGAGGGGGGCTTCCCTTCGGTCGTCGGAGCCTCCCTTCCGCGGCTTCGCGCGGGGCTGTCGGCGGGCCTCGGCCGCGGCGAGGCCCTCGTCGACGCGCTCCTCGTCCTCTTCGGCCAGGTCGAGGACAGCAACGTCCTGGCTCGCTGCGGCCCCGAAGGCCTCGAGCTACTCCGCTCCTCCTCGGCCCGGGCCCTCGGGCTCGGGGGCATGGCCACGGAGGCGGGCAGGGAGGCGGTGGCGGCCATGAACGAGGAATTCGCCGCGCGGCGGCTGAGCCCCGGGGGCTGCGCCGACCTCCTCGCCCTGACCGCCTTCCTCGCGGAGCTGCCGGGCTAGGCCGGAGCTTTCCTCCCCCCGCCCTCCGTGCTATCTTCCTCCCATGTTCGTCCGCGAGCTCGGCCAGTCGGTCGGCGCCCTCAGGGGGGCGGGTAAGGCCGTCTGCGAAAAGCTCGCGAGGCTCGGCATCTTCAACGTCGCCGACCTCCTCACCCACTACCCCCGCGACTACGACGACCGGACGGTCTTCGTCCCCTTCTCCTCCTTCGCCGCGGCTCCCCGGATCCACACCGAGGCCGAGGTCCTGGCCCACGACTGGTTCGGCTACGGCCGCATGCGGACCCTGAAGATCCACGTCCGCGACGAGTCGGGGCCAGCCGTCCTCGTCTGCTTCAACCGCCCCTTCCTCGAGCTGAGCCTCCCCGTCGGGGCCCGGATCCTCGTAACCGGGAAGTTCCAGTACCGCTACGGGGAGATCCAATCCACAGTCTTCGAGGCAGAACGGGTCGAGGAGGGGCCGAAGTCCGGGGTCCTCCCCGTCTATCCCCTCACCGAGGGGCTCCAGCAGGGCAACCTTCGCCGCCTGGTCAAGCTGGCCCTCGCCGAGTACGGCTCCCGGGTCGAGGAGGAGCTGCCGGCCGCCCTGCGGGAGCGCCGGGCCCTCCCGCCCAAGCGCGAGGCCCTCAAGGGCATCCACTTCCCCGAAAACGCCGCCGAGCTCGAGCGCTCCCGCGGCTACCTCGTCTTCGAGGAGCTGTTCTTCTTCCAGCTCGCCGTAGCCCGGCGGGCCCTGCGGCGCCGCGAGGCGAGCGTCCTGCGGGGCGAGACCAAGGGCCTGCTCAAGCGGCGCCTCCTCGAGCGGCTGCCCTTCGAGCTGACCCCCGACCAGCGGAAGGCCTCGGAGGAGATAGCCGCCGACATGGCGGGAAGCCGGCCCATGGCCCGCCTCCTCCAGGGCGACGTGGGCTCGGGCAAGACCCTGGTCGCCTTCCTCGCATGCCTCGACGCGATCGAGTCGGGGAAGCAGGCGGCGATCATGGCCCCGACCGAGCTCCTCGCGCGGCAGCACGCCCAGACCGCGGCCCGCCTCCTCGAGCCCCTGGGAGTGCGGCTGGCCTTCCTCTCGGGCAACGTCGAGGACGCCGCCCGCGCGCCCCTCCTCGCTGCCCTGGCCGCGGGCGAGGTGGACCTCGTCCTCGGCACCCAGGCCCTCTTCTCGGACGAGGTCGCCTATCGCTCCCTGGGCCTCGCCGTGGTGGACGAGCAGCATCGCTTCGGCGTCCTCCAGCGCCTCGCCCTGGGCCGCAAGGGGCCCATGCCCGACCTCCTGATGATGACGGCCACGCCCATCCCGCGCACCCTGGCCCTCACGGTCTTCGGCGACCTGGCCGTCTCGACCATCAGGACCATGCCCGCGGGCCGCAAGCCTATCGTTACCCACCTCGCGAAGGCGGGCAACGAGGCGCGGGTCTACGAATACGTCGGGCGGCTCTTGGCCGAGGGCCGGCAAGCCTACTTCGTCTATCCCCTCATAGGCGGCTCAGGCAGCCCCTCGGCGGAGGACCGCAGGGAGCTCAAGAACGCCGAGGCCATGGCCGAGCGCCTGGCGCGCGAGGTCTTCCCCGAGCGCCGCGTGGGGCTCATCCACTCGAGGCTCAAGGAGGAGGAGAAGCGGGCCGCGATGGACGCCTTCTCGAAGGGGGAGCTCGACATCCTCGTGGCCACGAGCGTCGTGGAGGTGGGGGTCGACGTGCCCAACGCCGCGGCCATGGTCGTGGAGCACGCCGAGCGCTTCGGCCTGGCGGCCCTCCACCAGCTCCGCGGCCGCGTCGGCCGGGGCTCCGAGCAGTCCTACTGCTTCCTGGTCTACTCCGAGGGCCTGACCGAGGACGCCAAGGAGCGGCTGAAGGCCATGCTCGAGTCGCCGGACGGCTTCGAGCTCGCCGAGCGGGACCTCCGCATCCGCGGGCCGGGGGAGCTCGCCGGCACGGCCCAGTCGGGCAACCTGCGCCTGTCGATCGCCGACCCCGTCCGGGACCTCGCGGTCCTGGAGGAGGCCCGGGCCGAAGCCTTCGCCTTGGCCGAGGCCGATCCGGGCCTTTTGGCTCCCGAGAACGCCGTGCTGCGCGAGGTCTTGAGCCGCGCCAATCCCTTCGGGGAGGCCTCCCTGGCCCATTGAGCTCGCGGGAAGCCTCCTCGAGGCAGGCTGCGTCGAGTAGAAGAGGCTGTAGGGGGGAGACCGACCGGGCCGGCCGCTTTTCGCGGAGGCCGGTCCCGGTCGGGGCTCTAGCGCTTGGCCGCGCGCCCCGCCTTGCGGGCCTTGGCCTTAGCCTTGGGGGCGGCCTTCTTCCCGGCCTTGGCGGGCTTCCCGGCTCTGGCGGGCTTGCCGGCCTTGGCGGGAGCCTTCTTGGCGGCCGGTCGGGCCTTGACGGCCTTGCGCGGCTTGGCCGGGACGGCGGCGCGCTTCTTCTCGGCGGCGACGAGCTCCTCCACCGCGCCCTTGCCGCGCGAAAGCACGGACTCGGCCCGGGAGAGGTACTCGGCTATCCGCGCCGCCGGGGCGCGGGAACCGAGGAGCTCGCGGACCTTCCGGAGCTTACGGCGCATATATTGGATGGAGGGGATGGTCGCGCCGAAGTGCTCGGCCAATTCCCAATCCTTGCGCTCGTAGCGGCCCGAGGGCTGCGTGCCGTTGAGGGAGAGGAACTCCTCGACGAGCTTGGGGCTCCAATCCACCGAGCCGCCGCCCGAGTAGTCGTGGGCGGCGAGGCGGCGCCTCGTGCGCTCGGCCGAGCCCTCCATCTTCTTGCGCTTCCAGTAGGGATGCCGGTTGCGCGCGCGGAGGATATCCTCTTTCGTATAACCCGTCGACTCCATCCACAGCCTCGCCAGGCGGGCCTTCGCCGCGGGGGCGAGCTTGGCCTTGAGCGACCTGTCGATGTACTCCTCCGGAGTCCTGGACTCCAGGATGGACGTTTCTGCCTTGGTCATGCATCCATAATAAACCGTAGCGGCCGTCAATGCAAATTTTTCCTAAAAAAGCGGATCGAGGGCGCCTATCGCCTCGCCCTGGCGGTTGCGCCCATCGTACCGCGCCCTCGCCTCGACGCGCGTCGCCCGGGGGAAGGCACCCCTCTCCCGCCCTCCCCTTCCCCGGCATTCACCCGGGCCTTCCTCCCGGCCCGGCGCGGCAGGCCATCGGAGCGAGACCCGGGCCTCCGCCTCGGCAGCACTCCCGCCTGGCGGCGCTCCCGGCCTCCCGGGCGGCGCGGCCCCGGTCCCGGGGGAGGCGGCATGAGGATTTTTTTACACGGAACCCAATTCCACCTATATCATCGAGATACGGCTCGAAGGCACAGCGGGACCGAAGCGACAAGGAGGTATCGAAGATGCTGGATCCGGAACGAGTGAGGCACGAGGGGCTCAAGGCCTGGGTGGGCAAGATCGCCAAGCTCTGCGCTCCCGATCGGGTATACTGGTGCGACGGCTCCAAGGCGGAGAACGAGGAGCTCTGCGAAGCCCTGGTGAGGTCGGGAACCTTCATACGGCTCAATCCGGAAAAGAGGCCGAACAGCTTCCTCGCCCGCTCCGACCCGGGAGACGTGGCCCGGGTGGAGGACCGGACCTTCATCTGCAGCCGCCGCAGGGTCGAGGCGGGCCCCACCAACAACTGGAAGGATCCCAAGGAGATGAAGGCCGTCCTGAGCGGCCTCTTCGCCGGCTGCATGCGGGGCCGGACGATGTACGTCATCCCCTTCTGCATGGGCCCCATCGGCTCGCCCCTCGCGCACATCGGCGTCGAGATCACCGACTCGGCCTACGTCGTCGCCAACATGAGGATCATGACGAGGATGGGCGAGCGGGTCATCGAGGCCCTCGGCCACGACGGCGAGTACGTTCCCTGCGTCCACTCCGTCGGCGCCCCCCTCGAGCCGGGGCAGGCCGATGTCCCCTGGCCCTGCGACCGGGACCGCAAGTACATCGTCCACTTTCCCGAGACCCGCGAGATCTGGTCCTACGGCTCGGGCTACGGCGGGAACGCCCTTCTCGGGAAGAAGTGCTTCGCCCTCCGCATCGCCTCGGTGATCGCGCGGGACCAGGGCTGGCTCGCCGAGCACATGCTGATCCTCGGCGTCGAGTCGCCCGAGGGCGAGAAGAGCTACATCGCCGCGGCCTTCCCCAGCGCCTGCGGCAAGACCAACTTCGCCATGCTCATCCCGCCCAAGGACTTCGGCGGCTGGAAGGTGACCACGGTAGGCGACGACATAGCCTGGATCAAGCCCGACAAGGATGGGCAGGTCCACGCCATCAACCCCGAGTACGGCTACTTCGGCGTGGCCCCCGGCACCTCGGAGAAATCGAATCCCAACGCCATGGCGACGATCCGCTCCAACACGATATTCACCAACGTGGCCCTGACGGGCGACGGCGACGTCTGGTGGGAGGGGATGAGCAAGCACCCGCCGGCCGGCCTCGTCGACTGGCAGGGCAAGGCCTACGACCCGGCCTCCGGCAAGCCGGCGGCCCATCCCAACGCCCGCTTCACCGCCCCGGCGCGGCAGTGCCCCTCGATCGATCCCGATTGGGAGAAGCCCGAGGGCGTGCCCATCAAGGCCTTCGTCTTCGGGGGGCGCCGCAGCTCGGTCTATCCCCTGGTCTACCAATCCTTCAACTGGATCTACGGGGTCTACCTCGCCGCGACCCTCGGCTCCGAGACCACCGCGGCCTCGACGAGCGCCGTCGGCCAGGTGCGGCGCGACCCCTTCGCCATGCTGCCCTTCTGCGGCTACCACATGGCGGCCTACTTCAACTACTGGCTCCGCTTCGGCCGCAACATCAAGAACCCGCCGCGGATCTTCGGGGTCAACTGGTTCCGCAAGGACAAGGAGGGCAACTTCCTCTGGCCCGGCTTCGGGGAGAACATCCGGGTCCTCAAGTGGATCGTCGAGCGGGCGAACAACCACGCCAAGGGGGTCGAGAGCCCCCTCGGCTGGATGCCCCGCTACGAGGATATCTGCTGGAAGGGCCTCGAGGACTTCGGCGAGGAGAAGTTCAACGAGCTCATGGCCGTGGACCGGGGCCTGTGGGTGAACGAGATCCTCTCGCACGAGGAGCTGTTCATGAAGCTCTACGACCGCCTGCCCAAGGAGCTCATCTTCATCCGCGAGCTCACCCTCTCGAGCCTCTGGCGCTCGCCGGAGCACTGGGAGTTCAGCAAGGTCTCCCTCGAGCCGACCGAGGACTGAAGGCCGGGGCGGCCGGGCGCCGCCGGCCCCGGCTCCGGTCGGAGCCCGCTCCGCTCGGGGCGGGGACGGCCGCGGGTCTAGGACGTGCGGATCCAGGCCGCCCCGACGAAGCCCCGCCTTTTGCGCTCCGCGGCGAGGCGCCAGCCCGAGGGGCGGCGCTTCTCCGCGCGGCCGAGCTCGGTGGCGGGGCCGACGAGGAGGAAGGCGCCTCCCGCCTTGACGAGCCTTCCCGCCCGCTCCCAGGCGGGGCCTATCCAGTCGTACTCGGGCACGAGCTCGGGCAGCTCGGCTAGGAGGTCGAGGGAGCTCTCCTCGGCGAGCTCGTCGAGGCGGAGCTCGTCGAGGCAGCGGTAGGCGGGGGCCCTGCGGCCGCCGGCGAGGGCCAGGTTGGCCCCCGTCGCCGCCAGGGACAAAAGATCGCGGGAGGCCGCCGAGATCCGCGCGGGGCCGAGCTTCCGCGCCATCCAGATCGGCAGGTGGCCGACCCCGGGGTTGATCACGAGGGCCTCGCGGACGAGGGAGCCCGGGCAGGCCCTCGCCGCGGTGTCGGCCGCGAGGGCGGCCGAGTAGCCGACGGTATCGAAGTCGGGCAGGCCCCAGAAGCCCCGGGCGCGATAGGCGACATCGGCGAACTTGAAGGCGGATTCGCAGCGGAGGTAGGCTGAGAGGTCCAGGCCCGATAGATCGAGCTCCGGCCCCGCGGGGGAGGCTATCGGCCTGCCGGCGCCCTCCGGAGCGGAAGGCTCGCCGGGGCTCCCGGCCGGGCAGGCCGGGGCCGGGGACTCGGCGATGAAGACCGTGTGCCCGCTGCCCCGCTCCCGGGAGACGAGGGTCAGGCCGGCGGCGGCGATCCAGGCCGCGGCCTTCTCGGCGAGGGTGTTGACGATGACGACGGCGAGCCTGCCCCCGGGCGCGAGGAAGCCCGGCCGGCCCGCCGGGCCCGGGGCGGGCTCGGCCCGGCCAGCGGCCGGGCCGGCGGCGCGGGCGAAGAAGGCCTCGAGGACGGGAGCCCCGGCCTTGGCGGGGAGGTTCGAAAGGACGTAGTCGTAGGGCCCGCCCTCGAGGCCGTCGGCCAGGAGGCCGAGCTCGGCTCGGGGCGCGGCTACGGGAGTCCTTCGGGCCCCCGTCTCGGGATCGGTCCAGGCCGTCCTGCCTCGAAGCTTGTTGGTCACTCGGTTCCGCTCCGCGAAAGCGACGGCCAGGGAGTCCCGGTCGCGGAGGACGAGCTCGGCCTCGGGGAAGGCCTTGGCCAGGGCCAGGCCGATGACCCCCGTGCCGCAGCCCGCGTCGAGGATCCGGCGCGCCCGCTCGAGGGCCGGGTCCCGGGCCACGGCCTTGAGCAGGAGCCTCGTGCCCAGGTCGACCTCGTAGGAGGAGAAGAGGGCGTGGGAAAGGTCCAGGCGGAGCTCCGCCCCGTTGAACTTGAGGGGAGCCGTCTTGTTGACGAGGGGAAGGAGCTCGATCATGCCCCGATCATAGCGGAGAGGGGCCGGGAACGCATAGCTTCGCGCCTAGGCAGTGGCCTCGGCCGGGGCCGCCTCGCGGGTAAGGACGGTCATCTCCTCGGCGTTGAAGATGCGGTCGATATCGAGGATGATGATGAAGGCCTCGTCCTTCTTGCCCACGCCCCGGATGAACTCGGCCGCGAGGCGCGTGCCGAAGCGGGGGGCGTTCTCAATCGCCTTCTCGTCGATCTCGACCACCTCGTGGACCGAATCCGCGAGGGCCCCGACGACGACCTTGCCGTCCTGGCTCTCGACCTCCATGACGATGATGCTCGTGTCCTTGGTGATGGGGGTCTCGGGCATCCCGAACTTGAGCCTGAGGTCGATGACCGGCACGCCCGCCCCGCGGAGGTTGATGATGCCCTTCATGAACTCGGCGGTGCGGGGCAGCTTCGTGATCTTGGTATGCTCAAGCACCTCGCGGACTTTGGCGACGCCGATGGCGTACTGCTCGTCGTCCAAGGTGAAAGTGAGGTACTGGTTGGCGTTCGAGGTCTCCATGGGTGGACCCTCCTTCTATGCTCCAGTGTAGGCGAGGCGGCCGCACGCGTCAAATGCCCCGCAGGGCCAGGGCGGCGTTGCGCCGGAAAGCCTCCTTCGGCATCCAGCCCAGGCCGAGGGCGCTGCCGCGGAGCAGGGAGCTGAGCTCGGCCTCGGGGGCCTCGATGAGCCAGGAGGCCGGGAGGCCGGGCCCGAGGAGGCCCCGGGCCGCCCGGGAGCCGGGATCGGGGCGGAAACGGGGGCAGGCCTCCTGGCAGGCGTCGCAGCCGTAGAGGCGGCCGCCCCAGGCCGCCTCGATCGCCGGGGGAAGGGGGCCGGGCCTCGTGCTCCAGGACTGGAGGCAGAGCTCCCGATCGTAGCCCGCCCCGGAGAGGGCTCCCGTGGGGCAGGCCTCGAGGCAGGAGCGGCAGCTCCCGCAGCCCTCGCCGAGGCGGGGCGGCCCCTCGCGCCGGGGCCCGCCCCCCTCCCCTCCCGGCCGGCCCTCCGCCGCGATCGGCGCCAGGAGGAGGCCCAGGACGCAGGCCGAGCCGGCCCCGGGGACCATGACCAGGCCGTGGCGGCCGAGCTCGCCGAGGCCGGCGGCCAGGGCGAGGCGCTTCTCGGGGAGCCCTGAGTTGGCGAGGAAACGCCAGCCGCGGGAGGGTCCCGCGTCCTTGCTCCCCGCCTCGAGGCGGCCCCTGGCCAGGGAGGCCGCCGCCCTGAGCCGGGCGACGAGCTCGGCGTACCAGTTGGCCCGGGCGAAGCGGGCTATGGCCGCCAGGGGCCCCGGCCGGACGGCGAGCCAGTCCCGCGCCCACGGAGGCGGCTCGGCCGGCCCCTCCCCGTAGGGCAGGGCGACCGCGAAGGCGGAACGGGCGGCGTCGGCGCCGTAGCGGGAGCGGAGGGCGGGGCTCAGGAAGGAGCGAAGGGCGCCGAGCTCGGAGGCCGGCAGGGGACGGCGCAGGGACAGTCCCGCCTCGGCGAGGGAGGCGTCGATGGCTGCGTAGGCGGATTCGGGCGTCGGGGGGCTGCTCAACGGGCGAGCTGGGCGTCCTTGCGGGCCTTCTCGATCTTCTGCATCTTGCGGTAGTACTCGGTCTGCTTCTCGATCTCGGTGACGTCAAGGACCAGGAGCTTGTTCTCGGCGAGGCGGATCTTCGAGTTCTCGAGGAGCTTGTGCACGACAAGGCTGCCCTCGTTCACGGGCAGGCCCACCATGCCGACGAGCTCCTTGGGGCCGAACTCGAAGGTGTAGGCGGCGCCGGCCTTGAGGGGTATCCGGTTCTTCTCGAGCTGCATGAGGAGGGCGTCGTACATCCTCCCGAGGGGATCGGAGAGGAGGGTGTTGGCGAGCTGCTTGTAGATGAACCAGATGCGCTCGGCGAGGAGGGTGGTGAGCCGGGTGACGATCTGGGGCTGGGTGGAGACCATGCGCTCGAAGTTGGCCTTGTTGACGGCGAGGAGGTAGGCGTCCTCGAAGGCCACGGCGTTGGCCGAGCGGGGCTTGTTCTCGAGGAGGGCCATCTCGCCGAAGATGTCGCCGGACTTGAGCACGGCGAGGAGGACCTCGTTGTTGTCCACGATCTTGGTGATCTTCACCGAGCCCTTCTGGATGATGT
>ERZ795055.783-NODE-783-length-27707-cov-5.483401_pt1 | contig 27707 bp, 21 predicted proteins | sample MGYA00375139_ERZ795055 | MGnify/ENA primary metagenome ERZ795055 (study PRJEB30184, sample SAMN05720283) | anaerobic digester metagenome | isolation source: active sludge of municipal wastewater-treating anaerobic digesters | place: USA | collected 2015-01-23 ... | reverse complement strand
CATAAGTTCTTTTCCCCAGCGCATCCTGATAGTAAACATTCAGGTTGATAAATGATCTGGAGATGTTATTTATGTTATAAGAGACCCCAAATCCCGGCGATCCTGTTGAGTCTGCATCATATGGCATTCTTAATCTCAGCTCATGGCCTGCCCCGAATATATTTTTGTCAAAAACAGAAACGGCACCCTTGCTGACTGATTTGAATTCAAATGATCCGCCAAGAGAATACACGTCTTTTGTGACTACCAGAATATCCACGTAACCCCCGGAATCTGAAATGACGATGATCCTTGAATCGCCTATATAAGGAAGTTGTCTCAGGATCCTTTCATTATCGCTGAGCAGGATGGGGGAGATTGTGTCCCCTTCAATGAACAGGAGGTTTTTTCTTATGATCCTTTCAATTGTATTTGTGTGAGTTTTGTTCAGGATATTGACCATTTTTCCGGATGGCTGAACCAGCGGATTGTTAATATCCGTTCCGAAAACATTCAGCCGTTTTATTTCGATTTTCCTTATGATCTTGCCGGAATATTTCACGTAATCATCTTCGCTGGAACCAGTTATCTGATTTGATGTTGATGGTTTATTTGATACAACTACAAAATCGTACAATTTTTTGGTGATCAGATATTTTGATGCTTTTACATTGAGAGAGTCAAAAAACAGGGGATTGCGGTCGTTGTCAGACAGTGAAGGAGGGATGAGCTTATTGGGAATATCGGCAGGCCAGTTGATCCCGAAATTCATCAGGTTTTCCCTGAGAATGTAATAATCCCTGAGATTTATCTGAATTAAGGTATCAGGTTCTGAGCGCATCTGTGAATGGACACTGGTTGTCAGGAGAGCAAGGACCGCAGAGAATAATAGCCGTCGTGCTTTATACCTGTATATTAACCCTGCATCCACATCACATTAATGAGAATCGGTAACCAGGACATCATCGGAATTGAACTGGAAGCCCAGACGTTTACCTGTGATGACCCTGGAATGTTGGATCTTTGCTTCAACCTGCCCTACAGTTGCAATCTTTACTGTATCATATGGGGGAACCAGCAGATCGAATTCGAGAGCATACTGTATGGCAGTAGATATTATAATCTGAAGGGATTCGTTGCTTATTTCCTCGTTCCCGTAATTTGTGAACAGCATTCCCATCTGTCTTTTCCCTTCAACAAAATACTGATTTTCATGATTTATAAATATCCTGGCAATCAGGTATCCAAGGTCATCGAGTCTTGAATACCTGAACGAATCAAACAGGAAATTATAGATATTTATTATTCCGGAATATGCGTTGTATTTGTTCTTTTGTATGTATGGAGTTTTCCAGGCAGGGTGTTCCCTGTCGAACTGGAAAATATTTGAATGCATGCTGAAAAACAATATATCTCCCGCTACCTTGAGCTGGGCATCAAAATTACTCCTGTCTGTAAATTCCATCCTTATCCTGGGATCAATGTTTCCCAGATCGGTATTACCCTCCTTTGCAAAATTCCTGAGTATCTCTTTGACATTTGAAAAGGCTTCGAAAGTCCTGTCATATACCTTTTGCTTGAGAACGGCTTTTTCTTTAAGTGTCTTAATTATTGACTGTTTCTTTTCTGTTAGTTCGGACATGATAAATAAGATATATCAGATTAAAGCTTCTAAATTAGTAAATAATACTGATATCTGGTAATAATCAGATAAACAGCATGTCGTGTGGTTAAGATTCTGTGCTAATAGGATCTTGCAAATAAAACCCGCCTTTTTGAGGGTTTTCCTGAATATATGCACTTCCCGTCTTCTTCAGGTGAATCAACAGGGATACAACGGATTGTCGCTTTGGTCTCTTCCTTAATCTTTTCTTCTGTGGCGGAGCTTCCGTCCCAGTGAGCCATTATGAATCCGCCACTGTTATCAAGGATATCAACAAAATCCTTCCAGGTATCAACATAATGAGTATTCTCTATCCTGAATTTATCTGCTTTTCTGAATATCTGCTCCTGAATGTCAGCAAGCAGGTCTTTAATATGTCCGGCAAGCTTCGATGCAGGTATGGTTTCCTTTTCAAGAGTATCCCTGCGGGCTATTTCCAGTGTGTTGTTTTCAATATCACGCGGGCCGATAGCAATCCTTACCGGTACTCCTTTAAGCTCATAATCTGCAAATTTCCAGCCGGGTTTATTAGTGTCGCGGTCGTCATATTTAACAGATATTCCGCTTTGTATCAGATCTTTTTTAATTTTTTCGGCAACAGCAGATATAGAACCGAGTTGTTCTGCATTTTTGTAAATGGGGATTATTACAACCTGGACAGGTGCAAGCAAAGGAGGCAGTACCAGTCCGTGATTATCGGAATGGGCCATTATAAGTGCTCCAATCGTTCTGGTCGAGAGACCCCATGAAGTAGCCCACACATAATCCAGTTTTCCTGTCTTATCAGTGAACTGAACATCAAAAGCTTTTGCGAAATTCTGTCCGAGAAAATGGCTGGTTCCTGCCTGAAGACCCTTCCCGTCCTGCATCAGAGCTTCGATGGCATAAGTATCTATGGCACCGGCAAATTTTTCACTTTCAGTTTTGTAACCTTTTACAACAGGGAGAGCCATATAATTCCGGGCAAAATCGGCATAAACGTTTATCATTCTTTCAGTTTCTTCGACAGCTTCCTCCCTTGTAGCATGGGCAGTGTGTCCCTCCTGCCACAGGAATTCTGCAGTCCTCAGAAAGAGCCTTGTCCTCATTTCCCATCTTACAACATTGGCCCACTGGTTAATAAGTATAGGCAGGTCGCGGTAAGACTGTATCCAGTTCTTGTATGAATTCCAGATTATAGTTTCGGATGTAGGCCTGATAATGAGCTCTTCCTCGAGCTTTGCGGAAGGATCAACGATAACTCCCTTCCCGTTCTCGTCATTTTTAAGACGATAATGTGTAACAACAGCACATTCCTTGGCAAATCCTTCGACATGCTTTGCCTCCCTGCTGAAAAAGGATTTTGGTATGAATAAGGGGAAATACGCGTTTACATGCCCTGTCTCCTTGAACATCCTGTCAAGCGTCGATTGAATCTTCTCCCATATTGCATATCCGTAGGGCTTGATTACCATGCAACCACGCACCGCCGAGTTTTCTGCAAGATCAGCCTTGATAACCAGATCGTTATACCATTGTGCATAATTCTCATCCCTGTTTGTTAAGTACTTCGCCATGTTTTGGTACACTATTTGATTTACTGTAACTAAATAAAAAAGAAAGCGTAAAAATATATAAAAAGTTGAGTTGTGATAATAAAATCGGGAGGTTCATCATGAAAGCAAAATTTTACACATTAGTCCTGTCGGCGCTGATTTTTGCGTTTCCACCTGTAAAATCGCAATATTCCGATAGCCGCGACTTCATTAATGATGAGGCCGGAATCGTTATAAATAATTATTATGATGATTACGATTATTACTATTCTTCCCGCATAAACAGGTTTCACCGGTCTTATGCGGCTTTCGATTATTATTCTCCGGTCTTTACCGATGCCTACTGGTATAGCTACGTTCCATTCTCGTGGGGTATCAGTATTTATGGAAGAGGCGGATTCGGTTTCGGATATTCGGTAAACTTCCCGGTATACTACGGTCTGAGATACTACGACTGGTATGATTCCTGGTATGGTTATGATCCTTATTACGACGGATGGTATGGTTCATACTGGGGTAGTCCTTATTATTACGGCTATAATCCTTTTTACTCAGCCTGGTATTCACCGGTGGTGTTCAACATAAATTTCGGTTACCGATGGAGGCATAATTACTGGTACGGACATAACTACTGGTATGGTAATAATTACTGGTACGGACATAATCACTGGTATGGCAATCGCTACGGGTATAATGATTACAGATACGGTTACAGATCTCCTGGCAGGTATTCTTCTTCAGGATACTATTCAGACAGGAACGGAAGGTCTGAATATAGCAGGCCTCAGGGAGTGAATCCTTCCAGGCGGCCGGAGGCACCCGCACAGCGTAATGAGGCTAATCGCGGTACTGACAGAATAGTGTCTGCAGAAAGGACTCCCGGCAGTGAAACAAGAAGGAATCCCGGTTATTCAGGGGGGACAAGGGGCAATGCAAACGGTAATTATAATAACGGAAATAACAGGAACAGTCGTCCTGAAGGCAACAACGGTAATTTCGGGGAGAACAACCGTAATGCAGGGAACAGCGGTAATAACAATAACAGCCGTTTAGATGGTAATAATGGTAATTTCAGGAATAACCAGGGAACCGGAAGAACATATAAATCACCTTCAGTTGGTTCATCTCCTTCAAGATCCGCCCCGGTAGTGTCACAGAGAAGTTCATCACCTTCAAGGACTGCGCCGGTGGTGTCACAGAGAAGTTCATCACCTTCAAGGTCTGCACCGGCAATGTCACAGAGGAGTTCATCTCCTTCAAGGTCTGCACCGGCAATGTCACAGAGGAGTTCATCTCCTTCAAGGTCTGCACCGGCAATGTCACAGAGGAGCTCATCTTCATCAAGATCAGGCCCCGCAATGTCACGCAGCAGCTCCTCACGAATGGGAAGATCGTCCGGATCTGCTGGAAGAAGTTCCTCACAGGGATCCCGGTCATCCGGATCAAGATCTTCCGGGAACTCATCAAGTCGTGGGAGGAGGTAAAAAATACGGGGCACGCAAAAGCATGTCCCGTATTTTTTTCCTATATTTGATGTTTATATAACTTTACAATTTCGCAGAAATAATTTGGTATAATATTTGCTTTAGTTATACAGATAACAACAAATAAAAAGGAATCAAACATGAAAGTATTTACAAACATCGCAATCATCTCACTCCTGGTTCTTGGTTCTTGTACTTCAAGACTTTATACCAGTGGAGAATATGATGATCTCTACTATCAGCCTTCAGACCAGACCGTCACAGTTTCGCGGGAACCGGCCAGAAAGAAGATAGTTGAGAGCACGCTAAGGTCGGAGGAATACTACGACAATATCTATGCAGCTGATACTCTCGTGTCTGATGAGTATTCTGATGCAGTCGATTATGACGATGCTGTTATCAGCCAGGGTAAGGGCGGTAATATCTATAATTACTATATGGACGATTATTCATATGCCGGAAGACTTAACAGGTTCTATGGCAATTATTTTAACCCATACTGGAGAGATCCTTTCTACTCAGGCTGGGGCTTCCCTTCAATGAGTTTCTCTTTCGGCAGACCGTATTACTACAGTCCTTTCTACTATGACCCCTTCTATTATGATCCTTACTACTATGATCCTTTCTACAGCTACTATGGTGGATACTACGGTGGATACTACGGAAGGTACAATGGATTCGGATCATATTATCCATACTATTCAGGATATTATTCTCCATGGTATAGCGGATGGGGATATGGATCGGGTATCCGGGATTATAATAGTTCGGTTAATTATGGAAGGAGAGAACGTCAGAGCACATACTCGACAAATTATAACGACAGGATGATGCCGGCTACCTCATCATCACGCAGAGACGGATATGTCTCAGGCGGTTCAGCCGGTACAAGCGGAAGGCCTGCTTCTGCAAGCGGTACAACAGTTTCGAGGAGGTCAGTCTCCACTGCAGTTAACAGAAAAGCCTTAAATGCTTCCGATGTTAATACCAACCAGGGTGCTGTAAGACAGAACCCATCGGTAAACAGCAGGTCGACTACTACCCGGAGCTCAACACCAGCTTCAAGACCTGAATATAATAATGTGAACAGAAGCTACACACCCAGCTATAGTGATCCGAGGACCAGCACCAGACCTTCATATAACAACAGCAGGGTAAACAGCGGTACCGGTACGCAGCGTTCTGCATATCCTGAAACATCGAGAAGTACGCAGAGAAGCAGCTCTTCTTCATACTCATCGGGACAAACCAGGTCAGTTCCTTCATACAGCAATCAGGAAACATACTCAATGCCCTCAAGGAGAAGTGTTGAAAGCGGTTCCGGATTTTCCTCAGGATCATCCCGCTCATCTTCCAGCTATTCATCCGGCAGATCATCTTCATACAGCGGTGGCAGCAGCTATTCCGGCGGTGGCAGTTATTCGGGCGGTTCATCATCAGGTGGTTCATCATCCGGTGGCTCATCTTCATCAGGCGGCCATAGCGGTGGTTCGTCTTCAGGAGGCAGAAGATAGTTGTAATTAAAATGATTAAGGGTTCCTGTGGTTCATTCTAAAATTGGAGTGGTGGGATACTATTAAGAAAAAAAGAAATGAAGAAGTTAAATTCAGTATTGATAATACTCGTGGCATCGTTTACAGGGCTTTTTGCACAGGACTTTGATGATGCACTGAGATACTCCCAGATCTTTTATGGCGGCACAGCCCGGTTCATGTCGATGGGAGGAGCATTTACAGCACTGGGAGGAGATATTTCAACCCTGAGCCAGAACCCGGCAGGACTGGGTGTGTTCAGATCATCTGAGATATCCGTCACTCCGCAGCTTTACCATATTAAAACCACAACTGACCTGAACGGAATCAGTTCCGATTATCTGTATAATTTCAACCTCAATCAGGCAGGAATAGTTGCTAATATAATTAACAACAAAAAAGAATCAGGGCTCATTTCCCTGAATTTTGGCTATACTTACACAATGAAAAGCAATCTTAATCAGAACGGACTGATAAGAGGCGTAAGCAATAACAGTTCCATGACCGATTATTGGGCTGATGTAAGTGCCGGATATACAAAGGACGAACTTATAGATTATGTTGCCGATGCCGATCTTGCATACTGGGCAGGCCTTATTGACACAATTCCCGGATATGATAAAGATTATGCTTCGATTTTCTGGTACTATGGCGACAGCGCTTTTGCAGATTACGGACAGACAATCAGGCGGCTCATTTCAACTGACGGCAGTACCTCGGAACATAGTTTTTCAATCGGCGGTAATTATTCCGATAAATTTTATTTCGGAATGACGTTAGGTGTCAGCAGGATATATTATGTAAGTCATTATGAGCATCTTGAGAAAGCCGGGGAAATAACTCCCTATGGATTTGATGATTTTAATTATGTTCTTCATTACGAAAACACCGGTACAGGATTTACCGCAAAGATTGGCGGAATATTCAGACCCACTGACGCTGTAAAGATTGGTTTTGCCCTTCATTCCCCGACACTTTACAAGATAAATGAGTATGTATATGATAATATATCTTCAAGTTTCACAGACGGGGAAAACAGGTCATATGATAATAATCCATCCAGGTATAGTTATGCCCTCACGACTCCTTTCAGGGCACTCGCAGGAGTAGCAATTCAGCTTAAAAAGATCGGTCTTATAAGCGCTGATTATGAATATGTTGACTATTCAGCTGCAAAGTTCTCGGAAACAGGCGACGGATATGATTACAGTGATAAGAACGATGCCATCAGAAACAGCCTCAGGGCAACCAGCAATTTCCGCATCGGCGCTGAAATGAGATATAATAATCTTTACCTCAGAGGTGGATACGGTTATTACGGAAAATCATTTACCAACGATGAACTTAACAAAGACCTTGATTACAACACTTTTTCTGTCGGAACAGGATTCAGGGAAAAAAATGTTTTCGTCGACTTCGGGTTTACCAGGCAGATCAATTCGCGTAAATATGTACTCTATCAGAGCAGTGCCGGTGATGCGATCTCAAACATGAGCATCGGCAGGAACATGTTCACGCTTACTTTCGGATATAAATTTGGTTACTGATACTTTGTTTGACTTCCTTGGAAAAGGCTTCCGGATTCCGGAGGCCTTTTTTTTCACAGATAACTGGCAGCCTCCGGTCCCATGTTAAAAATCAGGTCAATTATACTCAGTCCGGGGACAAACCCATGTATGGCATTAAAAACCTGGGGATATTCCTTCTGTATATAAGCGGATCTCTTTTTTGGATCTATTGAATACCTGTAATCGCCTGTGGTGCTGTTAACGGGTAAAAATTCAGCAGTATAAACAGGATTAACATTGAATCTTAATATTTTCAGAACTTCAAGAAGTATTTCCATATTGAGATCGAGGAGAAACTTATGATCCTTCAGGATTATCTTTTCAATGACTTCGGAATAGAACATAAAAAAAGGGGAGGAATTATATGCTGTTCTGAGAGCACCTGAATGTACCTGCTGCCATCTTTTGGAATAATCTATACGGATATCCCTGATATGAGTTTTATGGAGGCTTCCAAGGTAAACGGGTACTGTCAGAAAGCTGATGCCTCCGGCAGTCATTATATAACAACGGTTCCTGTATGATTGTTTATGATAATTCTCCTCACTCTCAATAAGCAGCTCCCCGGCATCTTTTATCCTTGCAAAGTATTCGACCGGTGGCAGATATGCGGTAGAAAGAAAGATTTTGCCCGGCATTTGTAAATTAATCAGTTCATCTTGTTTATCATGCTCGCTGAGAATCCGGCACCGAAACCATTGTCTATATTTACGACAGTCACACCGGCCGAACAGCTTGTCAGCATAGCAAGAAGCGCTGATATCCCACCAAAATTTGCACCATAGCCAACGCTTGTAGGAACAGCAATTACAGGTTTGTCGACCAGTCCGCCAACCACGCTTGCAAGAGCTCCTTCCATACCTGCGATAACTATAATAACCCTGCAGCTTCTTATTTCCGGAAGCTTATCGACCAGCCTGTGAATACCTGCGACACCGGCATCAAATATTCTCACTACTTTATTTCCGAGAAGTTCAGCGGTTACTGCAGCTTCTTCCGCGACAGGGATATCTGATGTCCCTGCGGTGATCACTGCAATCCTTGTCTCGGGCATCTCAGGCTTCTTATTCCGGACGGATATGATCCTTGCTTCTTTATAAAAAACAGCACCGGGACAAACCCCTTTTACGGCTTCGTACATATCTGAGGTGGCCCTGGTCCCGACTATATTGTTTTCCTTTTCAGCCATCACCCTGAATATATCCCTTACCTGGTCAACGGTCTTACCGGCACAATAAACTATCTCGGGATAACCGGTCCTGATCTCCCTGTGATGGTCGATCCTTGCAAATCCCAGGTCGGTATAGGGAAATGACTTCAGTATCTCAAGGGCTTCTTCCACACTTTTTGAGCCATTACGGACATCAATTAGCAGTTTTTCAATCTCTTTTCCTGTCATTTTAACGTTTATGTAGGGTTCATACTACCTGTCCTGTAACCTTCAAGATCTAAAGATACATATCTGAAACCGATATTTTTAAGATATGCAACGATTGAGCCTAAATAAGGATCGTTAATAAGTCCGGTAATATATCGCGGTATACATTCTATCCTGGCAATATCGCCATGTACCCTGACACGGGTACCCGGATAGCCTTTTTCATAAAGATGATCTTCGGCTTTTTCAATCATCCTGAGAAGATCTTCACTGACCGGAGTATCATGAGGGATTCTCGTCAGCAGGCACGACATTGCCGGCTTGTCCCAGGAAGACAATCCTGCCCGGTGTGCCAGTTCCCTTATTTCTTTCTTTGATAAACCGGCTTCTGCAAGAGGACTTCTTATATCCAATTCCTTTAATGCTCTCAGTCCAGGCCGGAAATCATTTTTATCATCTGTATTTGAACCATCAACAATATATCTGTAACCATTCCTGCCGGCATAATCTGCGATCCTGCCGAAAAGTGTTTTTTTACATAAATAACATCTTCCGGCAGGATTATTCCTTATATCACCGGGAAATGGCACTTCAATCATTTCATGTTCAATATTGAATTCTTTTGAAAATGCAACTGCTTCTCTGATCTCCCGTTCAGGTACATATGTTGTATGGACCGTTACTGCGACGAACCTGAGGTCTTTCTGTAAAGAGGCCCTGTGAACCAGAAAAGAACTGTCAAGGCCTCCTGAAAATCCGATAACAAACGATCCCAGATCCCGGAGAATTGAATCCAGCTTTAAAAGCTTATCATCTTCCATTATTTCTTCTTTTAACAGTTAATCCAACCCTAAACCATTCTTAACGAGGTTAGTAATGTTACCTGCCGAAAACTGAAGCCATAATATTGTTATAGACTTCTTTGACGGGGATCCCTTTTGCCTCGGCAATAGTTTTGCATTCAGAGTATTCAGGTTTACATGATACTTCCTTATCTTTATAAAACGATCGTTTTAATGTAACTTTCCCGTAAATAGTGTCGATCTGATCAAATCTTCTTGACAGAGTGTCTTTTCTGAACGGAAATGTTCTCACACCAACTGTTGTTGATTCAGTAAAAATTATTTCTTTCAGTGTTTCTTCATTCCCCTTTTCACATATAATATTAAGTATGCTCCCGGGTCTTCCCTTTTTCATTATAGTAGCAGTAATATAGACATCAGCTGCACCATTTGTAAAAAGCCTCTCGCAGATGTGGTCATAAAATTCCGGATTCATGTCGTCTATATTGCATTGGATAAGCAGTGCATCGTGTCCGGTATTTGATTCTTCCGCTTCCCCGAGGAAAACCCTGAGAAGATTTGGTACGTCAGGATCCTCTTTCTGGCCGACGCCATATCCGGTTCCGGTAATCGAAAATGCCGGGAGACTGTCAAAATGAGTTCCGAGGGTAGCGAGAATAGCAGCGCCTGTCGGAGTAGTGGCTTCAAAACCGGTACCTCCCTTTTTAACCTGCAAGCCCTTAATAATTTCAGCTGTGGCAGGAGCAGGAACAGGCAGCCTGCCATGACTGCAATTTACAAAACCGCTTCCCAGTTCTACAGGGCCGACAAATACTGCATCAACCTTCAGGGCATTAAAACATACTGCGGCCCCCACGGTATCAATTATTGAGTCCATTGCTCCTACTTCGTGAAAATGAACATGATCCAGAGGAACTCCATGAACTGAAGCTTCGGCTTCTGCTACTTTCATGAAGATCTTCTTACTGAGTTGCTTTGTCTCTGAATCAAGAGATGAATTGTCTATGATCTTTTCTATATCCGAAAGATGCCTGTGAGCATGTTCATGATGAGTCAGTTTCACGGTGACTTTAGTTCCTGTAATACCATGTCTCTGGTCTTCCCTGATATCCAGCTTCCAGCCGGAGAGCCCCAGCTTATCCAGCTCACCTGTCAGGAAAGCCTTATCAACACCAAGATCAAGCATGGCGCCCAGGTTCATGTCTCCGCTGATTCCTGAAAAACAATCATAATAAAGGATTTTCATTCGTATCTGATATTTTTATAAATTAACAATTTTTATTTAATAAAGTTAAAAGGAGGCCACGTAAATACCAAAGACCTGTATGATTTAACAAACAGGTAAAGATTAGCAAAAAAAATCGTAATTTGGGCCTCTTATTGTCAGAGTAAACCAGGAAAATTTTCAGGGTAATGAGAAGAAGGGACTTTATAAAGAAATCAGCCGGTGCAGGAATGGTTGCAGGAGCTGCATTCAGTATTGGCGGATTTAAGAGCTTTCGGGCGGTTAAAGAAAATGATAAATATGACATGGTTGCGGTCATGGGCGGAAATCCTGATGCTATGTTTGATCTTGGTATCCAGGAATTAGGCGGTATCGGTACTTTCGTCCGGAAAGGCCAGACTGTGGTTGTCAAACCCAATATCGGATGGGATGTTATTCCGGAACTGGCGGCAAATACAAATCCGTTGCTGGTCAAAAGGATAATTGAACATTGTTTGAAAGCCGGTGCAAAGGATGTTTATGTTTTTGATCATACGATTGATAATGGTGTAAACTGTTATAAAAATTCAGGTATAGAAAAAGCCGCAAAAAGCGCCGGGGCAAAAGTCGTACCGGCAATCTCCGAGAAATATTTCCAGGAAGTTGAAATTCCGGGAGGAATAAAACTGAAGAAAACCAAAGTACACGAGCTGATACTGGAAGCGGATGTATTTATCAATGTACCAGTACTCAAGGATCATAATTCGACAAGAATGACCTGTTGTCTGAAGAACATGATGGGAGTTGTATGGGACAGGGGCTTCTGGCATGCAAACAATCTGAACCAGTGCATAGTCGATTATGCATTGTTCCATAAAAAACCTGCATTGAATATAATAGATTGTTATAATGTTTTGGTAAAGCATGGTCCCCAGGGTGTGTCAAAAGCCGATGTAGTGCAGATGAAATCACAAATCATAACAACCGACTGGGTGGCAGGAGATACAGCAGCATCAAAAATGCTGGGCGTTGAAACCTCCAGAATTGAATATATACCTATGGCTCATAAACTGGGTCTGGGTAATATGGAAATAGACCAGCTGAATATTAAGAGAATAAAAATGTAATTCCTGATGAGATCTCCATTCCTGAGAAGTTTCCGGATATTTTTTTCGGCCCTTATTTTCCTGTGTTTCTTAGTTGTATTTTCCGATTTTAAATATCTGATCCCTTCAAAATATATTAATTTACTTCTTTCGCTTCAGTTTGTTCCATCCATTCTTAAGTTTCATGACCTTGGTACACTTGTAACAGCAGGATTTTCAGCAGTACTTATTCTTACAATCATTACCGGAAGGACCTATTGTTCATTTCTCTGTCCCCTCGGCATAGTTCAGGATATTTCCAGCAGGATAGGCGGCCGTATCAGAAAGAAATTCAGAAGGTATGGTTATAAAAGGCCTTTCACTATATTAAGGTATACGATCCTGGCATTAACATTAGCGATATCACTTATTGGGGGAGTATGGCTCCTGACCCTTCTCGATCCCTACAGCATATTCGGGCGCAGTGTGACATATTTTATTAAGCCGGTTGTAATTACAATCAACAATTTCTTTGCATGGATCCTTGAAAAATTTGACAATTACAGTCTCAGTCACATAACAATATCCGGCTTCAGGCTCCTTTCGTATGCAATTCCTGCAGCTTTTATGTTGCTGTTCGGTTTACTTTCTTTCATGAAAGGTCGTCTGTATTGTAATATGATTTGTCCCGTAGGCACATTGCTTGGGCTGTTCTCAAAGGTATCGCTGTTAAGAATAAAGTTTGATGAGAGTAAATGCACCAAGTGCGGCCGGTGCTCTGTGGGCTGTAAATCATCCTGCATCGATTTCATTCAGCAGAAAGTTGATGTTTCCCGGTGTGTCGACTGTTTCAATTGTATTAAGATCTGTCCGGATAAAGCACTTTCTTACGGAATTGTACGGCTGAAAAGGAAAGTGCATGTAGTTGATCCTGACAAACGGAAGTTTGTTGCCGGCGCGCTTGCAATGATCCTTGGACTACCGGGGCTGGCTAAGGGTCAGGATAAAAAGACACCTGTTCCCCAGAATGCCTCGACGGTGCCTGAGAACAGGACCACTCCTGTATGTCCTCCAGGGGCCGGTTCAATCGAAGATCTTAAGAAAGACTGTACTGCGTGTTCGCTTTGTATAACTTCCTGTCCCAACGGAGTACTGATACCGGCAATACTTCAATATGGTATTGAAGGTATGATGCTTCCGGTAATGGATTATCATAAAAGCTTTTGTACATTTAATTGTACAAGGTGTACGGAAGTATGCCCGACATATGCTCTCCGCCCGCTTGTGCTGGAAGCCAAGAAGCTTACACAGCTTGGGAAAGTGAATTTTATAAAGGATAACTGTATCGTAAAGACCGAAAAGACAGCCTGTGGAGCATGTTCGGAATCCTGCCCCACCAAGGCGGTTTATATGATACCATATGAAGGGAATCTGCTTATCCCGGAAACGAATGTAAATATTTGTATCGGATGCGGTCACTGCGAATTCGCATGCCCGACCAAACCATATAAAGCTATTTTCGTCGATGGCAACCCGGTTCACCAGGCCGCGGAAAAGCCTGCTGAGGAAAAATCTGATATTGAAACTCCCGTAGAATTCCCTTTCTAGGGATGACTATTTTCTGTTAAATAAAATAACAATGACTCCATCACATATAGAACATATTGGTATTGCAGTAAAAAACCTCAATTCTGCAATTAATTTCTACGAAAGGATATTTGGTCTGAAATGTTATAAGATTGAGGAGATTGCCGATCAGAAAGTAAGAACTGCGTTTTTTATGGTTGGACCAACAAAGATTGAGTTACTGGAATCAACTGATCCGGAAGGACCCATAGCCAGGTTCATTGAAAAGAGGGGTGAGGGGATCCACCATCTGGCTTTTGCATATAAAAAGATTGAAGATCAGCTGAAACATGCTGAAGATAACGGAGTGACTCTGATCGATACTGTACCGAGAAAAGGTGCTGAGGGACTGGATATCGCTTTTCTCCATCCCAAATCCTCAGGAGGTGTTTTAATTGAAATATGTGAAGATAAAAAACATGAAATAGTATCCATGGAAAAATACAAATGTCAGATTTGCGGATATATTTATGATTCTGAAGAAGGAGAGCCCCATGCGGGTATAAAACCGGGAACACTTTTCAGTGATCTTCCCGAAGATTATTTGTGTCCTGTTTGTGCAGCAGGCAAAGACGATTTTTTCAGTCTCGACTGAAAGCAGGGGGATCACAGGACACTTTCTCAGTCTTCTGAAGGTATATTGTTTATAATGTCGATAAGGAGATCCCGGAACATTGTGGCAGTAATGATCTCTATCTTCTCTTCCGGAGTATGGGCACCCCTGATAGTAGGTCCGAAAGAGATCATATCTATTCCACTGAACTTTTCATAAATTAGTCCGCATTCAAGTCCGGCATGTATTGCTTTCACAGCCGGTTCTTTCCCGAAAAGTTTCCGGTAGGACTGACGGGTTATTCTGAGGATTTCCGAATTCATGTCAGGTGTCCATCCCGGATAGCCCTCGGAATGTAAAACATCTGCACCTGCCTGCTTCATGCACGATGCCACAAGTGATGCGGCATTCTTTTTTGATGAATCCACCGAACTCCTTTGTGTTGTTACGATCCTGATTCTTTCTCCTTCAATGAATTTTACGGATGCAAGATTAGTTGATGTCTCAACGAGATCTTCCATTTCTTTCGACCAGGCAATTACTCCGTGAGGACAGCAGGTCAGCATCTCAAGAAGGTTTTCCTGACTATTCCTGTCTGTAATGGATGCAGGAAGAGTACTTTTTACCGAACTTATTCGGAGCTTCCTTTCAAGATCCCCAAATTCCCCGGAGAATATATCCTGAAGTTCAGAAATACGGCTTTGAATTCTCAGCGAGAAAGATTCATTAACGACAATTGTTGCAAAGGCTTCGCGGGGGATCGCATTACGCATATTTCCTCCGTCGAAGCTGCTCAGCCTGATGTTATATTTTTCTCCCAGGTCACGTAGTATTCTTGTAAGTATCTTGATTGAATTGCCATAACCTTTATGGATCTCATCACCGGAATGTCCTCCGCGCAGACCGGTTACAGAAATTTCAAATGCAGCTGATCCTGCCGGCAGGTTCTCTCTTCTGAACGACATCGTTCCGACAGTATCAAGTCCACCTGCACAACCTATAAATAGTATCCCTTCATCCTCCGAGTCAAGATTCAGCAGGATCCTTCCTTTAAAAAAACCGGGTTCGAGGTTTTTGGCACCGGTCATACCTGATTCTTCATCGATTGTAAACAGGCACTCTATTTCACCTGCCCTGAGATCTTTGTCACTAAGTATTGCCATCTGTGATGCGATCCCTATACCGTCATCAGCCCCCAGGGTTGTACCATTTGCTCTTACCCAGCCATTGTCAACAGTTGGTATTATAGGATCTTTCACCCAGTCATGAGGATGATTGGCGTTCTTTTCACCAACCATGTCCATATGACTTTGAAGGACAACAGTCTTCCTGTTCTTAAAATCAGGATGCGATGGTCTTGTAATAAGAATATTACCTGTAGTATCTTCTTTTGCAGAAAGCTTATTTTCCCTGGCAAATGAGAGGAGATACTCTCTTATTTGTGATTCATTTTTCGAAAGTCGCGGAATTCTGCAGATCTCTTCAAAGTAATGCCATACCGGAACCGGCTTCAATCCTTTAAGAACACTCATTTGTTATTTTTTTTGACACGGAATCCGCGGCAAATGTATAATAAATTTTAATGAGCATCAAAAAGTTCTCTTTATGTTAATTACGAATAAAAGAAGTATTTAGCCGAGCTTCATCTTTTCAACCTCCTCAAGATTCCTTTCATTTGTGACATCTTTGGCTTCAGGTGTGTAAAGGAATTCAATGAGCTCATTATATCTTGTCATTATCTTTCCTCTTACAATCTTCATAGTAGAGTTCATCAATCCGTTTTCTTCAGTAAATCCTTCTTCGAGGATCGCAATAGCGACCGGCAGCCATCTCTGGGGGAACATTTTGCCGAATTTACCGTTCGACCTGTATTCATTTACCTCATTTTCAAGCAGTGTCAGCACCGCACGCCTGCCTTCTTCAGTGTCAGCAGTAAGATTTTTCTCCTCGAGGTATAGTTTAAGGGTATGCTGGTTCGGGACTATCAGTGCTACAGTATAAGGCTTCTGATTATTATAAAGCATGCATTGATCGATATATTTCGATTGCTCGGAGATAGCTTCCTCAATTCCTTCGGGACTAAATTTTTCACCGTCGTCTGCTATCAGCAGGCTTTTAAAACGTCCGAGTACATACAGGAAACCATCCTCAGTCATATATCCCATATCACCCGTATACAGCCAGCCGTCTTTAATGGTTTCCCTTGTTGCCGCATCGTTCTTCCAGTAACCATGCATTACATTACCTCCGCGTATAACTATTTCTCCGGACTGACCTACGGGAAGCTCCTTCCCGTCTTCATCACAGATTTTCAGATCCATATTGTTTACCAGAACCCCTGACGAACCAAGCTTATGACGTGAAGAGGAGTTTGATGATATGACAGGAGATGCTTCGGATAATCCGTAACCCTGGTACATGGGGATCCCGAGTGCATAAAAGAACCTTTGCAGCTCGATTTCCAGCAGAGCACCGCCCCCGATGAAATAGTCAAGCTCTCCGCCGTAAGCCTCGCGGATCTTACTGAACAATATCTTATCATACAGGTCAAGAAGAGGTTTCTTCAGCTTCTGTAATCCCTGACCTTTGTTCCAGCCTTCCTTATTATAGGAATATGAGAATTTAAGTGCATGATTAAAAAGCATTTCTGTGAACTTCCCCTTTTCCTTGATACCTTTTTCTATGTTCTTCCGGAAATTCTTCGCTATCGCCGGTACACTCATCAGCAGGTTCGGTTTTATCTCTTTGAGGCAGATGGGAACATTTCTGAGTGTTTCTATCTGTGTCCTTCCTGTCTTGACTGATGCAATACTGGCTCCTCTTCCCATGAAAGCAAATATTCCGCATGTATGTCCGAAGGAATGATCCCAGGGAAGGATTAAAAGGGTTTTGTAAAACGAGGGAATATCCATAAGACTATAGGACTGATAAACATTTGTGATGTAATTCCCGTGAGTAAGAATAATGCCTTTAGGATCGGCAGTGGTGCCTGATGTATAACAGATATTGGCAAAATCGGATGGTTTAATATTTTTATATATCTCCTCAAATTTGAGCATGTTCATTGGTGACTCAAGCCACTCCCTTCCCAGCTTCCTCACCTCATTAAAGTGTATTTCATTTGGTTCATACTCCTCCTGGGTATCGAAATGAATTACTTTTTCAAGATTTTTGCATTCTTTTAATATCTGTTTGATTTTTGCATATTGTATTGCCGAAACGAGTAAAATCTTTGATTCCGAATGATCCAGGCGGAACCTCAGTTCCTCGGGATTGAGTTTTGTTGAAAGGGGAACATTCACCGCTCCCGCATACAATATCCCGAGTTCTCCGACCACCCATGCATTGCGGCCTTCAGATAGAAGGCTCAACCTGTCTCCTTTTTTGATACCCAGATTGATAAGTCCTGCAGCAAATTCATATACCTGCTTCCTGGCCTCACCATAAGTCGTGCCTTCATATTTATCATGGGTCTTCTCCCATAAGTATACATTACTGTCAAATTTCTCAACACTCTCTTCGAAGAACTGGATTATTGATTTCATTTCAAATTGTTTTTATTATTAACATTTTTGAGATGTCTAATATACAAAATACATTATAACTAATGTGTAAAAACAATTTTATAAGTTTTTGTTTAGCTGAACAATAATTTTTATCTTTGATCATAAATTAGTGAAAGGCAATTTATTAAATCATTATTCTAAAATTATGAGACATCTCACGGCAATTTTTCTTATTATGATAATTGCAATGGCATCTTCATGTAAATTTTTCAAAGAGAAGAAGCTGTTTGGCAAAAAAGACAGAATGATGGCAGAATGGCAGGCCAGACAGGACAGTATAAGGGTTGCAGATTCCATAAAACATGTGAATGACAGCCTGCTTGTTATAGAGAATGTGCGACTTGATTCAATGAGGATGGCAGAAGAGAGGCAGTTGGAGCTTGAATCGCGGTATAATATAATTGTAGGAAGCTTCATTACTCCCGAATATGCCGAAGCGTGTGCCGAGGATTACCGGAACAGGGGTTATGATGCAAAGATAATTCAGAAAGAAAACAGCAGGTTTTCTCTTGTGTCGGCTGAATCGCATGAAAGTGTGAGGAGAGCCATTTCGCGTGTGACTCAATTCCAGGATACTGTAGAAATGGAATCCTGGATATATGTAAGAAGATAATAATCAGGTTCTATTCCCTGAAAATGGTTTCTTCACGGTCGGGGCCTACGGAGACTATTGTAACAGGTACTCCTGTTTGTTCCTCAACAATTCTGATATAGTTCCTGAGGTTGACAGGAAGATCATCGAATTCCCTGATCCGGGAAATGTCCTCCTTCCATCCGGGCAAATCCTTATAAACCGGTTCAATATCATCGCTGCCGAAGGGGATCTCTTCGCATTTTTTCCCGCCTGAGATATATGAAGTACAAACTTTTACATTATCAAAACCGGACATAACATCACTTTTTGTCATAAATAGTTTTGTAACACCATTTATCATTATAGCATATTTGAGAGCCGGAAGATCAAGCCATCCGCATCTCCTGGGGCGTCCGGTAGTTGAACCGAATTCATGCCCTCTCTCTCTTAAGATATTACCTGTCTGATCATTAAGTTCGGTAGGGAAAGGTCCGCTTCCAACCCTCGTGCAGTATGCCTTAAAAATTCCGAAGATTTCACCCACCTGCTTTGGAGATATTCCCAGTCCGGTACATGCCCCTGCCGAGATCGTATTAGATGAAGTAACAAAGGGATATGATCCGAAATCTATATCCAGCATTGTCCCCTGGGCGCCTTCAGCAAGCATCCTTTTACCGTGAGATATAAGATTATTTATCAGATATTCGGTATTCACGATCCTGAACTTTTTCATCAGTTCAATCCCTTCAAACCATCCGGCTTCATATTCCGAAATATCAAAGCTGAAATCATAAGACCTGAGTATTGTCAGATGATCCTTAAGCCTTTCATTGTACATGTCCCTGAAACTTGTTTTCAGTATTTCCCCTGCACGCAATCCGTTCCTTCCCGCTTTATCGGTATAAGCCGGACCAATCCCTTTAAGAGTTGATCCTATTTTTGTATTTCCCTTTCTGTGTTCATAGGCAGCATCAAGTATCCTGTGACCGGGTAAAATAAGGTTTGCGCGGGTTGAAATTACAAGCCTCTCCGTCAGTTCTTCGATTGATAAACCAAGTGTTTCAACCTCTTTCCTGAAAACCGCAGGATCAATTACCACTCCATTGCCGATAATATTCATCTTACTGCGATGAAAGATTCCCGAAGGAATCAGATGCAGAACATGTTTGACATTATGGAATTCAAGTGAATGTCCGGCATTCGGACCGCCCTGAAACCTGGCAATTATATCATAACCGGGACTTATGGCGTCCACAATCTTCCCCTTGCCCTCATCGCCCCATTGAAGGCCTAACAGTATGTCAATGTTCATATTATATAAATATCAATTACAGTAAAACTGATCACAAGTTACAAAAAAAATTATACCGGCTACCTTTCACTGATTTAATGTTAATAAATGGTACCGGAATCAACTTTTTTTGTTGAAATCATTAAAAGAAATCAAGTATTTAACTGGATATTTGTTAAATTGTTGATTTTGCATTAAATTTATGCGTCTGTTCTGATAAATTTTATTATTAACAATTCTCAGTCAATGAAAAAAATCAAGTATTTATCAATCCTTGCTTTAGCTATGTTGTTTGTCACAAATCCTGCTTTTTCACAAAACAAACCTGTTGAAAAGGAATTCAGGTATACGATTAAAACAAATCCGCTTTCAGCGCTGGGAGGACCCTTCTGGGTGGTCGTACTTCCTCTCACAGGCGAATATAAAGTGCTTTTCGAAACGATTGTTTCAGAAAAATCTTCAGTACAGCTTGGAGTTGGATTTATCGGTCCGAGCGTTCTTGTAAATCTTGATGATCTGACCTCAGATGAAGAGGATGCTGAAATTTCAGGGATTAAAACCAGCGGTTTCAGGTTCCAGGGATGGTATAAATACTTCCTGAGCCGCGACCTTTCAGCTCCTGAAGGATTTTATGTAGGCCCGCATGTTTCTTATGCTTCTGCCAATATCAGGAATAAAAATGATGAAGCACAGAAAATCGCTGCGACGAAGCTTAATATAAACGGGGTATTTGGTTATCAGATGATCACTTCCGGAGGATTTACCCTTGACATCTTTACGGGGCTCGGGTTCGTTTCAAGAAAATGGGAAATAACCGGCACTGACTGGGACAGAGATTCTTTCAAAGACAAAGCCAGTGTAAGCGTACCTTTTGGCTTTAGTTTCGGCTATGCTTTCTGATACCGTATCTTAACCTGATAAAGAAAATCTTTTATTTCCTTTTAAGGTTTCCGTAAATATACAGGGAATGATATAAGGGCTCGAAATTATTCAGCTCGCAGGCGCTTTTTATTATTTCATCGATCCGGGGATCACAGAATTCAATAACTTTCCCGCTCTCGGTATCGATAAGATGATCATGCTGACCACACTGATATGCTCTTTCAAACTGGGCAATGTTCTTCCCGAACTGGTGCCGGACTACAAGATTACAGTCAAGCAACAGTTCAATTGTATTGTATAATGTAGCCCTGCTGACCCTGTAATTCTTGTTCTTCATTGAAATATAAAGGGTCTCTATATCGAAATGGCCTTCCCTTGAATATATCTCATCAAGAATGGCAAATCTTTCCGGGGTTTTACGGTGCTCCTTCTTTTCAAGATATTCAGTGAAGATCTTCTTTACAGTTGCTTTAATATCATCACTAATCATATTTGGTCTAATTTAAAATAGCAAAAGTATTGATTTTTAAACTTTAAACAAAATATCGGAAGGTGCGGGAAAATTACCTGGAAAAATCTTCGACTCTTTTAATGCTTTCTACTCCCTTTATATTGGATATTTTCAGTATAAGGTTGTTAAGGTCTTTTGTATGATGGACGAACAGGTCGATTGTCCCTTCAAAGATCCCATTGCTTACAGTGATATTAATACTTGTCATATTTACCTTAAGCTCTGAAGAAATTATATTTGTAATTTCATTTACTATTCCGATCCTGTCAATACCTGTAATACTAATCCGTGCGATAAATGAAATAAGCTTATGGATTGCCCATTTAACAGCAATTATCCTGTTTCCTTCATTGGAGCTTAGTCTTATTGCTGTGGGGCAGGTAGGTTTATGAATTATTATTTTGCCTTCAGGCGATCTGTAGCCTGTCACATCATCTCCGGGTATTGGTTTGCAACAGCCGGCGATCTCATAAGATTGTTCAGCGTTTCGGACATCCTCGCGCAGAAGGAACGGGGTTCTGGCATCCTGTTTCTTTTTCCCGGTATTAGCCTCAGCGCCAGCCTCTGTCTTAACCTCAGCATCTTTTGGTTCCTTCCTGAGGCCGATGAACTTGAGGTCCCAGTATTTAATTAAACTTTTTGATTCGTTTTTCCGGAGTATCTTTTTAAGATTATCCAGATTTATCAGTCCAAGTTCAATCCCGGAATAGAGTTCATCCTTATTTGGCACGTCGTAGGCGAGAAGCAGTTTTTTCAGGATCTCTGCATTAGGGGATACTTCCAGTTCCCTCAGCCGTGTTTCGAGTATTTCCATTCCTTTCTGGATCCTGCTGACAGTTTCGGTTTTCAGGGCACCTTTTATGGCTTCCTTGGCTCTTGCTGTCCTTACATATGAAAGCCATTCCTTTTCAGGTTTTGCTATATCTGAAGTGATGATCTCAACCTGGTCACCGCTCATAAGTGTAGTATTCAGCGGATTGAGCTTGTAATTTATTTTTGCGCCTATTGCCTTGTTGCCTATTTCCGAATGTATTTCATATGCGAAATCCAGGGCTGATGCTCCCTTCGGAAGGCTGATAAGAGTGCCTTTCGGGGTAAATACCATTATTTCCGATGAAAACAGGTTCATCTTGAACTCATCAAGGAACTCAATAGGATCTTCCAGGGGATTCTCAAGCATAATCCTGATCTTTTTTATCCATTTATCGAGCTCACTTTCCTGAGCTGTATCTCCCTTATATTTCCAGTGTGCTGCGTATCCTCTTTCGGCAATCTCATCCATTCTTCTGCTTCTTATCTGGACCTCGACCCATTTCCCCTCAGGGCCCATAACAGTAAGGTGAAGAGCTTCATAACCATTCGGTTTTGGCCTGCTTATCCAGTCGCGTAATCTGTCAGGCTTCGGCAGGTAAGTATCGGTTATTATTGAATATATATTCCAGCATTGTGTTTTTTCGGATATTTCAGGTGCAGGATCAAAGACAATTCTCACAGCAAGAACATCGTATATCTCCTCAAAAGGCACATTTTTCGATTGCATTTTCTTCCATATCGAGAATATGGATTTCGGGCGTCCGTTTATATCAAATTTATAACCTGCAGAGGTCAGCTTTTCAATAATTGGGAGTGAGAACTTATTTATGAGTGCATAATACTTCTTTTCACTGTGCTTCAGCTTGGAAGCTATTTCTTCATAGATCTGGGGCTGACGGAATTTAAAGCTCAGATCCTCCAGCTCGCTTTTTATTGAAAACAGGCCAAGTCGTTGCGCTAGCGGGGCATATAAGAAAATTGTTTCTCCTGCGATTTTCATCTTCTTATGCTCCGGCATTGAATCGAGAGTCCTCATATTGTGAAGCCTGTCGGCTATCTTAATGAGTATTACCCTCATATCATCAGAAAGTGTCAGGAGCATCTTTCTGAAGTTCTCAGCCTGCATCGAAGATGATGCCTGCTTGTTGTATGTACCCGATATTTTTGTAAGACCGTCGATAAGTGAAGCTATCTTCGGATTGAAATCCCTTTTAACATCGTCGAGAGTATAATCAGTATCTTCAACAACATCATGCAAAAGGGAAGTTGCTATCGACCTGGCTCCGAGTCCTATTTCCTGGTTCACTATCTTTGCAACGGCGATAGGGTGAAGTATATAAGGTACGCCTGATTTACGGCGCATGTTCCAGTGTGCTTCATTGGCAATCCTGAAAGCCTTATCGATAAGCTCCCTGTCTCCGGGCTTGTTACATCTCAGCAGATTATTAACAAGAGAATCGTATTCAGCCTGAATACGGTTTTTATCCTCTTCATCAAAAAAATCCTTGTTCCCCATAAATCAATTCGGTACTTTCTCCTGAAGATGCAAATATAGCTTTATTCATTGAATTTTCAGTTCAGCGAAGAGAAGGTCAAAGCCGGGTTTTTCACCTGTTGAATACAATTGTAACCGTTCCTGATCTCGTCATTTTTTCTCCTCCCGGAGCCCTTGTCTCAAGCAACCAGAGATAAACTCCTCCGGGTAATGAAGATCCGTTAATCCGGCCATCCCATTTATCATTAAAATTCCTTGATTCAAATACTTTCCTGCGGCGCAGATCGGTTATCAGAAGATAATATTCATCGGGTGTGAATGATAATACAGGTGAAAACAGATCATTTATCCCGTTACCATCAGGTGTGAATATATCAGGAACTGTTATTACAACTGAGGCCGGGATACAGACTGCCGGAGAACTGCTTTCCCCGGGATCCGAATAAGGATTTGATCCCTCGAGGGCCTTCAAAATAAAACAGACCTCATTACCGGTTACATCAAACATTATATCCGAGTATTTAATTATGAATAATGTATCATCCGGAGATATGGTTTCAATTTCTTTAAAACCGTCACCTGTATTTGTAAATAACTTGTAAGAACTGATGCCTCCAGTCCATCCGCGGTATGAATTCCATGCCAATCTTATTTCATCACCGTTCTGATCACAGGCGAGCACGATATTTGAGGCAGGATTCGACCAGATTACCGTTATGCCGCAATTATTGAGCGCTGCCAGCCTGTAATAATTGATCTCACGGATGTCTGCTTTATTATCAACGTACGAAATGGATGGAGCAGAAATTGTAAACTGAGCGATCTGGCTGAAGTTTCCGGTGTTACCGGTTTTTCTCTCGAGGCTGAATGTCTTTATTTCAGACAACGGATCAATATGGAATGAAAGCTCAATTTTTTTATCATTATTCACTGTGGCATAATCAGCATTAATCCATTTCGGAGGTCGCTGCATTTTGGTAAACAGACAGCTTTTATTGGAACTTGAAAAACCTCCACCCTCAAGAACAGCTTCAACAACAAAACAATATTTGGAATCGGCTTCAAAATCACTGATTATCAGACTATGACTTTGAGAACTTGCTTTGTAACTTTTATAAAGAATGCTTTCATTTACATATGCAAGTACATTGTATTCTAAAACACACTTTGGATAGTCAGGATATGGATTCCAACTTATTAAAATTTCTTTTCTGCAAGTGTCAAATTCTGATCTACAGAAAATAGTATTGATGATGTTAAGACTTTGACTTTCACAGTCAGGAGAAGTCCAGGCCGAAATATTATACTGTATGCTGAATGAACCTGGCAAAGTGCTTTTAAATCTGTAGTTTGTTGCATCAGGTTTAAAAATGGTATCAATTGGATAAAAATCGGGATTTGCATTTAAAGGTTCAAAGCCATTAATAATATAGGCTTCTACATCCGGTGAGGGACTTAAAGCCCAAACCATTTCTACGGTATCTGTTTCAGGTTGAAAAGTAACTGATGAAAGTATTGGAGGTAAAGGATTTGTACAGCTTTCCTGTGAGAATGCGTCGGAGGTAAAAATAAATATGATAGATAAAATAATGTTTATTAATGTTTTATTCATCACAGATTTTCACGGTAAATAATCACGCGTATTTTAAGAATAGGTTGCTCCTTCAAAGATAAGATTTTTATTGCTTAGCACCGGGTATTTTTGTTTGTTGAACCTCTGCATCGTTTCCAGGATCAATGGGAGTTGTCGTTTCTTTTTCAACAGAACTTTTATTGCTTTTTCTCCTATTTCAATGTCTGCCCCGTTGAGGACAAATTTATCATACATTGTCTGTGCCGTGTTATTTGAATACCTGCCCAGTTCATTGGCAAACACGCGATAAAGGTTATGAGCCAGTATCGACATGGTCAGATCAAAATCGACTTTGATAACCATGGAGGAAGAAACCAGATTGAGATGAAAGAAATCAATCTGCTCAGAGATCGTTTTTTCAACCATCCGGCGACGGGTATATTTGCGGATTATTTGCTCTACATGCAGATCAGTATCGTTGGTAATGATAATAGCCGGTTTTATTTTCCCGTTGCCGGTAATGGTTATCTGCCGGATCTCTTTGTCATAACCTTTGATAAAGACCATTTCGTCAAACACTTTTAACATCCGTTGCTTGTTTCCGGCACATTCAACTCTTACAGTTTTCCATCCTGTTGCAGGAAGGTTGTCAATTCGCTCCGGTAAAAGCTTTCCCCTTCGGCGGATGGTTATAAATTTAACCTGACCATCATCAAGATTTCTAAGGTTCTCATAGTTGGTGAACTTGCTGTCAAAAACAATATATCTGAGTTTGTTCTCTTTATTTTTGTCTCCCTCCCGGTAAAAATCCAGGAATTCAAGAACCACTGCACTTTCATCATTTTGCATAACATCCGCGCTTCCATAATCGATCAGGCCACTATCGGGATCATGGGCAAGAACAGCCAGCATGCTGGCAAGGGCTTTCCCTCGCTTGCCTGACCAGTTGTTTTCCAGGTGGCTGTCATCACCCCAGTAGGGTATTGTGGTGAAATCAAGGTTGGCAGTATCCTCAAGCAATCCGTGACGAAGCCACAGCTGATGGAGCTTTTTAAGAAAACTGCGGTTCATTTCCGGTGTAACCCGGTCAGAATATGAAGTATACCAGGCGGTTTTTGGAAGCACATTTAATCCGGCAAATAAGCCCATTCCCCGGTCCATGCACCAGGTATCGTCCGAGGAATACCGACGGCGATTGGCCAACTTCAGGGCCAGAAACATCAAAATTCCTGCATTTGAACTCTTAAAGGTCTCAGAGACATAACTTAAGCGGATCGATTCTTCAGCTTCCACCTGAACTTTGTCCAACTGCTGCTTTGCAAGTTTAGAACGCCTTGGAAGACGGGAGAAGCCTTCGGAAGATAAAATGTTGTAAATGTTTTTTTCAGAAAGATTATGTCCCAGACCATCCAGAGCGACCTTAATTTCCGGAACAGAGTAATACTTCTTACGCATACTGATGATCACGGATTTAGCATCATTTGTCTCAGCGGAGACTTTTCGTCCCGGGGAGTTCTCGATAAAAAAGATACTATCGCGCGGATTCATGATGATCTTACGCCGAAAGGTAGTAACCAGCGAAGTAAAAGCCCGGTATGTGTAGCCATAACGCTGAGCAACCTGGTGGGCCGGAGCCTCGTCGATGTAGTACATACGGAGTGCTTCGTACTGTTTGTGGGCTACCACCGTGGGCATTTCAAAGAATAATTTCAGATCCATAATACGGTCTATTATTACTGTGATAAATATATTATAATATCACTAAATAACAATAGCCGAACTCTATATATTTATTAACAATTTGAAATAAAATTGTTTAAAATGTTTTTAAGAAATATAATGAAATGATCTTAAAGCATTGACAGTTTAATAAATATTTTAATATGCCGTATTATAAAACGCGAATGAAGAAATTATCTTTACGTATGTTATTGTAAATCTGCTATTAGCAATTGAAAACTGACGAATAAAAAAAAGATTGATACGGTTAATTATTGACGTGAAAATTTGTGATAAAGTATGAATAAAGCGGCAGATCTCTTTATTGGGTGTTTACTCTCACCCGGGACTAATTTGTCCCTAATTTTACCATGTTACGAGTATAGGTCAGGTAACATTATGATAAGTAATACCGCATTCCCTAACAATATCCGGCTTTACTAATGATTTATTTGAAATTCATTCCCGAATCAGTTATTTTTATGGGTAATAAACCTGAACATGATGATAAACCGGCGAAATTTCTTAAAAACTTCTTTAATGACTTCAGCAGGAGTCTTTATTGCTCCATCCGGATTTCCTGCTTACAAAGCTTCTTCTGATCCAGTTCAGAAACGCTATCCTGATCCTGCTATAATAAGCCTCGACAAGCGCTTCGATAAATACAGGCAATCAAATGCTGCAATTGAAAGGCTCTGGACCGGTGGCAGATGGACAGAAGGCCCTGTATGGTTCGGCGACGGAAGATATTTACTTTTCAGTGATATCCCTGAAAACAAAATCCTCCGCTGGACAGAGGAAACGGGAGAAGTAAGTGCATTCCGCAATCCTTCCAACTTTGCAAACGGGAATACGCGGGACCGGCAGGGACGC
>ERZ795055.782-NODE-782-length-27739-cov-8.752637_pt1 | contig 27739 bp, 26 predicted proteins | sample MGYA00375139_ERZ795055 | MGnify/ENA primary metagenome ERZ795055 (study PRJEB30184, sample SAMN05720283) | anaerobic digester metagenome | isolation source: active sludge of municipal wastewater-treating anaerobic digesters | place: USA | collected 2015-01-23 ... | reverse complement strand
ACCGCTTCCGGTACTGTATTGATGCCTTTTTGGAGTTCATAAGTACTTCCGAGCATCGGCATTTTCAGCGGGAACCGGGCATCCACCTTCACATCCCGTGTGCCGAAAACGACAGCGTCCGTGAGAGGATCAAAACCCGGCAGCTCGCGGAGTTCGAGCGACTGGACCCGCATGCCACTCCCTCCGTGCAGAGACGTCGGCATCCGTATCAGGCGTTTGGTGTCAGTCGTGACCGGCTCGTCGGCAAGGGCGGCAGTGGCGAGCAGGCGTTCCCTGAACCTGCCTTCCTGCTGGCTGACAAGAATGCCGAGCACGCGGTTCCTGAGGATCATGGCCGTCGGGCGGTGCTCGATATCACTGATGATCTCGTCGCGTTTTTCCAAAAACAAGGCCGCGGAGTCCTTTCCGATGCCTTCAATTGCTGTCAGGTACGTCATCGCCTCCTCTGCGGGTTGGCTGCCGATCCAGCGGAGATAGTCGAGGAGTGCTTTGCGGTACCGATTCTGCCAGCCGGCCGAGGGGACCGTTTTTCCTGTCAGCATTGCCGCAGGATCGATACCGATCCCGCATACATAATCGATCAGCTCCCGGCGCTCACTGCTCCCCCATCCCCGGAATGCCAGGTCCCGGACATGGACATGGTAGCCGCGCCCCCCGGAGAAGACAAGCGCAATAGACTTCCTGTCTATCCCCAGCTCTTCGATCAGCATGACGAGAAGTTTTTCTGTTTCCTCCTTCACGCGGGCAAGCATCTGGTCATAGGGACCCCGCACGATATGGTCTGCATCGAGATCAAAAATCAGGTCTGCCCCGCACCATCCCTTGTCCGCCATGGTCCCGGCGTCCGGCTTCTCGTAATAGGCAGTCGAATAATAGGCGTGCTGTGGTATGAGGTTATTGATGTAACATTCCATCTCACCCCGATCAGAGAACCCGATATGCCGCCGCATGCGCGTGTCGGTCGAACCGGCATTGAAGAGAACAAAACCCCATTCCCGCTGCACGAGCGACGGTGGCGGGACGAGCACGGTTTTCTTGTAATACTCGCAAAACCGCTGCCGGAGAAACTCTGTTGTCGCCGGGTTCATGACAACCCCTTGATCATATAAGGACCTCTTCGTTCATAGCCCTGCCGCCGGTAATACGGCCGCACACCGATCCCGCTCATGATAGCAAGCCTTCGGAACCCGGCGCCGCGTGCAATCTCCTCGGCGCGGGAGAGCAGGGCCTTACCGTAATTCCGGTGCTGCCATTCCTCGGACTCAGCGTCCTTCCCTACCGGCACGAGACTGCCGTACACATGCAGCTCCCGCAGGAGGGCAGCCGATTCAAGCTCCGGGCGGCTGGTAATCGAGGGGAAGCGGAGACGGGCAAAGCCGATCAGGGAGTCCCCCGCAACAGATGATATGAAATACTCCCTTCCGCCGCAGGCTTCGTACTCAAGCACCTGGACTGACGATTCGGCGCGCGACGGGAGTCTCCCGATCTCGCGGCAGCGGATGCACCGGCAGTGTTTCCCGGCTGCTCTCAGCCGGTCCTTTGCCAGCTGCCGGAAATTGGAGTGTTTCGAGCCGGCCATGATCAGCTTTGCGGGGATGTCGCGCTGGATCCGCGAGAGCCGCGTGTACTCGGGAATAAGGGATTTGGCGTACGCGATGAGATCAACAAGTTCCCCCTCATCATACAGGAAGTACTTCCCTTCCTTCCAGAGCTGCTCGATCTCCGAACCCGGTGTGACGAGCGTGGGGTATATCTTAAGGAAGTCCGGCCTGAACCGTGGATCGGAAAAGAGTGTTTCAAACATTTTCCGGTCGGATTCGATGGTAGATGATGGCAGGTTGGGCATTATGTGGAACCCGACCTTGAGTCCTGTATCCCGGAGCAGAGTATTGGCTTTTACCGTGTCGGCAACCGTGCAGCCCCTCCTGTTGTACCGGAGGACCTCGTCATCAACGTGCTGCACTCCCAATTCGACTTTGGTGACACCGTAATCCAGCATTGCATCGATGTGCTCTTTTTTGCTCCAGTCGGGGCGGGTCTCAAACGTGATCGCCACGCAGCGTACTGCGGATCTCTCGTTGGCATCTTCAACCTCCCGGATGTCCAAGGCGTCTGCTGCCGGGACACCACCGGGATAGGTGTTCATCGCTTCAATACAGCGGGAGACGAATTCCCGCTGATACATTAACGGCCGGGCGGTCATGGTACCGCCCATAACGATGAGCTCCACCTTCTCAACCCGGTGCCCCAGGATCTCGAACTGCCCGAGCCGGGCATGTACCTGCCGGAAGGGATCGAAATCATGTTCGCGGGCCCGCTTCGCCGCAGGTTCCTCACCCGTGTAACTCTGGGGTGAATGGAACGGGTGGTCCGGTCCGCCAGGGCAGGGCAGGCACTTACCATGCGGGCAGGGGTAGGGGGAGGTCATGACCGCGACCGGTGCCACACCAGAGAGTGTCCGGGAAGGTTTGACCATAAGGATCCTGCGGAGGATTTCACGCTCCTCCGGTAGTGCAGCGGCTAAAATGGCAGAGTTTTTCGGGACCTCGGACAACCCGTACTTCCGGCAGATATCGGTCTTGGCAATCCTGATGCCGGTTTCGTTGCCAGGGGAGAGGGTGAGGATGCGGGAGATGATCTCCCGGTATGCGTACGCCTCATCCATGACAGGTTAATGTTCGGCTGCAACTCTCAGGGAGGCAGTATCAGAAGAATAGTTCACCACAGGCATCTGCTGGCCGTGGATATGGTTTACGATCTCATCCCCGAGAGTGAGGAGCGCTTCCTTGTGGGCTTTTTTATCTTTATGAATATGGACAGGAGAGATTTCAAGGGAGTTGTAACGGTCGGTGTGAATTTCTCCGCGAGAAATTCCTTCGTAGTATTTCTTGATGTGAATCATCAGCATGTGGAGATGGAGTAACTCTTCCTTTTGCACACTATCACCTTTTCCAAAAGAATCCTTCTTTTGTGGGACAGATATACCTTATTGGTGAGATTTATATCTGGTACTATGCGGCACGTAGGATCGATCGTTGCGCTCGCGATTGGGGATGCGTTGGGCGCGCCTTTGGAGGGATCTCGACAACCAGAAGTCTGGTTGGCAGAATACCGTTCCGGTGGTCGCCATTTTCGGAAAAAGGGAGAAATTACTGACGACACGCTGCAGGCAATCGCGGTCGCTCAATCGCTGGTTGCATGCAGGGGATTTTGTGAAAATGACCTTGTCCAGAAATTATCTGATGCCTATATAGTACGGCCTGAATGGTTTGGTCCTACATCAACTTTCTTCTTTGATCTTGTGCGATCCGGGATCGTGCCGCACCAAGCAGCACTGCTCGTGCATAAAAAAAATCATGGGAGCCGGACGAACGGGAGCATTATGCGGGGATTCCCGCTCGGGATCTTCTATCCTTCTGCAGAAGTATATGATATCAGTGTAACCTGTTCACGGATCACGCACCACGATCCTGTCAGTGGTCATTGCTCCGCGTTTCTGAACGTCATGGTGAGCGATATGTGCCGGGGATTATCCCGGGCAGCAGCGTTCCGGCATGCAAGGTCGCTCTGTACAAATAATGAAGTGCACGCAATGCTGGGCAGTTACGATCAGTATGATCCTGATCCATCACTGGATGGTGTCCTCTGCTCACACGCAGCCCTTCATTCATTTATGTATGCGAAGACACTGGAGATGGCTGTTCTCTCCGCGGTCAACCTTGGCGGGGATGCTGATACCGTAGGAGCCTGTACCGGTGCACTCGCCGGGGCATACTGGGGGCTCGAGGCTGTACCGCCAAGGTGGCTTTGTGGTCTTGAAAGGTATGATGAGCTCGTGCAGCTGGCTGAAAAACTCTGGTCACTACAAAAGATGAGGAGATAAAAGAAGAAATTACGCCGGCCTTATCTCAACAAGTTTTAGCGACCGGCCTTTCTCGCAGATGTCCGAAGCATTGCCGATGACATCAGCAACGATATACTTCTCCCCTTCAACAACGCCTTCGGGCCGGCAGAGAGGGAAACTCCGGCAGTCGCTCTTGTTGCAGGAAAGTTCTGGCTTGATCTTGGAGTTGATAATCGCCATTTCTGGGCTGATAAGCATGGTTATTGGGGCATCCATCACCTCTACAGCAGTCGCCCCGTTGAGATGCACCGTACACTCATGGTGGGTTGACCTTACCGAAACTATGCGGTACTTCCTCCCTTTCTGAAGATTGTTGCAGGCCTTTTTTACCTTGCAGGTTTCACAGGCAGCAGTTTCTCCCTCATAGATAAACTCCACGCCCTGCTTTGCGAGCACCGTCCCGACGAGGGTAACCTTGGTCTTTACATCTGCCATAGAGAACATCACTCCGTATACAGCATATGCACGAGTTTCTCTGCCGATTCTCTTGTCAGTCCCATATCGAATATGGTAAAGCGCTCGGGACGGATAGTCTTTGCCATCAGAAGGGCTTCGACGGCAACAGCGTCATCAATCCCGAGATCAGCAGGAGTGACCGGAGCCCCGATGGTTTTTAAGGAGGATCTGATTGCCCTCCAGTCGCCCCCATGAAGATACATCGAGATGATGGTCCCAATCCCGCAGCTCTCTCCATGAAGAGCCTTGCCGGGCGCCAGACGGTCGAATACATGGGAGAACTTATGCTCCCCACCACTCGCCGGGCGCGACGAGCCGGCGATGCTCATGGCAACCCCGCTCGATACCAGGGCTTTCACGACAATCCACGCCGACTCCTCCTGGTGTGCCTTGATCAGATGGGCATCCTTCACCAGGATTTCTGCCGTCATCTTCGAGAGGGTGATGGCGTACTCGCTTACCGGCTCACCTTTCACCCGGTGAGCGAGTTCCCAGTCGAGGATTGCCGTGTAATTGGAAATAACATCCGCACAGCCGGCCGCCAGGAGACGGTGCGGCGCGGAAGCAATGATACCGGTATCGGCAACAATAGCAACCGGGGGCTCCGCTTCAAGCGAGGCGTGCCCGGTACCGAGCGAGACAGATGCACGAGCTGAAGCGATCCCGTCATGGGATGCTGCCGTGGGAACGGAGATAAAAGGGAGGTCAAGATTATACGAAACGATCTTTGCGGTATCAATAACCCTCCCACCCCCGACACCAATAAGGAAATCGGCACCTTTCGCTGCCTTCTCTGCTTTCTTGATAACCGGCGCGGTGATCTCCTCGGAAAGAAACGGTTTCACGGCATAACAGTCCGACAGGATTTCTATTACTTTCGTACCGGCAAGTTTCATGGTCCCTTTACCGGAAACGAGAAGCGCAGATGGGCCGAGCTTAAGGTCTTTGCATACCGCAGGTAACTGCCCGAGCACGTCATGGCCGATCACGACATCGCGGGGGAGCTGCATCCACTTGGACTTGTCAAAGACCCGACTCCTGAGTAATTTTATTTCATCTGCGCTCATTCTGATCATGGATGATTAGTGATTTCATATACAAATATTACATCGATCCCATCAAATTCGGTCAGGCTTATAATGTTGTCGACACCCTGACGTACGCAATCATCCTCGTTGTCGGTGTTTACCTTCTCTACCGCTGGATGTCGAGCTCGTCATTTATGACCGGCAGCGGTTTTAAATTCGACCAGCTGTTTATCCTTGCCACGATACCATACGTTATCCTGGGTGGAGTTCTCCGCGTTATCGAAGATACCGGCATGATCACCGGGGACTGGAAATTTTTACTGATCACGCCGCTGATCTATTTCACGCTCTTTGCATTCACTCTCGGCATGCTGTTCATCTCAGGGTACCTGACCATCAGGAAGATAACCGGTAATATCGTCACGTTTTATGCATTCGCCGGCATCCTTGCCGTAGTCGTCGCCTCCCTTGTCCTTCTTGCCTGGAGCCAGACGCATAATGGTGTTGACCTGTTCATTCTCACCGTAATTCCCTTCATGGCATTAACTGCAACCGCGATTGTCTGGGGGGTCATGCGGTACGTTCTCTCGTGGACCTACGTGAACGACCCGCTCTATATCACCCTCCTCTTCGGTCAGCTTCTTGATGCCAGTGCAACCAGTTATGGTATCGACTTTCACCCATCCGTCCAGTATGTCGAGCAGCACGTTGTTGGTTCCGCCCTCATTGATATGACCGGCACGGCCCTTGTCATGTTCCCCCTGAAACTCCTCGTGCTGTTCCCGGCTGTCTATGTCATGCAGATCTACCGTAAAGAAGCAAACCCCACATTTTGGCACCTCGTGCTGCTTGCAATGATCGTTGTCGGGTTTGCTCCGGGTGTCCGGGACATGGTCCGGATGGTACTGTATGTCTAATTCCCCGCTCACCAATGCCATCATTGTCATCTCCCTCCTTTTTTTCACAACGATCATGATCGGCTGGGTCGGAACGGCGCAGAACCCTGCCGTAGGAGAAGACCTCATGAAACTCTTTGAAAAAGAGCTTGCCGGCCAGATGGACGGTACAGATTCTGTTGACATGTGCCTCAAGCTTTTTGCCAACAACCTCCAGGCGTGCATCCTTCTTTTTTTGGGCGGTGCCTCCTTTGGAATCCTCACAATCTTCATCATGAGCCTGAACGGTATCGTGATAGGCGCCATCATGGAGATCGTCCATCAGGACCACACACCCCTTTTCGTTGCCGCTGCCATTCTCCCGCATGGTATTTTTGAGATCCCTGCATTCATCCTCTCCGGAGCCCTTGGGATGCTCCTTGCCCGGTCATTGCTCGCGGAGTGGTATGCCGGGGAGGACACTGCCGTTGATGCCCACCGGTTCGGCCGGTTGTTCATCCTGTATGTTCTGCCGCTGGTTGCCATAGCCGCGTGTGTCGAGGCTTTTATTACGCCGGTGGTCATACATTTAGTAGCTTAGAGGACACTCCATGGACGACGATACGGGCACCCTGCCGCAAAAACAGGACTTTTCCGGATGGTTTAATGATATTCTCTGGCGGGCCGAGATCATGGATGTCCGCTACCCGGTCAAGGGGCTCTATGTCTGGTACCCGTACGGGTTTGCAATCCGAAAGTTCGTATACAACCGGCTCCGCGAACTCCTCGATTGCGACCATGAAGAGACACTCTTTCCCCTCCTCATCCCCGAACAGGAGTTCATGAAGGAGGCCGAGCACATCAAGGGCTTCGAGGACGAGGTCTACTGGGTGACCCACGGGGGAACAACTCCGCTTGATGTGAAACTCGCCCTCCGGCCCACGAGCGAGACTGCCATCTACCCGATGTACGCTCTCTGGCTCCGGTCGCATGCAGACCTTCCGATGAAGTACTACCAGATCGTGAACACGTTCCGGTACGAGACCAAGCAGACCCGCCCACTGATCCGGCTCCGCGAGATCACCTCGTTCATGGAGTCGCATACGGTCCATGCCACGTGGGATGAGGCTGAGACACAGGTGGAGTACGAACTCGGACTGACAAAAGTGTTCTATGACGGGCTCTGCATCCCGATCACGATCTCGAAACGGCCGGACTGGGACAAGTTTCCCGGTGCAGACTATACGATCGCGGTTGATGCCATCATGCCCAATGGCAAGACCCTCCAGTGCGGGACGGTTCACCATCTCGGCACGCACTTCTCGAAGACCTTTTCGATCCAATACGAAGACAAAAACGGAGAGCAGCAGCTGGCCAACCAGACCTGTTACGGGATCTCCGAGCGCTGCATTGCAGCCCTCATCAGCATGCATGGAGACGATAAGGGGTTGATCCTCCCGCCGGCAATTGCACCGGTGCAAGCAGTCATCATCCCGATCACCATCGGCAAGCGGCATGAGGACGTGCTTGAGGCAGCAAAGACCCTTGAAATCGGCTTAAAAGCCGCCGGGTTCCGGGTGAAGATGGACACCCGCGATATGCGACCCGGGGCAAAGTACTACTGGTGGGAGCTCCGGGGCGTACCACTCCGGCTCGAGCTCGGCCCCCGCGACCTTGATGCCGGAAAAGTGATGGCCGTGAAGCGGACGGGTGGGAAGAGCCAGCTCGGGCTTGCGAGCGTTTCTGACGGTATCACGAAAGTTTTTGCTGATATCACAGAAACGATCCGGGCAAAAGCCGAGGATCACACGAGATCGCATCTTTGCTCGGTTGATACCATTGGCTCTCTGAACGCTGCTCTCAATGACGGAAAGGTCGCGGTAGTCCACTGGTGCCGGGAGCGGGGTTGCGGGGAAACGATCGAGGAGAGCGCAAACTCGAGCATCCTCGGCACTGAGGTTCGCTCGCCTTATGTTGCCGCAACGGACGGGAATTGTATTGTCTGTGGTAAGCCGGGGAAGGCAACGCTGGTCGGGAGAACCTATTGACAATTCCCTGCCGGCTCCTAACAAATCTTTTTAACCCGTATCCACCCTGTTGAAGGGGCTTGTGCTCTGTGGAAATCATCGGATAGGCGCTCCCGGCGATATTCACTCATGCTCTGCCCCCTGTGCCATTACAGCCCCCGCAGCATTGCGATAATCTCTCAGGTAGGTTTTTTTTTACGATATCCCGGAAGAGGAGAGGACATCCCCCTCGGAATGCGCCTCCGCCCCGGTGAGTGCAGGGATGGCGTAAGGGGGTCGATCGTTTTTTTTTTGAAAAAGAGGTTATCTCAAGTGCCGATCATTAGGTGTAACCATGAGATAATTCTTTTCTTACAAGAAAAGGGGTCCGGACAAAATATTGTTTTTTGGAACTCCATGATTTTTTTCATTGCCACGGTTTGGATGATCCAACCGGACTCCTCCTGCAGCACCATTTCCATCCCGAAAAAAAATCTTTTTTCAGATCGGTTGCGAAAAAAATATGAAAAGAGAGAGAAACGGAGGGTGATTATCTGGTTATGGGGGATGCGTCCCATTGACGGCCTTATTTCCTCCATGGAAGACCGGCCTTTCTTCCGAAAATGGCATTTTACCCGGCAGAACCAATATTCAGTTTCGTCAGGATCCCAAAAAAGCTCTCCCAGCGTGGGCGGATGAAAACATGACCAATGTTTTCATACCTTTACGACACATGGATTACCATGGCTTCACAGGAAATATCGGTCAATATCCCCCCCTCGCTCGATCCCGTATACAGCAACATGATCCAGATCGCGTACAAAGACGATGAGTTCACGTTTATGTTCCTCCACCAGCTCCCGCAGGTCAACCAGGCCCGGGCTAAGGCTATTGTATCCATCACCCCATCGCATGCCAAGAACCTGCTTGGGGTACTGACGAAGACCGTGGCTGACTATGAGTCAAAATTCGGGACAATCGCCTCCAAAGAGAATACGGGTAAAGAGAACGTGACTACACTCAGCGGGTACTCGTAGCTGGTCAGCCACAGATTTTATTAGCGCATAAACCGATATTGTGAGGTATCGCGCCGCCGTGGCTTAGCGGTATAGCGGCTGATTCGTAATCAGCAGGTCGGGGGTTCAAGTCCCCCCGGCGGCTCTTTCACTTTAAGGAATTGAAAGTGCACGGTTTTTTTGGTTATATGGATGTGGGAGGATTATTCGCTCCTGCCCCTGAAAGATCGCCTCACTGATTCCTTTCCTCACCAAAGACACTTCTTACCTCTCGCCAGAGAATGACAGTGTTTCTCTCTCAACCTGACGAAAGGATCATCAAGGCTATACCCGCTTAAGGGGATACACATAAACCTGATGCAGAACCACCATTTTGATCATCCGGTTATGAAGTCCCTCCTGACCTCCCGTTCGGGAAGGTGACTTCAATTATATCGGCAATGATATCAGCACTGACCCGCAAAGTCCCGCTGATGCCTCCTGCCGCTGCCTGCCCGGAGATTGAAATGCACCATTGCTGGTGCAATTGAGCGGCAGCCGGGACGACAATCGGTATAAACTGCGGATAACCAATATTTGAGAAAAATTTACGGAGACAAAAACATGTCACAACAACTCGGGGGACAACCCCTTATCATTCTCAAAGAAGGAGCAACACGGAGCCGGGGCCAGGACGCCCAGAACAGTAATTTTGCCGCGGCAAAGGCTGTGGCAGCGGCAGTCCGATCAACGCTCGGCCCGAAAGGTATGGACAAGATGCTCATAGACGGGATGGGAGATATAACCATCACCAACGACGGGGTTACCATTTTAAAAGAGATGGACATCGAGCACCCTGCAGCAAAGATGATGGTTGAAGTTGCAAAAACCCAGGATGCTGAGGTAGGTGACGGTACAACCACATCTGTCGTCATTGCCGCTGAACTGTTAAAGAACGCTGAAGCGCTCCTTACCCAGAGTGTCCACCCGACTGTGATTGCCGAAGGCTACCAGATGGCTGCCGAAAAGGCGCTCGCAATCCTTGACGGAGTTTCCATCACGATAAAACCAACCGATACGGCGATGTTAAAAAAGATCGCAGAAACTGCGCTGACCGGTAAGAATGCCGAAGTCCAGAAGGAATGGCTCTGCGGGCTCATCGTAAAGGCTGTCACGTTTGTCACCGATCCTGACGGCAAGGCAGATCTCGCCCATATCAATGTTGAGAAGAAGGTGGGTGGTTCCGTGGATGATTCAGCCCTCATCGAAGGCATGGTTATTGACAAGGAACGGGCGAACCCGAACATGCCCAAATCCGTGAAGGATGCGAAGATCCTGATCCTTAACGCGGCACTCGAGTTCAAGAAGACAGAAGTGAACGCGAAGATCAATATTTCCACGCCCGGTCAGGCACAGGCATTCCTTGATGAGGAGGAGCACATGGTCCGTGTAATGGTGGACAAAGTCACAAAAAGCGGGGCGACTGTCCTCTTCTGCCAGAAGGGTATCGATGATGTTTCGCTGCACTATCTGGCAAAGGCCGGCATCCTTGCCGTTCGCCGCGTGAAGAAGAGTGACTCCGAGAACCTTGCACGGGCAACCGGGGCTACCATTGTCAACAGCATAGATACGATCACACCAAATGATCTTGGCTATGCCGGACTTGTCGAGGAACGCAAGGTCTCGGGCGACGAGATGATTTATGTCTCGAAATGTAAAAATCCCAAGGCGGTTTCAATTGTTGTCCGCGGCGGAACAGAGCACGTTGTCGAAGAACTTGAACGCGCCATGCATGATGCCCTGATGGTCGTTTCCGTTGTTATCGAAGGAAAGAAGATCGTTGCCGGCGGTGGAGCTCCCGAAACCGAGCTCTCGCTCCAACTCCGGGAGTATGCTGCTACGGTTGGGGGTCGTGCCCAGCTTGCTATTGAGGCATTTGCAGCAGCAATGGAGATCATCCCGCGGACGCTTGCCGAAAATGCCGGGCTCGATGCGATTAATATGCTTGTGGATATGCGGGCTGCACACGCAGCCGGCAAAAAGAATTACGGCGTCGATGCCGATACCAAGAAACCTGCAGATATGCTGAAGGCCGGGGTTGTCGAACCGCTCCGGGTTAAGACCCAGGCAGTTTCCAGCGCAACAGAAGCTTCAGTGTTGATCCTGCGTATCGATGATATTATTGCCTCATCGAAGGCAGCAGGACCCGGCGCCGGCATGCCACCCGGGGGTATGGGCGGTATGCCCCCGGGCATGGGTGGCTATTAAGGATATTTTAACTCAGATGAAACGGGCATGAACGTTCCGGGGTCACATCGGAACCATGAAAATTGCAGATGTGAGGGATCCCTGCCCCAAAGCCCCTCGCGGGGCACGGCAGGGCTGTTCCGTGTTTTTTTGTGCTCAAGGTTATTGATCCGCCGCGGGGACACCCCCTCGGGGGCGGCGACGTTGATCACAAATAATTGAGAACGTGAAAAATCCCAAAAATCACATCTGTTCAATGCAATTTTCATAGGAAATCATCGTTTAGACGCTCCCTTGGGCTTCCGTTCACACTCTGCGCCCGCCGCTGTGGGCAGCCCCCGCATCGCGATAATCATTCAGAAGGTATTTTGCGATTTTTCCGGTGGAAAGAGTACTATACTGTCGCAATGCGCCCCTTCCCTGAAGGGGGCAGGGCTGACCTACGGGAGTCGAACATCGGGAGAAAAAACGTTTTTCTCCAGAGCGGATATTTTTTATTTTTTCCTCGGCTGAAAAATAATCAATGAATCCGGTTCTGACCATCGGTTTGCACATCTTTTAATTTTCCGTCAGGCTATCCAAATACCTGCCAGATTCTATCGGGCTGCAGGATTAACACATACCTGTACCCTGCCATAATCCATCAGATATTGTTGATACCATATCTGACAATGAGGATGATGGGGACGGATAAAGATCATCCTGGGGTTTCAACCAAGTGCCGGCCGGTACCGGTCGTAGGGATATGGAAAAGGGATCCATTTGGATACCATGCCATCAGAAAGAACATACACCTACAGATCGGTTTTTTTCTGATCAGCCGTGTATTTTTCCGCATTTCCTGAAGCGGATGAGGTATAGATCCCGTAAATTCCATACCGTGGAGTATTCCACAGATCCGGTCCTCGACTTTAATGGGCGTAATACCGGTCAAAGTGTCCTGGATCTTCTGCTCACCCGCGCCATAACCGCCTTTTTGGATGTTCCGGCCAGGCTGAAGTAATAGCGGGTCCCGGTTGCGATGTCCGCCTGTATTCCCCCGCCGAGTTCAACGATCTTTGGGCACAGCCTGTCTCTTAAGGATAACATCCTGATCAGGTCGAGCTTTGCAAAACACACATGGAATGAATCGTGGTTCCAGATCCGCACTCACCTTCCCACGCTCCTTTTGGATTCCCGTACAAGCTCCCTGAGCTCCCGGGCAGCAGCCGTGATGTCCGGACTGGCGACTACCGCCGAGATAACGGCAATACCGTCCGCCCCGGCCTCGATCACGTCCCGTACGTTTTTCCGGTTAATACCGCCGATAGCGATCACGGGAATCGATACTGCCCGCCGGATATCCCGGAGTGTTTCAAGACCATGACCCGGCCCCGCATCATCCTTGGATGCCGAAGAGAAGACCGGGCTGAGGGCAAGGTAATCCGCGCTATCCCTTTCCGCTTCTTGAGCTTCTTCAACACTCCCGACAGAGACACCGATGATAAAACCGGGGGGAGCAAGCTGCCGTGCGGTGATGACAGACATATCATCCTGACCAAGATGCACACCATCCGCACCGCAGGCCATTGCAACATCAAGCCGATCGTTGATAAGGAAGACTGCCCCTGCCTTTCTCGTGATCTCCGCGATCTCGCGCCCGATAACTGTCAGTCCGGTACACGACCTTCTCTTGTCGCGGAGCTGGATGCTGTCCGCACCGCCAAGAACCGCCAGGCGTGCAATCTCCGCATGGGATCGCCCGCCACCGATTGTCTCGTCCGTAATAACATACAGGTCGAAGTTCATACCCAATCATTCAGGGAGCACGGATCCGTGCACCCGCAGCAAGGTCCTGCGGGGTCAGATTCGCGAGTTCATCGAACAGTGCCATCCTGAAGGAGAATGGCCCGTGCGCCACAGTCGCCGCCCTCTCACCCGCAATACCGAATGCCGCAAGGGCAGCGGCTGCAGCGGTTACCGGTTCCTTCGACACTGCACAGAACGCGCCGGTCACGGATGCCGCCATGCACCCGGTGCCGGAGATGCTGCCCATCAGGGTATGACCGTTCTCTACGAGCAGTGTCTGCTTCCCGTTCGTCACGATATCCGTTGGACCGCTGACTGCCACGGTTATACCGAGAGACTTTGCAAGCCTGCGGGCTATCATGAGCGGATCCCCGCTCATTCCGCACGAGTCCACGCCCCTCACCTCCGCTTCCACACCGGCGATTATTCCGATCTCGCCGGGATTGCCCTTGAGAACGGTAATCTCAAGTTCTTCGAGCAGCCGCTGTGCGGTCTCCGTTCGGAAGCGGGTGGCTCCTGCCCCGACCGGGTCGAGGACGACCGGGATACTGCGCTCGTTTGCCGTCCTGCCGGCAAGGATCATGGACTCGATCTGGCTCGCATGGAGTGTCCCGATGTTAATAACGAGCGAGCTGGCAATCGCTGCCATCGCCGCTGCCTCTTCCGGGGCATCGGCCATGACAGGGGAACCCCCGGCACAGAGCGTGATGTTCGCGCAGTCATTGACTGTGACGTAGTTCGTGATATGATGGACGAGCGGCCGTTTCTCCCGCACGCGTGCGAAGAGATCCGAATAAAGGTGCGTCTTCATGACAGTGCTCCGGTTCCCTGCTGTGGTTTTGATTGTTTCAGGTACTAATGGGACGATAGAATCATTAAACCGCCGCCGTTTCCGGTGCAGTAGCAAGGATTTTTAGCTCTGGAGAAATCATCGGATAGACGCTCCCTGGGGCTCCGCTCACGCTCTGCCCCCGCCGCTGTGGCAACCCCCGCATTGCGATAATCACTTCAGAAGGTTTTTTGTGACATCCTGTAAGAAAAGAGGACAATCCTATCGCAATGCGCCCCCGCCCACCGATGGGGGCAGGGATGGCGCAAGGGGGGGTCGATCAAGGGGAGAACAAGACTTTTTCTCCAGTACCGGATTTTTTATTCTGGTAAAAACCCCGGAACATTTCTGCTGCTTTTGGGGGCATGAAAGCATACCCCGGTCATCGGGGCATCCCCATAAGGCAATAGTGAAATATTATTGATTAAGGATATTTAAAAAAAACCGGTTAACCCATATCCTCCCATCGCAATGCCCCCTGCCCCTCCCACTGAACTGGTGGGGCGGGAGGGGAGAACCATATCCCCGGAAAAGAGAATCCTGATAGATTAAAAAAGAGATTCTGGACAGCAATATGTATGCTCGTAACAGCCTACCGCGTCAGTTCCTCAAGGGTCGCTACCAGCATGTCAACCTCGTCATCGGTATTATAGAGGCCGAGGCTTGCCCGGACCGTACCCTCCGGAAGCCCGAGCCGTTCCACAAGCGGCTGGCAGCAGTGGTGGCCGGAACGGACGAGGATATCGGCTGACTCATCCAGCTGCTGGGCCACCTCATGCGGGTGGAAATTATCGACTGTGAAAGAGACTACACCGATCCGGCTGGCAGGTTGTTCCGGCGCATAGACATGCACACCTCTGATATTTTGTAAGCCCTCAATCAAACGGCCGGTAAGACGTTCCTCGTGGCTTTGGATATTTTCCATACCAAGGCCGGTGAGGTAGTCCACGGCTGCACCGAGTCCGATTCCCCCGGCGATGTTGGGGGTACCGGCTTCATACTTCTGGTACCCTTCAGCGGGGGTAAAACCGTTCTCCGTCACGGTTTCAACCATACCCCCGCCGAACTGGGATGGTTCCAGATCGGGCTTCTTCATCCAGAGGACACCTGTACCGGTGGGGCCGAGCATCTTATGGCCCGAAAACGCAAAAAAGTCGCAGCCGATGCCGGATATATCGACAGGCATGTGCGGCACTGACTGGGCACCGTCAACGAGAAGCAGGACGCCATGGTCGTGGCAAATCCGGGCGATATCCTCTACGGGCGTGACCACACCAAGGACATTCGATGCATGGGTAACCGCTACCAGTTTTGTTTCGGGAGTGAGTGCCTTTTCAACTGCAGCAAGATCGAGGGAATAATCCGCGTTTATTCCGACAACATCAAGACCGACGCCCTGTTTTTTGAGGTTTCGCCACGGGAGGAGATTGGAGTGATGCTCCAGGATTGTCGTGATCACCCGGTCACCCTTCTTCCACGGCAGCCCGGCTGCAACCATGTTGATTGCCTCAGTAGTGTTCCTGGTAAAAACGGTGATACCCTCTTTTGCCCCGATAAAACCCGCCACCTTCTCGTGGGCGTGCCAGTAACGCTGGCTTGCGATCCGGGTAAAACGATGGATGCCCCGTCCCACGTTGGCACGGTAGGTATGCTCGAAGCCGTTCATTGCCGCAATGACCGGCTCCGGAGAAAAACTCGTTGCCGCATTGTCAAGATAGATGATGTCACCGAGGATCGAAAAGTCCCTGCGGACGTCCTGAACGGAAAATGTCAGTCCTGCTTTTGATTTCCCTTCGTCCCCCTTCTCCACTGCTGGTTCCATGATCATTTCTCCTTTATTATCAACCGTTTCTCTGGCCGTTACACCGGTTATGCGTACCGGCCCGGCCTTAAGGGTATGGTCATCATTAACGGCGATCCCTTTCTGCCGGCAGAGCTCCCGCATCTTGGGCGGGAGAGCCCGCCACCGCCAGAGCCCCCACGATGAGAACGCGGAGGGGTACCCTTTCTTTGCCGCCCATGATTCAAGGAACGCTGTCCACCGTTCTGCAGATGCCGGCAGGATTGTCTTGAGTGCCTCATACTCGCTCTCCAGCATCGCGGGGCAGAGAAAACAGCCTATCCGCTCAAGTCCCCGGTCGTAGAGCGGGTTAATGGGAAGGCCCTGCCACCAGAGATAGAGGAAGACCTCGAGTGCCCGCCAGTTCCGGATTGGTGAGATATTGAGCTGAAGGGGGTTTGCCGGGTTCTGGCTGGTCTCGTCAAGCCCGGCGCGGTTCCACGATTCATACCAGCGGTTGCCCTGCACCGTAACGCAGGGACCGGCATCAGCGAGAAAGAGCTTGAGCGGGTGCAGTTTCAACAGCTTGCAGCACCAGCGGTTGTCTTTCCCCGGAGGCCCTGCCTTCCCTGCAGCCTGCCAGAAGTCGCCGCCCTTCCGGATAATCTCAACACCCTGCGAGCGGACGAAATCGATGGTTTCGGGAAACTCGATGCCCGTGTCGATAAAGAAGGCCTTGGTAACGCCGGCTTTCCGGGCAATGTGGAGAACTGCCGTGCTGTCCTTTCCCCCGGAGAACGAGACGTTTGCCGTCGGGCGATCTTTGAGGTGCTGCTTTATGGCCCGGATCGCGTTCCGCTCAAGGTTTTTTAAGTGATACCTGTTCTTCTCAACTGCGACCTCCCACCCCGGGTCCGGCAGGGTGCGGGGAACGACCGGGACCAGTTCCCTGACCTTCACTGACCCTTCCCTGACCATGCCGGTGCCGTACCGCTGCCGGTATTTTACAAATACCGTCCCTTCAGGTACCTGTGTTTTGAGTGCGAGCCGCTTCCCCCCAACACGACCTCCCTCAGAGCGGATACCCGTTTCGCGGTCAAGGTCCACGATACCCTTCGTGGCATGGCCGATGAAAAACGGCAGGGCTTCAGGTGCGATATCAATGCTGAACGAACGGGTCACCGGGTCGAACGTCAGCCATCCGAGCCGTTCTCCATTCATGATCACGAGGTCTGCCCGGTCCACCCCGCCGGTCTTGTTCAGGAGGAGAATTTTCTGGAGCGGGATGCTGCCGAACCGCTCTGTTATCAGCGTGCGGATGAGGGCCGTATCTGCCGCCAGAGCCGGGCGGACATCGTAGGGATGGAGGAGTTCGATTCGTTTCCCCTCTTTTTTGCAGGCACACGTCTTTCCGACCAGCGGGACGTTGCACTCTTCACACCAGTAGAGAACCTTTTTTACCGGCGGCTCTAGCATCACGCTTTATGATTACGCGGCCGGCATGATAAGAGAAACGTTTGGGGAGACACTTCCTTAAAATCAGGCCAAGGGTATACAGAAATTTCCGGCGTGCAGACGCTGGTTTTTTAAAAAGTACTGTTTTCGCGGAAGAGACACTTAAGACACTAAAGTATATCATGGTGAAATCCCATTGGGAAGATAGGTGAAAAGACCATGGTGAAATTAACCGCTGACATGAAAGAGGCATTTTCCAAGATGAAGGTATTTTCGATTGCCACTGCGTCAAAGGACGGGATTCCGAACGTTGTACCCCTCGCAATGGTCGAGCTCGTCAACGATGATACCATCTGGATAACGGATAATTTCATGAACAAGACCATGTCCAACCTCAGGACCAACCCGAAGATTGCCATCTATATCTGGGGACCTGAGATCAAGGGCTGCTTCCAGATCAAGGGCGTGACCTCCATAAAGACGAGCGGAAAGGAGTACGACGACATGAAGGCGAATGTCAACCGGAAGAGGCCTGAACTTCCCGCACGGTCGCTTGTCATCGTGAAGATCACGGAAGTCTTCGAGTGCAAGCCCGGACCGACCGCCGGGGCAAAACTTCTCTGAACTTTTTTTTAAAAAAATGAGCGTTTTTCAGATCTCAGATTGTCGTTTCACCAGCAGCTTATTTCCCCCCGGCTTTCGATCCCGGGGCTGCTGCAACGACGGAAAGGGCCTCAGCGATCTCCGGCAGGATCTCTGCCGGGATGCCCATGACCATCTCACCGTCCTCGATGCCGGAGAACTTCCGGGACCCGTCGCAGCCGAGCGAGAAGTTCACCTTCCCGTTGAGGTACGTCTGGGCACAGGCATCGGCACAAACGGACTGGATGCCGGCAAACTCTGCTTCGATCCTCCCCCCGAGACGGAAGAGGGTACTCTGGGCAAGCTTGAGCATTGCCCACGGGCTCGCAATGATGATGACGATCTGCGGGTCGAACGGCGTCTTCTCGAGCGGCGCATAGAGCGTTGCATACGTGTCGCGAGTGCCGAGACGAGCGACCCGGTCAATGGTCCGCTTGCAGGCAGCGGAACTCTCGAACTTCCCGAGCTTGAAGTAGAAATCGCCGTTCTTCAATGTCTCGGTGATCTCCCGGAGGCCGAGCGACCACGCCCCGCCATTGCACTCGTGGTTTTCTGCTGTGGAATAGAATATCTTTCCCTCTTTCCGTGCAAGACCGACCATCGCACAGTGTCGAATCGTCTTGTCGAGTTTTTCCATACCGTCCGGGATCTCCTCTTTCTTTGTCACGAACCGGAACGCAACCGGTGAACCGGAGAGTTTTAAGAGCTTCTTGAGCGTTTCTGCAGATTCCGGGTAATTCATGGGTATCTTTACAGATGATGCCATAATCATAACCTCATACATACAGGTCTGGATTTGTGTATATGCTATCCATATCAGAGAAAGTGATTTAAAGATACCGCAGGATTGCAGCAGGAGGAGCGGAAACGCGACCGGGTACGATAGCATCACTTTTCACCAATAAAAACAGGAATGGCCGGGCCTAGAGGCCGGCATATTCCAGGAGCAGCAGGAACCCGACCATGCACACTTCCAGAATGAATATCGTGATCCACGGATTCAGCCGCAGGAACTCCGGAACAGTTACCACGGGGAAGGGCCCCTGGGAGAGGATCCCGTCCTTCAGGGACGGATAGAAACCTGCGAAGATTCCAACACCAATGAGCATTCCCACCATTCCACCAAAGAGCGCGTCGAGCGCTCCCGTTCCAACCGCCCCGGCGACGGTCCCCGGACAGTAGCCAAGCAGGGCAAACCCTGCACCGAAGATCAGACCGCCGATAACATTCGAGCCCAGCGTCCCATGCGCTGCATGGAGGTTGGCAAATCCCCATTGTTTCAGGATTTGGAAGACGATCATGCCGACGATAACGGCCGAGAGCATCATTTTGAGCACCGTGAAATCAACGAGAAGGAGCTGGTTCTCGATAACCCCGTAATCGGTGACCCCGGACTTCTGGAGGAGAAAACCAAAGCATATCCCGATGGTGAAGCCGAGTACGATCTGCGTTCTTCGGTTGTTCCGGATCCATGCAAGGGAGGTCATGCCAAACCTACCCCGATTACCCTGTACAGGAGCATAGCCACGATAATCCCGCCAATGAAGAAGCACGTGGCAGTTATCATACTGGCAAGGGAGAGCTGGATCGACCCGCTGATCCCGTGCCCGCTTGTGCATCCACCCGCCCACCGTGCGCCGATACCGAGAAGGATCCCCCCGATAAGGGCAGCGCCAACGCGGAGAACGACGTTATTGCCAAAGACCGACCCCCAGAGTGCCGGAACCCAGGTGACGTGAAATGTACCGGAAAGGAGGGATGATAGCAACGCCCCGATGATTATCCCGGGAATGATCATGAAAGCCCAGTCAACCCGGGGTACGATATCCCGGTAATATGCCATCCGTTCTGTTTTTTCTGCATTGATCATTTTACCTATCAGCCCGCGGGCCTTGACAAATGCTGTCGAGCATCCCAGAGGCCGGTCTGCCAGAACCAATGCAAGGCAGCTCAGAAGACCGATACCCGCACCGGCTATATACGGTGACCAGGAGACCTGAGTTAACATTCCGAACACAACCATTCACCCTACTACCGCAATGCGATGTGAGAGGGTAAAAAAGATCGGGTTGTGCCAGTCACCCCTCATGGGGACTCAGGTCGGCAGGGGCAGTTGCACATACCCTTTTTTACCCGGACAGGGCAATACTTCTCCGTGAAAGGGACCGGCCAATGATTCGCCGATCACTCGATATCACAGGGGGAATACATGGATTTTAAAGATATGCTTGGCGATGCCTTCTCCTATGCGAAAGAAGGAATTTTTGAGAACATGAACCGGTGGCTAAGATTGATCCTGGCAATTATCTGCCTTGGTATCCCGTTCAACGGGTACATCATGAGGGTATACCGGGGGACGAAGCCTGCACCGGAAGTAGACCAGTGGGGGGTGCTTTTTATCGACGGCCTGAAACTGCTGGTCGTGGGAATTATGTACGCAATCCCGATGATGATTCTCTGGGTCCTCATCTATGGCCCCATGCTCTTTACCCTCTTCAGCGGTACCATAAATGAAAACGCAATGGCTGATTTCGAGCCGAACATGCTCCTGATGTTGCTGTTGTATGTGTTCGAATTCGCCATGATGCTGATCATCCCGGTCGCGTCCATTCGGTTTGCACGGACCGGTTCCTTTGGCGAGGCATTCAACTTTAGTGCGATCTTTGAGACAATAGGGAAGATCGGCTGGATCAATTATATCGTTTCCCTTATCCTCGTATCCATTATTGTCAGCATCCCGATCATCGTCCTTGTCATAGGATTCATCATTATCGGCGGCTTATCCCTGTTCCTGCTGAAAGAGGCCGGTGTCCTGGTATTCCTCGGTCTGCTCGGGCTCATGATCCTCCTGATCCTCATCCTTTCCCCGCTCTTTGGGGTGTTCCAGGCACGGTATATGACCCGGGTGTACGAGAGCGCGGACAGGCAGGTATAATTTTTCCGGGCCGGGAATGCACCGGGATCTCCCGTGATGTGCTGGCAGAAGGTTCCCCTTTTTCAACCGCCAGAATTACATCCCATAATAGTATATTGTAGTGGAAGGAGCGTGTATGGATCCTGATACTGAACTGCGCCGTATCGCCCGGACGCTCGGTGCGGATTACTTTGGCATTGCAGACCTGAGCAGTGCCGGGGACTTCATCCGTGCGCAGGGAGGCGCCCGCGTTGCCGGTTACTGCCGGGCAGTTGTGATGGGAATCCGGCTCCTGGATGAGATCGTCGATATGGTAGCAGACCGGAATGACCGGATCGGCGCTTCCCTGTACCGCCACAACAGTTACGATGTCGTGAACCAGGCTTTGGATGGGATGGCTTTGCGGGTTGCCAATACTCTGCAGCGGCAGGGATACCGTGCCTTCCCGGTTCCCGCGTCGAAGCGGGTGAGCGATGAACAGATCGCAGGGATCTTCTCCCAGAAACTGGCGGCGCACCTGGCCGGTCTCGGCTGGATCGGGAAGAACTGCCTGCTCGTGACACCGGACCACGGGCCGAGGGTGCGGTGGATTGCTGTGCTGACCGATGCCCCGCTCGCCCCGACAGGCACACCGATGAAACCGCGGTGTGGAAAGTGTACTCAGTGCGTGGACATCTGCCCGGTCCATGCGTTCACCGGGCGCCCGTTCCGCGAGGATGAGCCCCGGGAAGCCCGCTTCGATGCGGCTGCCTGCGACCGGTATTTCAAAGATCTCGAAGCGGGCAGCGGCCCGTCAGTCTGCGGCCTGTGCCTTTTCGTCTGCCCGTACGGGAGAAAGAAACAGGATCGGAGAGCAGAAACCGTACCGGAATAAACCGGGACCCCCTGCCCGTGCATTTTTTTATGGGGAAATTGAAGACCCTGTCGTAGCAACCCACGCAATAGCACCGTTCTCATACCGATAGAACGTCCCATACCGTTTCCCGTCAAGCACGATGATCTTCTCCGGGTTCGTTCCCTTGTAGCGTTCAGCGGGGAAAAGGGAGAACGGTTTTAACGTCTGGTTCGATCCACCCATGCCCCCGGCATCATATGAGTATTCCTGGCTGTCCGGATAACGGAGGATGACCTGGACTGACTGGTACACCCCTTCATTGACCTGAACCTTGCCTACGAACTCGTAGATGGACTCAGTGGCGGGATTCATCCCGAAATGATCGACCTTGATCCGGGCGATCTCATTTACAGGAAGTTTGGTTACGAGGGGCGCAGTGGTGAGCGGAGTTATGGTATCCGGGGTCAGCACAGCTGCCGGCGGGGATGCACCGGTCGTGCCGGTACAACCGGAGAATACTGCCAGCCCGGCAAGAAGGAAGATGAGGAGACCGGGTATTCTGCGATTCATCACTACACGTTGCCGGATGGAGCTATTGAATATTTCGTCCGCAGCGGTGGTTCCGACACTGGTATGCCGGTTGGGGGCCGCTCCACCGCCATGCCAGATAATTTCTTACCAGATGCAAGGGAGAAGCCTGAACCGTACTTTCCGGCAATACTCCCCGTAACCTTCAAGTTCCCTCATGAGCATTCGTTCTTCCCCGACAGTCCGGATCATCAGGAGAACCGTGAGGGCAAGACCGGCAATGATGCCGTAGAACGAGCCGAGAAGAAGCGGCGTGGAAAGAAACATCAGAATCCCCCCGAGGGTCATGGGGTGCCGTACAAACCCGTATACCCCGGTTGACACGACGGTCTGCCCGCGCTCCTTCTGTATCCGTACGAGCGGAGAAAGGAAGGTGTTATCAGTATAGGACCGGAAGATGAAGAAAAATGAACCGGCCAGACCGGCCACTCCAAGAAACCGGAGCCAGAGGGGGAAGATCGGGGACCACCCGAACCGTTGTGCATCCAGCGGCATGATAACAATCCAGGCTGTAAATCCGGCCACGAGGCCGTACACTACAAAGCGGTCCCAGGGTTCCTGGTTACCGGTGCCGGGCTGACGGTACCGTTCGGCAAGAAGGGCCGGGTCTTTCCGGTACAGATACAGTATTGTCGAATAACAGAGCAGGAGAAACCAGATGGTAAAGACCCAGGCTTCGCGCCAGCCCCAGTCCCCGGCGAGGAGAAAAAGAAGGGCCGGGAACAGGATGTACAGGAAAGCAAAGGCGATCTTCTTGTCCATAGCAGGTGTATAATCGGCAGGTTGTAATAAGAACCTCTCTTTTTACACAAGTCCCCTGCCCGCCCGCTGAACATTCCGGTGAAGGACGATCGATGGGAATGAAGAGACTACATGTCACGTGCGGGGTATTGATTTCCAGGCTCCTGAGAAAACTATTGGGTAATGTGCAATTTTCACACCTCAATCGAAAACAGATTTAAGGAGTGAAAAATGGCAAAGATTGCATGTCCAAAATGGAATGCAGAAAAGTGAATCCGCTTGGGTCCGGCATACACTGGCGCTCCAGGGGCTTTTCCCCCGCAGCTAGGGCGCCCCGGTTTGCGATAGTGCTGTAGTACCTGTATCGGGATTTCAGGTAATTCAGAGGTAGCGTATGCCTCCCCGCCGCCAAGGGGGGCACGGCTGGCGCAAGGGGGACAGATGATTGTCAGAGATTGTCAGGTGCTAAGCTGGTAGTTTACCCAACCATTTTCACCCAGAAAAGATGCCCCCGCTCCTGCTCCACAAGGCCCCCCATCGGGGGACAGAGAGCATTGAGATGACCCGGATACACGAAGTCATCGCAAGAAGGGGGAGGATACCCTGGAGACGGCAATAGAGATCCCGGGAGAGTCAGAATCTTCTGCATGATTTGTGCAGAGCAAAAAAAAAGATCGGGAAGCTCTTACTTCTCTGTCGGCTTACCGTTGTAATGCTCTTCCCGGGCCAGTGCTTCCTGCTTTGTTGTGCGCACAACCTTGTCCCGGTGTTCGGGCGGGGAGTAGATGGTATAGAGCTTGAGAGCTTTTGTCTTCGAGGTGTTCACCACATTATGTTCCGCGCCGGAGGGGACAATTACCCCGCTGCCATCCTTCACAATGTTTTTGACATTATCAATGATGACAACCCCTTCGCCTTCTTCGAACCGGAAGAACTGGTCGACATCATGGTGGGTCTCCATCCCGATATCTTCCATCGGTTTGAGGCACATCAGGACAAGCTGACTGAATTTTCCCGTATAGAGTACCCTGCGGAAATCGGTATTTTTCCTCGTTTCTTCTTCAAGATTTGCTGCAAAACCTTTCTTCATCTTCTTCACCTCATCGTTTGATGAACAGATATTCTGTTCCGGTTTTTCTCTTATTAAGATAATCCTGCGGCATGCGGGGGGAGAAGAAGATCGAATACGTTTGCCTTCAATTTACTTTTCTCAACAATCCGTTGAAGAGTTAAACTCTTGCGGGACCAGTTCCCCGGCCGTCCGTTCACGGGATGAACGCTCCGAGGGGTCGCGATGATGACCAAAAGCCGGAATACCAAAAAGAGGGCCGGGATTCTTCTGATCCGGGATTCTTCCTTCTTGTTGATAATGGTGGCCGTAAGAAAGAAAAGGTGGAAAAATCCCTTCACTTTCACGGTTCGCCCGCACGGGCTTAATACTCTCATGTTGTGACGTGTATCCGATGCAAAGCCAGTACACAAGCTGCTGTCTCACCTGCCACCGTTGCAGTCACGTGTGGACGTATATGGGGATACGACTGGCCAGCCTCAACCGGTCAGCACGGTCCGTCAGGATCCAGTGCCCGCGGTGCAAGGCACGCGTGGCTATGGATGTGAAGAATGCCCGGTAAGCACCGGAGCAGGGAATTTTCGGTATTCCGAGGGAAATTGACAGACAACATAAAGAAATCAAAAAAGAAGCCGGCCACGATATCATCCAAATCAGCGTCAGGAAAAACTTCACGAACTGCCACCACGGTCTGGTGGCAGGGTGGTTATCCCAGATTGAAGGGATTACCGTTTCCGAACCCGGGAAGAAGAATGACAGGTATCAGACCCTCAGATAGTTCCGGTCCCGGTCTCACCTTTTCCAGACCTGCCTGCTCCTCGTGGACGGGATGTAGTAGACAATCTCGCTTGCGACAAAGATCAGGATAGCGAAATCCGGGTTGTCCACTGACCGGAAATACGGCACGAACATCGGTTTCCAGTACTTCTTTTTCGTTGCGATATCGGTATAGATCTTTCCTGTTGCCCGGATCTCCACGTACGGGTCTGTTATCTCTTTTCCCGACCAGACGGCAATAGCCACCTCCGGGTTCTTCTCCAGCTGGGCAACCTTCCGGGAATTCCGCTTCGTTCCCCCGACAAGCGTCATATCGGGAAAGCCATTCAGGAGCATATACCGTACGGCTGGCAGGTCCCCGTCAAGAGTGGCAACCGCAGCCGGGTGGGGGCCGCCGATCACCTCCAGGATCTTCTCCCTCAGTTCCATGCTCCAGAATCAGCCCCTTTGAAGTGATAAAGATTCTGATGGCCTGTGCCTTCAACAGGACATCCGGAAGGGGCGGGAACAGTATTCATGACCGGGCCAGGTGCGGCACCCATGCTCCGGATCCGGAAAGATCCTGCGCGGGGGCATGCCAACAACCATGCCGGACACTGAAAAACTCCCTGAAAAAGGCCGGATCCAAATCATCCGAAATCACCCCCGATTATCAAAAGGAACTGTCAGGAACGGTTACGGCACGAACCATACCAGCAGGAACCGAGCGCGGACGCTCGGATGTTCGCGGTCCTTATACCACCCGCCATGCAACATGCATGCAAAAAGGAAAGAACGGTAGAGCGTACGTATGACAACCACAAAGGAAATATGCACGGGTCTTCTCGTGCTCGGGCTGCTCTGCCTCACCGGCATTGCAGCAGCAGAAGAGAATAACCCTGCGGACACATCAGGAACCGTACTGACCGATGACATACCGCCGTATGACGGTCCGATAGGAGCCGACAGCCCTCTGTACGGCCTGAAACTCGCGCTCGAAGACATGGACGAATCCTTCACGGCAAACGAGACCGAGCGGATCGACAAGCAGATGAACCATGCCCGGCTCCGGCTCTCGGAGGTCCGCCGGTCACTCGATCTGAACCAGAGCGAGTCTGCCCAGCAGGCGCTCAACAACTACTGGCTGAAGATGAACCTCACCAACACGACCATTTCCCTGTGGAAGTCCAATGCCACCGGGCTCCTCCATGCTCAGGAGATGATCGTCAAGCACCAGTTCGTGCTGGAAAACCTGATAGCCAGCCATCCTGGAAACCGCGGCCTTCTGCGGGCATACAACAACAGTCTCCAGCTGGAAGAAAAGTTCGGCGAGAAGACCATGATCCGCTTCAACCGGACCATGGAAAAGAACAACAAAACCATCTTAAAAGCGATCCGGCTCGAGCAGAAAGAGTATAACCGGAGGGGCTGGCCGGATGCGACCGTGACCGTAACCGCGTCAGAGGCCGAAGAACAGCAGATGGGACAGAAGAAGGACAAGGGCTGGAAAAACAGCGACACTGTTACGACCGCGGCAACCCAGGCACCGACCGGGACCCCGACCCAGGATGACCGGGGCCGGGGAAAAGGTCAGGATGACAGAGGGAACGGGAACAGTGGAAACGGAAAAGCAAAAAACAAGTAACCATTTTTTTAGCATACCTCATTTTTTGCCATCATCTATCCGCATTGGGGTTATGTGGAAGTAGCGGCCAAATGCATGTCCGTAAAAAGTGTAATTCTGTCATCGTAACGGCCTGGCTTTCGGATACAACGATAGTTCGGGCAGGACACCGGGATCAAAACCGGAGTGGACGGGAAAAACAAGATCGTTAATGTTTTATGATCTGTTGAGTTACCTGCCCTGTGGACTACTGGCTGATCCTGCCCATAGCACTGGCACCGGGGTTGTTCTGGCTTTGGTACTTCTATAAGAGGGATGTGTACGAACCGGAGCCGCTCTCCCTGCTGACAAAACTTTTTTTCCTGGGGATGGTGGCAACTGCGCTGGTATGGCTCCTTGAGACCCTCGCAAGCCACGTCATTGAAGGCCTTCTGTTTTTCGTCCTTGCCGTACCGGTGATCGAAGAATCGGTAAAATTCATCGTGGTAGGACTATTCGCTTACCGGGACCGGGAATTCGATGAGCCGATGGACGGTATTGTGTATGCCACAGCAACCGCCCTGGGATTTGCAACGCTCGAGAACGTGATCTACATTCTGGACCAGCCATCCATCTCTTCGGTCCTGATTACGGGAACTGCCCGGGCGATAATGACGGTCCCGGGTCATGCACTCTTCGGTATTTTCTGGGGGTACGGTCTCGGAATCGCGAAATTCAGGCCTCCCGGAAAGAGAGCCTCCATAATAATCGGGGGCCTCCTTCTCGGAATTGCAGTTCACGGCATCTTCAATTTCCTCCTGGATAAGTCGTATTTGGGATTTGCGATTCTCATTCTCATCATCATTCCGCTTGTCTGGTGGATTACCGATAGAAGAATCCGAGCTGCACTCATCAGACAGGAGTCGACGGAGAAACCGTGACGCTGTCAATGGAAGTCCCCCGCGGAAGGGGTATCGGAGGGAATGGACCACGCTACGGCCGGATTATCCTTTCCCAGTACCCGGGCAGGAATGCCGAAAATGCATGGAATGCCTGTCCGCAGGAGAACAGTTTTCAAAAGGGGGTGGGATATGAAGGTTATCTTTTTTTTAAAAATCGGTCCGGTACGCCCTATTCACGTTCCGGAGGACCGGATCCTTTCTCTAAAAAAAAAGGGTATTGTCACATTTTGGCGACTAATTTCTTGATCTGATGGATGCCCCCCTTG
>ERZ795055.779-NODE-779-length-27790-cov-14.214783_pt1 | contig 27790 bp, 20 predicted proteins | sample MGYA00375139_ERZ795055 | MGnify/ENA primary metagenome ERZ795055 (study PRJEB30184, sample SAMN05720283) | anaerobic digester metagenome | isolation source: active sludge of municipal wastewater-treating anaerobic digesters | place: USA | collected 2015-01-23 ... | reverse complement strand
TAACTGTATTGTCCTCAGACTTGTCATCCATGACGATGACCTCTGAAACAAGAGGGGATTTCTTTACCAGCGAGATGACAGTGCCTAAGGTTTCCCCTTCATTTAAAGCCGGAATGATTACAGTTACCATGGCATATTCAGATTTTAAGAGTCTCCAGAGCCACTGTGCGGCAAAACTCCACATCCAGTGGATCGATCATCATCAGAATTACATCCTCCCCGCGACTGTCGCGTATGGAGACGGTACCTGGAATTGTCCCGGGCAGTTCGCCGGTTATGGTGACAACAAATACGCATGCTGTCAGATAGGTCCCGAGCTCTGAGGGGTGTGTGCCGTCCGGGTTGAAGAGATCAAAATCCGGCCGCAGCTCCCGCGCCCGGGCCCAAGCTTCCCCTGCCGGTACCACTGTAGCCACGTTGAGAGCTGCTGTCTCACGGTAGACTCGACTGATTGGTTCCTGCTGTTGGGGCACCTTCTCCCTCCCCCAGGTCAGGTAGTAGTATGGCTTTGCTCCCGTCTCCCTTGCAAGTTTGCTGAACAGCCCGAGGTAATAGACAGCGCTGTCTCGTTCATTAACAGTTCCCAGGCTCCACTCCTGCAACACTACGATGTCGTAATCACCGTTCCTGATTTTCTCCCTTGTGTTGAGTCCGCGCGCTCCCCTCCAGTGTTCGCTGAGTTTCGCACCGCCAATTGTAATCTTCTCGGTTATAAGCACGGTGCCCGTCTGCTCTGAAAGCACTGACACTACCTGCGGCAGGTTTTCAAAGTATGTGTAGCTGTTGCCGACAAACAGAACACGCAGAGTGTCCTTGTAATCCGGTGCAGAGCCACTCACTGTCAGCAAACTGAACAATCCTAAAGCTAAGCTGAAACAAACTCTTTTCAACATATTCATTTCCTTTTGTTATACTCAATTATCATCTCCTCCCTGGTGACCTGTCTACCATGACCGGGCAGTATGGTCTCACAGCCGGTATCAAGAATCTTCTTCCAGGTGCGGATCAGAAGATCAACATCATCGGCAAAGGGGGGAAAGGGTTTGCCCGGCGTGGTACCAATTATCGAGTCACCAGCAATTGCAACAACATCATCTATCACCACGGTTGCCCCTCCCGGCGAATGGCCCGGAGTGTGAATGACGTATCCGTTAATGCCAAACCGGTTAAGATCAAACAGATCGGTAAAGACATGGTCTGCAACACAGGGATCATACCTGAAGGCCGGCTGTATCTTTCTGCCGATGCTTACCAGCCCTTTTGTCACGGCGTATGTCCCCTGCGGTATCGGGGTGTCGCCACCGGCAAGGAAGAGGCTTTCTGCCTCCTGAACCACAACTTCAGCCCCGTACTCTGCAGCAAGCCATGAAGCATTTCCGGCGTGATCAAAATGAGTGTGGGTCAGCACCACCGCCTCCGGAATCAGCCCCCTGCGCTCCAGGGCATGCGCTATCCTGCTGCGGTCAAATGAGATACCTGTGTCAACCAGAATGGTCCTGCCATTACGGGTAACAGCAAAAATATTGCACCTGGCAGGTGTCAGCCTTATAACCGCTGTGCCTTTTCCTGTATCTGGCATCTCAATCATAATGCTAAGATAATATTAGCTGACGTTACCTTGCAATAATTGGTTCAAACAGTGGTAACTTTGATATGAGACATAAAATCCATAAAGAGAATGATACCCATATTCCAGGTTGACGCATTTGCCCACGGGCCGTTCACCGGCAACCCTGCAGCAGTGTGCGTTCTCACTGACCCGGTCACTGAGGAGACAATGCAGAACATTGCAATGGAAAACAACCTTTCCGAGACAGCCTTCATCACCCGCGGCAATGGTGAATGGCTGATCAGGTGGTTCACACCTGCGGCGGAGGTGGACCTGTGCGGCCACGCCACCCTCGCCTCGGCATTCGTAGTGCTGAATATACTTGAACCGCAAAGCGATGTGGTTATATTCCGTTCGAGGGTCATGGGTCTGCTCACCGTCAGGAAGAGAGGAGACCTCCTCGAGCTTGACTTCCCTTCCGACACCCTTCACGAAACAGACCTGCCTGCAGTGATCAGGGAGAGCCTCGGAAAGACACCAAAGGAATCCCACATCGGCCGGAGCGATTATCTCCTCCTTTTCGGCAGCGAAGACGAGATCCTTTCTCTGAAGCCCGATTTCAGGATGCTCGCCGCAACGGAAGCAAGGGGAGTAATTGTCACAGCCCCCGGAAAGGAGGTCGACTTTGTTTCGAGGTTCTTCTGCCCCGGAATAGGCATTGATGAGGACCCTGTCACCGGATCGGCCCACACAACACTGACACCCTTCTGGGCAAGCCGTCTCGGGAAAAAATCAATGACTGCCCGGCAGCTGTCTGCAAGGGGCGGAGTTCTCGAATGTACTCTGGTCGGTGACCGTACCCGGATTGCAGGCTCGGCTCTGTTATATCTTAAAGGCGAGATATTTGTCTGATTTAAGGCAAAAACGATTAAGTTTGCCGGCGAAAAGAATGAGGATGATAAAAAAGGATGCCATTCATCCCTACGGGGAGAAGCAGGATCAGTTTGACAGGCGCTATCTGCGCATGGCCTCGGTATGGTCAGAGAACTCTTACTGCAAGAGAAGGCAGGTTGGAGCATTGATCGTTAAGGACAAGATGATAATCTCCGATGGCTACAACGGCACACCGGCAGGATTTGAAAATGTCTGCGAGGATGAGAATAATGTTACCAAACCTTACGTTCTACATGCGGAAGCTAACGCCATTACTAAGGTAGCACGGTCTAACAACTCAAGCGACAACGCCACTCTTTATATCACTGACTCCCCATGCATGGAATGCGCCAAGCTTATCATCCAGTCGGGAATCAGGCGGGTCGTTTACAGTAACCAGTACCGCAACCTTGACGGCATAGAGCTTCTGAAAAGAGCAGGCATAGAGCTTCTATTCATTGACCTCGGAGAAAAGAAAAATGAAATATAACAAAGCATATCTTCCGCTGATAATCGGTGTTGCAGTTGCCGCAGGCATACTGATTGGTTTCTACATGCCCCATCCTCAGTCAGGGCTTTATACAAACTTCCCTCCGTCAAATGACAAACTGAGCCGTGTGCTTGACATAATAGAATCCGATTATGTGGATACAGTCAACCGCAATGAACTCATAGAGGAGGCCATCCCGGTGATGCTGCGCAAACTTGACCCGCATTCAGTCTACATACCCGCCACTGACCTGGCGCAGGCAAACGAGCCGCTCCAGGGAAATTTCGACGGGATCGGCGTTTCTTTCAATATGCTTACTGACACTGTGCTCATTATGAGTGCCATTTCCGGAGGACCGTCAGAGAAAGCTGGCATCCTCGCCGGTGATAAAATTATCTATGTCAATGACTCGCTCATAGCAGGCAAGGGGATTCCGGATGAGGACATAATGAAGATGCTCAAGGGGCCCCGTGGCACCAAAGTCAACCTGAAGATTGAGCGGAAGGGAACTGACACCCTCCTGCCTTTCACAATCACCCGAGACAAAATACCTATTTACAGCGTTGATGTATCATACATGATGTCAGATGAAGTGGGCTATATCAAGATCGCCAACTTCGCCCTCACCACATACGACGAGTTTAAAAAGGGCCTTCGCGAGCTGAAAGACGAGGGAATGAAAAAGCTCATTCTCGATCTCAGGGGCAACTCCGGCGGTGTCATGGATGCCGCCACAATGATTGCCGATGAGTTCCTCCCTGACGGTAAACTCATTGTATTCACAATGGGCAAATCAACCCCGAGACAGGATATAAAGGCTACCTCGCAGGGCGATTTTGAGAAGGGCGAACTGGTTGTCCTGATTGATGAGTGGAGCGCTTCTGCAAGCGAGATACTTGCAGGTGCAGTACAGGACAATGACAGGGGAACTATCATCGGAAGACGCTCTTTCGGAAAAGGGCTTGTTCAGGAACCTGTAATGTTTCGCGACGGTTCTGGCATGAGGCTTACAATAGCAAGGTACTACACTCCTACAGGACGGTCTATCCAGAAACCTTATGACGAGGGCGTTGACAAATATTATGAGGACCTGGGGAACAGGATCATGCACGGCGAACTAGAAGAGGCAGACTCAATAAGGCACGCCGACTCCCTCCGCTTTACAACACCTGGCGGGAAGACTGTATATGGCGGCGGCGGTATAATGCCTGATATCTTTATACCTATCGATACTGTCGGTATGACAGATTACTTTCTCGCAATAAGAAATTCCGGCCTGCTCTACAGGTATGCCCTGAAATATACTGAAGACAACCGTGAGACCCTCAGGAGATTCAGAGACATTGCCTCACTCGAAAAATGGCTTACTGACCAGGATCTGCTCCCGAAGTTTGTGGCATACGCCGGCAAAAACGGTGTTTCGCCTATAAATGAGCAGATTGCCGTTTCTGAAAAAGTAATCAATGTTCAGCTGAAGGCGTATATTGCACGCAACATGCTTGATAACAAGGGTTTCTATCCTATATGGCAGGATATTGACAGGACTTTACTCGATGCTCTCACCTATATCGAGAGCATCTGAAAACAGATCACCACCTGATTTTTCCGGCAAATCTTTCCAGCAGTCCCGCAGATTTTTCAGTCTCCTCAATAAACCCAAGGTGTCCTGACCTTTCCAGGATCACTACCTCTGCGTTATGCGGTAACCCGATATCACGCTGAGCCTTCTCAGGCGAGAAATAGAGATCATGCCTCCCGAGAATCCATAACAGAGGAACAGCTCCGTTTTCAAGGATAAACTGACGTGACGGCCTGGCAATCATTCCGTTGAGCAATGCGATTATTCCTGCACCCGGATTCCGCGATGCAATCTTCTTTGACCGCTCAAGCTCCGTCGACATCGACTTAAGATTATCCTTTGCGAACATCATGCTTATATTACCGGGATACATTATGTTTTTCCTGCCGGCCCTGACAACGGCAATTTCCCTTTTCCTCTTTGCAATTGCCTCCGTCGTATCGGCATGCGGATGCGAGTGGAACAGCACATACCCTGACAACAGTTCGGGAAAGAGTTCCACAAATGCCAGGGCGACATATCCTCCCAGCGAGTGTCCGACAATCATTACTTTTTCTTCCCCGGAATCCCGGATGACCTCTCTCACAGCACCTGCAAGGAAATCCATATCGTGAACTTCGCTTTTAACTTCAGAATCTCCGTGGCCAGGCAGATCCACTACAATTATGCGGAATTTTCCTTCAAGCATTTCAACCAGAGGCTCCCAGACTTCACCGGTCTCAAGATATCCATGCAACAGTACTATTGGTTTTCCCTTGCCCCGGACAAAGTATGAAACCCTTATGCCTTCAAATTCTATACTCCTCATCATTGACCTTTGTTATTGGTACAAAAATCTTTTAAATTTACGAGGAAGTAAAGAATTTCCCCCGATCTTTCAAAAACCCTGAACAATTAAGTAAATAGCCGATGAATAAGATCCTCTTCTCGGCCGTCTCGAAGAAATTTGTGATGGCACTTGCCGGTTTGTTCCTGCTTCTGTTCCTGCCGGTGCATCTGGGTATCAATCTAATGCTCTTAAGGAGTGACCCGGAGCCCTTCAACAAGGCAGCTCATTTCATGGCCACCTTCCCGCTTGTGAAGGTGGTTGAGATTTTACTGATCCTGGCAATCTTAACCCATATTACCTACGGGCTGATTATCCAGATTCAGAACTGGCTCTCCAGGCCTGTCAGGTATGCCGTCAGGAACAAGTCCGAAACATCGGCCTTTTCGAGATTCATGATATGGACAGGCGGATCGGTTCTGATCTTCCTGGTGATACACTTCTTTAATTTTTATTTCGTCAAGCTGGGGATTGTTGAGGGCGACCCTGAAAATTTCTATGATATGGCCCATATGCTATTCGCTATCCGCGGATATGCTATCCTCTACTGGGTCTGCTTCCTCCTTCTTGGCTTTCACCTCTACCATGCACTGCAATCTGCCTTTCAGACCCTGGGATGGTCCAATGAGTTCTGGAAACCTGTTATAAGAATCATCTCCCTTGTCTATGCGATATTAATTCCGCTGGGATTTGCCATTATTCCACTCGTCATCCGTCTTTTCAAATAACCAGAAGAACTGACCAATTATGATAACTCTCAATGCAAAGATACCCGAGGGTCCGCTTGAAGAGAAATGGACCAGGTACAAGGCCGTGACAAAGCTTGTCAATCCGGCAAACAAGAAGAAACTCGAGATCATTGTGATAGGCACAGGCCTGTCAGGTGCGGGTGCAGCAGCCTCGCTGGGTGAACTCGGGTACAACGTCAAGGTCTTCTGTTACCAGGACTCACCCCGCAGGGCTCATTCAGTGGCTGCACAGGGAGGTATCAACGCCGCGAAGAACTACAAGAATGACGGTGATAATGTGTATCGCCTCTTTTATGACATGATCAAGGGTGGCGACTTCAGGGCGCGTGAGGCCAATGTCTACCGGATTGCCGAGGTGAGCAACCAGGTCATTGACCATTATACCGCCCTCGGGGTGCCCTTTGCACGTGAGTACGGCGGCACCCTGGATACCCGCTCTTTCGGCGGGGTACAGGTGTCCCGCACCTTTTACGCCAAGGGTCAGACAGGGCAGCAGTGCCTCCTGGGTGCCTATTCATCCCTAAACCGGCAGATCAAAGCCGGGGCAGTGAAGATGTTCCCAAGACGTGATCTGCTCGAACTGGTCCTTATCGACGGCAAGGCAAGGGGCATCATTACCCGCAACCTGATCACCGGGGAGATTGAGCGTCATTCGGCCCATGCCGTTGTATTTGCCACCGGAGGATACGGTACTGTATATTACCTTTCCACACTTGCGGTGAACAGCAACGCCTCGGCAGCATGGAAAGCTTATAAAAAGGGAGCCGCCTTTGCCAATCCGAGCTTCGTTCAGATACACCCCACAAGCATTCCTCAGCTGAATGAGTTCCAGAGCAAGCTGACCCTCATGTCGGAATCGCTCCGCAATGATGGCCGGATATGGGTGCCAAAAATGAAGGGAGACACAAGACCTTCAAACAGCATTCCGGAGGATGAGCGCGATTACTACCTGGAACGCCGCTATCCCGCCTTCGGTAACCTGGTGCCCCGCGATGTGGCCTCAAGAGCTGCCAAGGAGAGGTGCGATGCCGGTTACGGAGTGGGCAAGACAGGGCTCGCCGTGAACCTCGATTTCCGCGATGCAATTAAGAAACAGGGGAAGAAGGCCATTGAGAACAAATACGGCAACCTCTTCGAAATGTACAGGGCAATAACCGGGATGGATCCATATGAAGAACCGATGCAGATCTACCCGGCCGGCCACTATACTATGGGCGGTCTGTGGGTTGATTATGAACTCATGACAACTATTCCAGGCCTCTTCGCAATTGGTGAGGCCAATTTTTCGGACCATGGTGCCAACCGACTGGGAGCCAGCTCCCTGATGCAGGCTGCAGGTGACGGTTACTTCATCCTTCCGGTAACGATTTCCAACTTCCTGTCGGGTGAGATCAGGACTCCGAAAATCCCGACCACGGGACAGGAATTCGATGAAGCCGAAAAAACCGCCAGGGAGAGGCTGGAAAAGTTCCTCTCAATGAAGGGTAAACAGACAGCTGCCAGCTTCCACAAGCGTCTGGGGAAGATAATGTGGGACTACTGCGGTATGACACGCAATGAGGAGGGACTGACGAAGGCCAAAGAGATGGTCAGGGAACTGCGGAAAGAGTTCTGGAGTGACCTCCTTGTAACGGGTGATGGCGATGACCTTAACCAGCAGCTCGAAAAGGCAGGGCGCGTGGCCGACTTCCTCGAACTTGCCGAACTTATGATCACTGATGCCCTGAACAGGAAGGAATCATGCGGGGCCCATTTCCGCGAGGAGAGCCAGACAGCTGAAGGTGAAGCAAAAAGGAATGACCAGGATTATGCTTACGTCGCTGCCTGGGAATACAACGGTGAGGCCGAACCCATTCTGAACAAGGAACCGCTGAAGTTCGAATTTGTGGAACTTAAGGAGAGAAGCTATAAATAACAACTGTAAACCATTGCTGATATGAAGCTCAGACTTAAGATATGGAGACAGAAAAATGCGAAGACCAAAGGCACATTCGTGTTTTATGACCTTGACGACGTCTCCCCTGACATGTCCTTCCTTGAGATGCTTGACCTGCTGAACAGCCGGCTGGTGACAGAAGGGAAGGAGCCGGTGGCTTTTGACCACGACTGCCGCGAAGGTATCTGCGGCAGCTGCGGGATGTACATAAACGGCTATCCCCACGGCCCCGTTCCAGGGCTGACAACATGCCACCTCTCCATGCGGTATTTCAGGGATGGCGAGACAATCGTCATCGAACCGTGGAGGGCCAAGCCTTTCCCTGTTATTAAGGACCTGATTGTGGACCGCAGCGCGATGGACAGGATTCAGGTGGCCGGAGGATTCATCTCGGTTACTGCCGGTGCAGCGCCGGAAGCCAACAACACCCTCGTAGCCAAGCATGACAGTGACACGGCATTCGACTCAGCTATTTGCATAGGGTGCGGCGCATGCGTGGCAGCATGCAAGAATGCTTCCGCGATGCTATTTGTGTCTGCAAAAATCTCGCAGTACGCCCTTTTACCACAGGGAAGGCCCGAGGCGAAGGAGAGGGTCAGGGCAATGGTAAAGGAAATGGATCTGCAGGGGTTCGGAAACTGTTCAAACACCGGGGCCTGCGAGGCGCAGTGTCCCAAACAGATAAAGCTGTTCAATATCGCGCGCCTGAACCGCGAGTATTATAGATCATATTGAACACACATTGATGTAACGACGGGTCTGAGACCCGTCGCAACGTCATACCGATACGGATTTATTATTCAACCCTGCAGGTGTTCTCAATTTCTGCCACGGTTTTAGGCGCGGTCTTGCCAAGCATCCTTGAACCCGTGGGGGTGATTAGCACATCATCCTCAATCCTGATGCCTCCGAAATCAAGGTAGCTCTCAACCTTTTCAAAGTTGATGAAGGCCTTGTTTATCCCTTCGGCCTTCCATTTGGCAACCAGTTCAGGAATGAAATAGATTCCCGGTTCAACAGTAAACACGTGACCCGGCTTGTATGGCAGCGCAAAGCGAAGCGACCTCAGTCCGAACTGGGTGCTGCGTTTCACCTCATCATTGTACCCGACAAAATTCTCACCGAGGCTCTCCATATCATGGACATCAAGGCCCATCATATGACCCAGTCCGTGAGGCATAAACAGAGCGTGAGCTCCCGAAGCCACAGCCTCTTCAATATCCCCCTTCATGAACCCGAGCTCCTTCATCCCTCTGGCAATTACCCTGCAGGCGTTGAGATGAAGGTCGCGATTTGATATACCAGGGCCTGCTTCTTTTATGGCCTCGGTATTTGCCTTCAGGACTATCTCGTAGATCTCTTTCTGGCGCTGGCTGAATTTCCCTCCCACGGGAGTGGTGCGGGTCAGGTCAGCAGAATAGTGCATATTCGATTCGGCACCGCAGTCGGTGACCATCATCCTTCCCTCTTTGAGAACATTAACATGCACATGATTGTGCAATGTCTGTCCATTGATGCTGAGAATTATCGGGAATGAAGGGGCAGCCCCTTTCGAGTAGGCTATACCCTGAAGGACACCGTAGATCTCCTGTTCCGTCATACCTGGCTTGCACATCCGCATTGCCGTTGTCTGCATCTCACATGAGATGTCAGCCGCCTTGTCTATCTCTGCGATCTCAACATCTTCCTTGATCGACCTGAGTGAAACAACCGCTTTTATCAGCTGCTCAGACGCCCTGGTGCGCATCTGGCATGGATTCTCCTTAAGCAGAGCCCCGAGAGTCATCTTCGTCTCGGCGCGGTACGGCGGAAGGAAATGGACCTCACGGCCTCCGGTCATGGCCTCGTGAACCACGTCAGCCAGTTTTGCAACCGGGTGAGTGAGCCTTATGCCCGCTCCTGAAGCCAGCTCTGCCACTGAGGGCTGAGGACCCATCCATACTACGTCATCAACATCAAAATCATTCCCGAACACTATCTCATCCCCAGAGTTGAAATCGATCAGTCCTGTCAGACCCGGCAGATCAACACCAAAAAAATAGAGGAAATCACTGTCCTGTCTCCAGTGATATGTATTGTCCGGGTAGTTCATGGGAGATTCGACATTCCCGATAAACAGGGCTATGCCATTGTTCATGATAGACTTAAGCCTTTGACGACGCTTGATGTAAACTTCTTTTTCGAACATATCAGAGTAATTTTTGTATCAGTACGCTAATGTATGAAGAGCAGTTGACTTTTTTCTGGATATCAGCAATTTTTAATTGCGAAGGGCGTTGTTAAATTAACATTAGAGCGTATATTCGCATAGTGGCTAACCCAAAACTGCTTCTTTATGCCCTATCGTCGTCTGCCCAACACTGATTCTGCACGTTTAAGAGCCCTTAAGAGAGCCGTTGAAATGAGCAAGGATATACCACCTTTCAGGCTTGCTTTTTCAATGAAAACACTTGTTAAAATTCAGGGCTTTCTCCCTGTCTTTGAAAATTCAATAAGCCATCAGCGGCAAACGCTGGTCAACCAGACCGAGAAGGCAAAGTCAAACCAGGACACAGCACGGAAGGCAAGGCTTTACATAACTCATTTCCTTAAGGTTATGAACATGGCCATTGCAAGGGGTGAGATGCCGGCGGAGACAAGGTCATTTTACGGCATCGCTTCAGACGACTCCTCAATTCCTTCGCTGACAACTGAAAATGAACTTGTTGCGTGGGGCAAGCGGATTATTGACGGAGAGGAATACCGTATCCGGAAAGGCAATTCCCCGGTCACCAATCCCACAATAGCTGTTGTCAAGGTTCGGTATGAGAAGTTCCTTGAGACCCGGAACCACTACAGGACAATTAACAGAAGAGCAACGGAATGCGTCAACAAAACCTCTGATATGCGTTCAGAGGCTGATGAACTGATTACCAACCTCTGGAACGAGATTGAGGCCAGCTACTCATCGCTTCCTGAGGATGAAAAAAGAGCTCAGACCGAAAAATACGGGCTTGTGTACGTCTTCCGCAAGAACGAAATGGTCAGGAAAGACCTCTCTCCCACCCTCTTCGGAATTGACCAGGAGGATAACAGGTAATCACACCTTGAAACTAGGAAACACCATACTAAGGGAGCGGCCTCTCTTCCTCGCTCCCATGGAGGATATCACCGATCCCTCATTCAGGTATGTCTGCAAGATGTTCGGCGCTGACTTCATGTTCACCGAATTCATCTCCTCAGACGGACTCATCAGGGATGGCCTCAGCAGTGTGAAAAAACTAGACCTTTTCGATTATGAACGGCCCATCGGAATTCAGCTATACGGGCATATAATTGAATCTATGGTTGATGCCGCCCTGAGGGCGGAGGAGGCTAATCCTGATATTATAGACATCAACTTCGGGTGCCCGGTAAGGAAAATTGCTGCCCGGGGTGCCGGCGCCGGGATGCTTCAGAATATCCCGATGATGCTGGAAATGACAGCGGCAATTGTCAGGGCTGTAAAAATCCCGGTAACGGTAAAAACCAGGCTGGGATGGGATGAAAACAGTAAATTAATAGTCGACGTGGCTGAACGGCTGCAGGACACCGGTATCGCGGGGCTGACAATACACGGACGCACCCGGTCTCAGATGTACAGGGGGGAGGCTGACTGGACGCTGATCGGCGAAGTAAGAAACAATCCCCGGATGAAAATCCCGATAATAGGCAACGGGGACATAAACGGACCGGAACGGGCCAAACTGATGTTTGACAAGTACGGTGTAGACGGGATAATGGTGGGAAGGGCGACCTTCGGCAGGCCGTGGATATTCCGTGAGATACGGCACTACCTTGAAACCGGGGAGATTCTGCCCGAACCCACCGTGGATGAGAAGGCAGACCTTGCCCTGCTGCACCTCGACAAATCACTTGAACACAAGGAGGGCAAACCGGCTATCCTTGAGATGAGGCGCCACTTCTCAAATTACTTCAAAGGCCTCCCGGGTTTCAAGGAGACGAGGCTCAGACTCCTTACATCGCCAGATGTGGATGAGATCCGGTCAATAATCGGAGAGATAAGGGAAAAGTGGGGTGAATGCAGGTACGACCGGTCAACCGGCATCTATGGTATCTGACATATCAGTCGTTACCTCTGGAACCCTGATCCGTGCAAACAGCTTCCTGATATCTTTCCACCTGAATACAATCGCCAGAATTACTATAAATATCAATGACTGGATTGCCAGGCCACCGAACTCTTTCCATGGATGTATCTGGATCTGCTCATACAGCGCAGGCGTCTGAAGGGCCATATCGTCGTGGGTGATCAGGATTGAAAGAAAGATGTTGTTTGCAGCATGGGCGCCTATAGCCAGTTCTATCCCGTCATCAAACATTGTCACAACGGCAAAGACCAGCCCGAAGAAGATATACTGGGGCATCATGGTGAGGAAGCCGTAACGCTGTACCTCCGGATTAAGCCCGTGCATCAGCCCGAAGAGCACCGAGGTAAAAAGTATCGGAACCCACCTGTTGCGTGCCCAGAAGGCAAAACCCTGCATGAGATAACCCCTGAAAAGTATCTCCTCGAAGGCAGCCTGAAAGGGAATAAGTGTAATTGCAAGAACCGCAAGTATAATGAGTGAGTTTGAGGTGTTGTTGATCCTGAAATTGCCGGGATCGTTCCTTAATGCATAAATCATGTACAAAGCCGATATTGCAGCCCAGACCAGGGCGGCAAATAGCATCCGGCCCCACCGGAATTTATTGCCTCCATTGACCACAGTTCCGAATTTTCTGTTATGCAACGGCTTGATAAGCAGAATTATCGCCAGAAGTCCCATCAGGAAGGGCACAACGTTCAGGAGGAATCCCACATTCAGGTCTATTCCCATTGCCTCAAAATCAGGCATACCCCCTTTCTGAGGTACTGGCGTGCCATCAAGGGAGTTTACAATAATTACAGCAATCAGCGGCAGCGCTCCGATAAAATTGGCTGCCAGAAAAGGTATTACTACTCCTAAAAAATACCTCCAGAACGCATTCTTTCCGCTGAATGGTGCGGTCAGAAATGCAGATTCATTTACTGTTTCAGGTGTGTTGCCGGTTTCGTTGACTTCCATTTTTACAAATATTTTCAGAATTCGGATCCTGGTCGTGCAGGATAATCAATCGAGTAGTGCAGTCCGAGGCTCTCCTGCCTGTTCTGGGCCATCTTTATCACCAGGTAGCCTGTTGCAATTAGATTTCGCAGTTCTATCAGCTGCCTGGAAAGGGTTGATCTCCGGTAGAGGTCTTCCGTCTCCTGGTAGATGATCTCAAGGCGGGTCTTCGCCCTGGCAAGCCTGAGGTCTGATCTTACTATCCCCACGTAGTTGCTCATTATCATCTGCATCTCCCTGTAGTTCTGTGTTACAAGGATCATCTCCTCAAGATGGGTCGTTCCGTGATAGTTCCACAGAGGTATCTTCTCCTCAAAGCTGAGGCCGGCGATCTGTGCCGAGGCATCTTCCGCGGCCCTGTGTGCATAAACTGCAGCCTCGATGAGTGAATTTGATGCCAGCCTGTTGGCACCGTGAAGCCCCGTCGAGGAGACCTCCCCGATTGCATATAACCGGTCAATCGAACTCCGTCCGTTTCTGTCAACCTTTACCCCGCCGCATAAATAATGCGCCGCAGGCACCACCGGGATCATATCCTTAGTAATGTCAATCCCCAGGGAAAGGCATTTTTCATATATGTGCGGGAAATGCGACTTCAGCTCGGTCCCATCGAGATGGGTACAGTCAAGCCAGACAAAATCATCACCGCGCAGCTTCATCTCGTTGTCTATGGCCCTTGCAACTACGTCGCGAGGGGCCAGTGATCCCCTGGCATGGTACCTGGGCATGAATTTTTCACCGCCGCTGTTACGCAGTTCTGCACCGAAGCCCCTGAGCGCCTCCGTGATCAGGAAGGAGGGCCTGATATTCGGATCATATAGCGAGGTTGGATGAAACTGGATGAACTCCATGTTCTCAATCTTGCCGTTTGCCCTGTGAACCATCGCTACACCGTCACCTGTTGAAACGGGAGGATTGGTGGTTGTAAGGTAGATGTTTCCGCAGCCGCCGGTGGCCAGCACCGTCACCTTCGCAAGAAAAGTGGTGACCTTGCTGGTGGCAAGATCAGCAACATATGCACCGTAACATTCTATATTGGTCCACTCCCTGGTGACATACTCGCCCAGGTTGTGCTGGGTGAGCAGGTCAATGGCAAAATGATCCTCGAAGACATCAATGTTTTTATGTTCCCTCACCCTCTCGATCAGGACCTTTTCGATGGCGGCCCCTGTAGAATCCTTATGATGCAGTATCCTGTGCTCGGTATGACCTCCCTCCATCGCCATATCGAGTTTTCCGTCAGACTTCTTGTCGAAATCGACCCCCATTTCGATCAGTTCCCTTATTCGCGCGGGAGCTTCGCTGACAACCATCCTTACAACATCCTCATTGCAGTAACCGGCACCGGCAACCATCGTGTCCCTCACATGTTTCTCAAAGTTGTCAGGTTCATACATCACCGCAGCAATTCCGCCCTGTGCGTAGTTAGTGCTGCAGTCATCCATCTTCGCTTTTGTGAGGACACACACCTTTCCATGGGCTGCAGCCTTGAGGGCAAAAGAGAGTCCTGCTATGCCCGATCCTATCACAAGAAAATCACACCTTACTTTCATACAGGTTTTTTCAGAAACGAAAAGTAAAGATACAAATTGATTTCAGACTGTTAAGCGGATTGTAAAACCGCGGATTTTAATATACTTTTGCCCGGTTATCAGAACGGAGAACCTCGAAATCATTATGGCTAACGAAGATATTTTCAAGAAACTTGTTGCGCACTGCAAGGAGTACGGTTATGTGTTTCCCTCAAGTGAAATCTATGACGGTCTTGGGGCCGTTTATGACTACGGCCAGTACGGCGTTGAACTGAAAAACAACATCAAGAAATACTGGTGGGACAGCATGGTTCTTCTCCATGAGAACATCGTGGGTCTTGATTCGGCGATCTTCATGCACCCTGACATATGGAAGGCATCGGGACATGTTGATGCATTCAATGACCCGCTGATAGACAACCGCGACAGCAAGAAGAGATATCGTGCCGACGTGCTCATTGAAGAGCACCTGGAGAAGTTTTCTGATAAACTCGAAAAGGAGGTAGAGAAGGCAAAGGGACGCTTCGGCGAAAAATTTGACGAGGCGCTCTACAGATCGACCAATCCGCGCGTCCTGGAAATACGTGAGAAATATGACGCCCTTCACAGCAGGTTTGTTGCCGCCATGGCAGGCCCGGACCTTGCTGAACTGAGACAGATAATTGTTGACAACGCAATCGTCTGCCCCGTATCAGGTACCAGCAACTGGACCGAAGTAAGGCAGTTCAACCTGATGTTCGCCACAGAGATAGGATCAACATCGGAAGGTGCATTGAAAATTTATCTTCGTCCCGAGACAGCCCAGGGCATCTTCGTCAACTTCCTCAACGTGCAGAAGACGGGCCGCATGAAGCTCCCCTTCGGTATCGCCCAGATAGGCAAAGCCTTCAGAAATGAGATCGTTGCACGGCAGTTCATCTTCCGCATGCGCGAGTTCGAGCAGATGGAGATGCAGTTTTTCGTCAAGCCGGGGACCGAGCTGGAGTGGTTCAGCCAGTGGAAGGAAGCCAGGATGAAATGGCACAAGGCACTCGGGTTCGGTGATGACAACTACCGCTTCCATGACCATGACAAGCTTGCCCACTACGCCAACGCAGCCGCTGACATCGAGTACCGCTTCCCGTTTGGCTTCAAGGAGGTTGAAGGGATTCATTCGCGGACAGACTTCGACCTGAAGCAGCATCAGCAGTTCAGCGGCAAGAAGATGCAGTACTTCGACCCGGAAATGAACGAATCATATATTCCGTATGTGATTGAGACCTCGATCGGGGTGGATAGAATGTTCCTTCAGGTGGTTGCAGCCTCCTATTACGAGGAGGATCTCACAAAGGAAGACGGTGTTGCTGACAGCAGGGTAGTTCTGAGGCTGCCGGCGGTGCTGGCCCCGGTCAAGCTGGCGGTGCTGCCCCTTGTGCGTAAGGACGGACTTCCGGATATTTCCAGGAAGATCATCAACAGCCTGAAGTTCGATTTCAACTGCCAGTATGACGAAAAGGATTCAATAGGGAAACGTTACCGCCGCCAGGATGCGATAGGCACACCCTACTGTATAACAATTGATTACCAGACAGTCCAGGATGAGACCGTCACAATCAGGTACCGCGATTCAATGCTTCAGGAGCGGGTGCCAATCTCCCAGCTCAGGGCCATAATCGCTGACAAGGTCAGCATGCAGGAACAACTGAAAAAACTGTAATATGAGGGCCAGGCCGGCAAAGGTTCTGATCATCACCTACTACTGGCCCCCCAGCGGAGGGGCCGGAGTGCAGCGCTGGCTCAAGTTCACCAAATACCTTCCCTCTTCCGGCTGGTTCCCGGTGGTCCTTACTGTATACCCTGAATATGCCGCATACCCCTTTCAGGATCCGTCACTCTTCGGAGAAATACCGCTTGATGTTGAGGTTCACCGGACAAAAGCCGTGAACTATTTCGCCCTTTACAACAGGGACCAGACGAAGATACCGCATGCAGGCTTTGCCTCAGGCAAAGCCGGTGGGATCAAAAACGCATTAAGCCGGTTCATCCGCGGTAACTTCTTTATTCCTGATCCGCGCAAAGGGTGGAACAGGTATGCCTTCAGAAAGGCATGCGAACTGATCAGGTCAGAAAACATCAGTCATGTAATTACAACCAGCCCTCCTCACTCTACACAACTGATCGGGTTGAGACTGAAGCGTCGCTTCCCGCACCTGAAGTGGGTGGCAGACCTCAGGGACCCATGGACTGAAATCTATTATTATGATATGTTCAGGCCCTCTCTTCCTGCAAGAATGCTGGACAGGGACCTTGAGAAGAGGGTGCTGACAAAAGCCGACAGGATAATTACTGTAGGACAAACGCTAGCCTCTTCATTCGCCGCCGGTTTAAACGGCATCGCAGAGAAAACAGAGGTCCTTCCCAATGGGTTTGACGAGGAGGATTTCCAGGGGGTGCTAGCTCTGATTCCGGAGAGGTTTACAATAACTTATGTGGGGACTCTCTCTTCTGCCTATCCTGTCCGTGGCTTCATTGAGGCTGTCAGGGATATCAGGTTAGACGGTCAACCTGTGGCTCTGCGGTTTGTCGGAACGGTACCTGACGAGGTCCGTGTTATGTTCCCTTCAGCTGATGACGGCACCGGTCCTGAATTCGTGAGCTACTGTGAGCATCCCGAGGCTATCAGGCATATGATGGAGTCAAGCCTGCTTCTGATAATAATCCCGGATCATAAGTCAAACAGGTCGATCCTCACAGGAAAGATATTTGAATACCTGGCGACGGAAAAACCGATACTGTTCCTTGGGCCATCTGACGGCGACGCAGCCCGTTTGCTTACACTCTGCGGTTACCAGGGAATCTTCGGCTACGATGACGTGCAGGGGATCAGGAATTTCATCCTGAAGGTTGCCGAAGGGAAGACTGTCAAGCGCAGCGGGCATCATCTCGAGTACTCGCGCAGGGCGCTGGCAGTGAAGCTGGGTGATATACTCGACAGGTTGCTGTAGCCTGGGAGGCGCCGAGGACAGAGGCTTCGCGAAGCTGCTATTTCTTCTTGCTGAACCGGTCCATAATGGAGTCAGCCACCCCGTTAAGGTCATCCGAGAGCTTCCAGAACCAGACTCCGGCAACATAAATCACTGTTACAAGAAGGCTCCTGAGGAGGATGTCCGGGATCAGGGAAATTTGCGGCATGATATACCCAGCAGCCATTGCAGCCAGACCTACAAGTGTCATTTTGAGGTGTACCGTTCTGTATGGCCATAGGCTGAACCTCCTGCCAGTAAGCAGAACTCCCAGCATGCTGTAGATAATGTTTGAAATCATTGCTGCAAGAGCAGCCCCGGTGATTCCGAGAAGAGGAATGAAAATAATGCTTGTCAGCACAAAGAGGGCTATCAGAATGAACATGAGCCAGGTCTGGTACCTGTAGAGCGACGAGGTGGAGAGGAGGACTCCGTTAACACCCGCCGAGCCGCTCACCAGATTTCCGAAGCTGATTAGAATTATCACAGTTGCACTGCCGGAATAGGCCACTGGTAAAAGACGGAAGATGTTGTCAAGGTTGACCATCAGTCCGATGAAAATCAGCAGACCAACAGCATACTGGCTGATGCTGCTTCGAACATAGAGGTCATCAATCGTATCCAGGTCATCTTTTTTCCATGCCTCTGCAAGGAAAGGTATTGAGATCTTCGATACAGACCTTCCTGGCAGGGTTATCAGCACTGCGAAGAATGAGGCAATTGAATAAATCCCCACTTCGGCTTCACCAAGGTAAGTGTTTATAAAAAGCTTGTCGAGGGTTGTCAGTGTAACTGTGCTGATGCCGGTCAGTATGCCGAACAGTGAAAGGATAATGATTTCGCGCTTTAGCTGGGGAGTGATGAAACCGGGCTCCAGCTTCAGAGAGATCTCTCCCCTGATCAGGAGGCTGATGAAAATGATTATGAGCGGTATCCCCTGCGAGACCACATATCCGAAGACATAACCGTCAAAATCAATGATGCCTGCCCAGAAGAGGCAGATAAGTGCCAGGTTGAACACCCTGAAAAGGAACTCTCTCAGGAAGGTACCCAGAACTGCGTCATAGAGCACCTTGTTATAGTTGTCGAGCAGATTAAAGAGCAGTGTAATCAGCAGCAGAGCAGGAAGATAGAAAGAGTATTCGGCAACGAGCGGTGAGCGCTCCATATTGGCCTGTTCAAAATGAGGTCCATAGAATTTTATAAAAACAAGGGAGGCAATAAACCCTGCCAGGGTAATAACGAGCGACAGTCCCAGAAACCCGTGATGCGTGCCGCGTCCCTCCCTGAACCAGGGAAAGAGCCTGTTGATTACGTTGGTGAAACCAAGACCCGAGAACTGGGAAAGCATCGTGGCAAACGAGAGGAGGAGCTGAACCACGCCAATCTCCCCTGTGGTGAAAATCTTCGGTGAAAGAAGGATAATATTTACGAAACCCAGGAGGGCGCCAAGGTAGGACCATGCCGTCCCGCGTATCGTCTGCTTCTGAACTATGCCCATCTTACAATGCTGCTCCGGCAAATGTATAATAATATACTCATTTGATTTAAGGATCAGTTGGTGTATTTTTGTCGGGTGATACCAAACCGGAATTAGCCAGACTAACGCCCCTCAGATGAAACCGAGTATGATCAAATCAGCCCTGCCGCATCTTCTTGCCGTGCTTCTCTTCACCGTGATCTCCTTCGCCTATTTCTTCCCTGTGCTTGAGGGAAGGAAGATCAACGCCCACGACACCAAGGTTTATGAGGGCTCCTCGAAGGAGATAAGCGATTACCGCGACAAATACGGCAAGGAGCCGCTGTGGACCAACTCGATGTTCAGCGGGATGCCGGCATACCTGATCTCTGTAAAATATCCCGGGAACCTGTTCAAGCACCTCGATAATTTCCTGAAGCTCTATAAAACTCCGGTAGCCGCACTGTTTCTGTCGATGCTCGGGTTTTATATCATGCTGCTCTTCTTCAGGGTCAACCCATGGCTGGCGATGGCAGGGGCTATAGCCTATGGATTCTCATCATATCTGTTTGTGAGCCTTTCAGCGGGGCATAATACGAAGGCCTATGCCATGGCATACATGGCTCCGGTGATCGGCTCGGTAGTCTGGTCCTTCAGGAAAAATCTCCTGGCAGGGGCATCACTCTTTGCCCTTTTCCTGGCGCTGCAGATCATGGCGAACCATTTTCAGATAACATACTACACCGGAATGATCGTTCTGGTATTTGGCATTTTCGAGCTGATCCATGCCATAAAAGGCAAGACGCTTCCCGCTTTTCTAAAGACCCTTGGCGTGCTTGTGGGAGCAGCCCTGATTGCCTTCAGTGTCAATTTCGCTTCGCTTTATTCAACGTGGGAATACAGCAAGGAATCGACCCGGGGTAAAAGCGAGCTCACAAAAGCAGGAGGAACGAATGAAAAGGGGCTGGATCCCGAATATATAACACAATGGAGCTACGGGATAGGCGAGTCCCTCACCTTCCTCATCCCCAACTTCAAAGGTGGAGCCACGGCGCCGTTTGCCAATGATTCTGAGACAGTTAAAGCGCTTAGAAAGAACAATATGGGGCAGGCGCAGGGACAGCTGTCAAGGTACTGGGGCAAACAGCCCGGAACAAGCGGACCTGTATATTTTGGAGCAGTGATTCTTTTCCTCTTTGTTCTTGGCCTCCTGATCGTCAGGGGGAGGGAGAAATGGTGGATACTGACCGCCGCACTGCTTTCGCTGTTTCTCTCATGGGGCAAGAACCTCATGCCGCTCACATCTCTATTTATCGATTTCTTCCCTGGCTATGACAAGTTCAGGGCGGTGTCAATGACCCTGGTGATGGCCGGAATGCTGGTTCCGCTCCTTGGGATTCTTGCCCTCAGGGAGATCTCAGAGGGAACCGTAAACAGGGAGAAGGTGTCGAAGTCGGTACTTATCGCCGCCCTTATCACCGGTGGGCTTGCATTCATCTTTTTCCTCCTGCCCGGCCTGGCCGGATCATTCCTGAGACCGGATGAGACAGCACTGCCCGACTCAGCGTCGTGGATCAGGGATGCGATGACGGCTGACAGAAAGATGATGCTGCGCACCGATGCGCTGAGATCTGTCATCTTCATTGCAGGCGGAGCCGCTCTGATATGGTTTTACCTGAAGAAGAAGATCAAGCCTGCACCTGCACTTCTGGGCCTCATCGCTCTCTTCCTGATTGACCAGGTTCCCGTGGATGCCAGGTATCTTGGCAGTTCCAACTTCGAGACAAAAAGAGCAGCTTCCAATTCATTTGCCCCAACAGAGGCAGACAAAGAGATACTCAGTGACGAGGGTGAATTCCGGGTCCTTAACCTTGCCGTGTCGGTTTTCAATGACGCTTCAACTTCATACCACCATCAATCAATCGGTGGCTACAGCGGAGCGAAGATGAAAAGGTACCAGGAGCTCATAGAGACCAGTCTTACAGATGATATCAACTCGCTTATAACAAGTCTCAGAAGTGCCTCGACAATGGAAGAGGCTGAGGGAGTCCTGAAGAACCTTGGAACTCTCAATATGCTGAATACAAGGTATATCATACTGGACCCGGGTTCAGCCCCTTTGCATAACAGCCATGCCGCCGGGAACGCATGGCTGGTCAACAGGGTTACACTGGTTGAAAATGCAGATGCTGAATTGCAGGCGATCAAAACCTTCAACCATATGCAAGAGGCTGTTGTGGACAGGAGGTTCGCAGAGCTGGTTCCCGTGACTGAATCAGCCGGTTCTCCGGGCGACACGGTTTTTCTTGCATCATATGAGCCCAATCTGCTCACCTACAGGGCGGAACTCTCATCTGAAAGAGTGGCTGTCTTTTCAGAGATTTATTATAAGTACGGTTGGAAAGCATTTATTGACGACAAGCCTGCCAGTCACTTCAGAACAAACTATGTTCTGAGGGGGATGACGCTTCCCGCAGGAAGCCATACAGTGACATTCAGGTTTGAACCTGAGTCCTATAAGACCGGGAATAAGGTCTCACTTGCAGGTTCAATACTGCTGATTGTACTTCTTGTGCTGTCAGCTGTTCCTCTTAAAAAACTGAGGCGGAGTGATGCCTGAAAACAATATCTGCCCGGCCTGCGATTCAGCCGAAACTGCTGTTCTTTTCAATGCAAAGGACCACCTGGTCAGCGGCGATGAGTACCTGATCAGGCGATGCACCAGCTGCGGAATGGGGTGGACAGTTGATCCGCCCTCCGAAAAGGATGCAGGGAGATTCTATGTTTCTGAAGATTATATTTCCCACACCGACAGGAAAAAGAGTCCGGCCGACTATCTCTATCACCTTGCGCGAAGATTCATGCTTGGCCGGAAACACCGGATAACCATTTCCTCCATTGGCAGGAGTTCAGGAACCCTGCTCGATATCGGGAGCGGTACCGGATACTTCGCGGCGTTCATGCAGAAGAGAGGATGGAAAGTGACCGGGATTGAGCTCAATGATGAAGCCCGCAATTATTCAGCTTCGAGATTTGGTATTAAAGTGGCCTCGCCGGTGGAGGTCAGGGGGCTCCCCTCCGCCTCCGCCGACTGTATCACATTCTGGCATGTGCTTGAGCATCTCTATGATCCGGCCGGATGGCTGGGTGAGGTCAAAAGGATTCTCAGGGATGACGGAAAGTGCATCATCGCCCTGCCTAATTTTGCATCTGCCGATGCAGAATGGTTCGGAAGCCGGTGGGCAGCGCTGGATGTACCCAGGCATCTGTGGCATTTCACTCCTGATGCTTTCAGAAGTTTCGCAGCAAAAGAGGGGTTCGCCGTCGACAGGATCAAGCCTTTACCACTTGATTTGTACTATATCGCTTCGCTGAGCTACAGGAATGCAGGGAAAAGGTTGCCGCTGTTCAGAGGAGCCTTTACCGGCGTCCTCATCGCTCTGCGAAACCTCTTTCAGCTGGAGAAAGCAAGCTCACTTGTTTATGTAATCTCAAAAAAGGGTTTGTCCTGATAGACTGCCGGGTGTAATATTCATGTGATTAATAGCCTGGCGGGCCAATAGTTCCCTCGTGCCGGCAACAAAGAATCAGTACCTGTCAAGCCAGCGATATTTTCTCGGGGTATCCCCGAAGCGGACCGCCATAATAAACTCATGTGACCCGTAGGTTGACATCTGAATGGCGTTCAGTGTAAAGTCAAACGAGTACCCGAAGAAGAGCCTGTCACGCCGGACACCCACGTTGGCAATGAGGGCGCTTCCGGTCCTGAAGGTGGCACCCACCCAGATTTTGTTGTCATAAGAATATGTAATTCCAATATCCGCCTGAGGCCGAAGCTGTTCTGACATCTTGAGCAGCAGGGAGGGTTGTATGAGGGTCTTGTTGTCAGGCTCGAAGTCATAGTTGCCGAATATGTAATAGGACCTTTGAATCTTCAGATCCCTGTATGCCTGGCTTCCAGCCTTGATGAACCCCTCCATAAGCTCCTGGGCAGAGATACCGATGGCAAATTTCCTGTTAAGCAGGTAGGCGCCAAAATTGAAGTCAGGAACGAAGATCCCCTTCCTGAAATCCGTATTAAGCCATGGCTCATCAGGATCTTCAAAGTGTATCTGTCTCTGGTCTATCTTATAATGATATCCTGAGAACGCCAGGCCGAAAGAGAGCTGTGTGCCGCCCTGAAGCCATATATGGTAAGCATAGGAGGTTGAGAAGCCAGTCCTGCGGACAAGTCCGTTAATGTCGGAAAAGACAGTTGCCCCGAGTCCGACCTTTCCCTCGGTATGAGGCTTGAATATCTTCCTGTCAAAAAGATTATCGCGAATAAGGTATTTCTGTTTCAGAAGCCTGCCGTTGTAACTCAGTGAGTATGTCTGCGGCGCTCCCTGGTAACCTGTCCACTGCTGCCTGGTGGTGAGGTTGAGGCTCGTGTAACCATCAGCTCCGGCAACGGCGGGATTGATCAGATACTTGTTGAACAGGTACTGGCTGTATATCGGCAACTGCTGGGCATCAAGCCCTGCCGCCAATATAATTGCGGCAATGACCAACAACCCCTTTTTCATCTTACATGCTCCTTCGATCTTCTGCATAGCCTACCTTATTATGGTAACATGTCCGACGATGGGTTTCTCCCCGTTGTGGAGATCGATTGCGTAGTGGTACGAATCCATCGGTAGCTCCTTCCCGTTTGAAGCGCGGCCGTCCCATGGCTCTGTATAGCCATTACCGGATTTCCAAACCATCTCTCCCCACCTGTTGAGTATGATCACCTCAGCGTTAGTGTAAAATGCTATCCTGGCAATATTCCAGAAGTCATTTATACCATCGCCGTCAGGCGAGAAGGCGTTTGGAATGCCAACACAGATATCATTAAGTGGTTTAAGAAGCAGGGAGTCAGACAGCTGACATCCGTTGAAGTCCCTGGCCTCCACGATATAGAGACCCTGAACCAGTCCGGCTGCTTCCTGCGTTGTCTGGCCGTCGCTCCAGGTGAATGTGTATGCGCCCTCCCCGCCGGTGACACCTGCGAATATGCTTCCGTCATTGCTTTCAGGACAATACGGCGAGATCATGCTGAAGCTGATCCTCAGAGAGTCAGGCTGGCTGAGTGTAAGCGATGTATCAGCAACACAACCGTTGGCATCAGTAAGGATAACTTCATGAAGACCTTCTGTGAGGTTATTTCTCGTAGCTCCGGCCTGGCCGTCTGACCACAGGTATGTTGTTGCTCCGGCGGCGTTGACAGGCGTGACTGTTACACTACCGGACGCAGCTCCGGCGCAGTTGATATTGAAATTACCGCCGTTGCTCAGTCCGATGCTCAAAGTTGAGCTCAGTTTGCCGGGGGAGGCAAGTGCAATATCCTGAGTAAGTGTACACAGATTCCTGTCAGTAACAGTCACCGTGTAGGTGCCCTCCCGCAAGCCGAAGATGGAATCCGTTGCTGTGGCTGTGAATCCTGCCGGGCCGGACCATGTGTATGAATATGGGGCAGCGCCTGTCTGGGGAACGATTTTTATCCATCCGTCAGATCTGCCGAGACAGCTGATGCTGAAACCGTTATAACCAGAAAGATGAGCATCAAGAATGAGGGACTCCGGATTGTTCAGCACCGTGTCTGCAGTAATGTCACATCCGTAAGCATCGGTTACGTTTACTGTGTAACCGCCCTCGGTAAGAGAAGCTATGTCCTCAAAGGTTGATGTGAATCCCGAGGGACCATTCCAGGAATATGAATACGGAGCTCTGCCACCGGTGACTGTCAGATTGATGGAACCGTCATCATATAACGGAGCGTTAAGGCATGTAATGTCAGTCACGTCAAGGGTTACGCTGAGCGGTCCAGGTTCGGTAATAACAATGGCTCTGCCGTTTGTGCAGCCGTTGACATCTGTCACCAGCAGCTGGTAGTGTCCTGCCTTGACAGTAAGATCCTCCTGGTTACTTTGCCACGACGGCACTTCCGTGACGGTCCAGCTGTATGAATAAGTGCCGGGACCGCTTCCGCCGCCAACTGTAATATCAATTGTACCGTCACCCCCATTGCATCCGATGTTATATGCATTGTCAGGAGTATGAGATGTAACTACCCCGATGCTCAATGAATCCGGGTCATCAAGAGTATACGTGTACTCGCGATGGCACAGGCTGGCATCTGTTACTGTCAGGTCATATGTGCCGGTTCTGAGGCCGGTGATGGATGCAGTGTTTGCTGTAAATCCTCCCGGGCCTGTCCAGGAGTAGCTATATGCACCTGTGCCACCGTCGAACTGAAGATTAATGTAGCCGTTGGTACCGTCATAGCAGGAAATCTCATAGTTGCCGTCCGCACTCTGCGAGACATCCTCGTCAAGCAGGTCGATCCCATCCGGTTCTGTCATCACTTCTGTAAAATAGAACTCACAACCATGATTATCCCGTACTCTCAGCGTGTATTTGCCGGCGGGGATACCCACAAGGAGGCTGTCGGTATTGCTGCCTGTGATTAAGCCACCTTCTGAAGCCGTCCACTCATATGTATAGGGCGCTCTTGAGGTAACGAAGACCGTGTCAGCTCCGTCAAGATACCAGCTGGAAATCTGGCTGACCCTGATTGCACCGTCAGAATAGCCTTCACATGAGATATTGTTCTCTCCGGACATCGATTTTTCGAACTTCACGGTTGTGGCAGGGGCATCATAAAGAGTCTGATGCAGGTCTTTCCTGCACCCGTTTCCGTCAACGACTGACAGAGTATAATCTCCGGGTTTCAGGTTGTCAAGGTTAAAGAACACTCCCAGTGACATTGGTCCCTGATAGACTGTGTCAGCGGCATTCAAAATCAGATAGTAGTAATAAGATAATGCGTTCCCGTCTGTCAGGGCAATTGTAGCCGTGGCGTCCTCTGCCCCCGGACACGAGATGTATGGGTTAAAGTAGAACGACATCTCAGTTGTGGGTTCAAGCAGGTTAAGGAAGTCGGAACTGACGCATCCCAGACTATCTGTTACAGTGGCAGTATAATAACCCTGGCTGCATTCATCAGCGATAAACAGGTTATAGCCGGCCTCTTCCCAATAATCGGGTCCTGTCCATTCCACCCACATCTGATCGAGTCCGCGGGCATGGATGATCTCCAGGGCTCCGTTCTGACCACCCTCGCAGGTAATGGAGTCTTTAATTTCCAGCGATTGAAGCGGATGTGCATGCACCTTGACTTCCGATATTACCGCAGGTCCGTATGGGCAGCCCGGTCCGGTCACCTTGGGAGTAATATGGAAGAATACCGACTGCATTGTATCACTTTCGTTTGTGTATGGGAACTGAAGGTGGTCGCCAAGAGCAAGGCTGTTAAGCGGAGTACGGTTGCCGGCAACCACTGTAGTCGGGGCTGTAGCTGAGATAGTGTAATTGAATTCCCTTATTCCGGAGCTCATCACTGTGGGAGACAGTAATACAATGTCAGTTGTACCTCCGTAACAGATCTGGGTAGTGTTGTTCATCGGTGTAGCCCTGGGTGTCGGGTTGATCCAGACCCTGACCGTATCATTTATGCCGTAGCACTTTTGATTTCCGTTTACATCGAGTGTCACCGGAGAGACCACGTAAGTCACAATTCTTGCCGTGTCACCATTGTTTGTGAGTGGTTCTGTAATCAGATCAGTGACTGTCAGTCCTGTTCTGTCAGTGTAGCCGGTTATCTCAGGATATGTATTAATGGCATCTACATTGAATTCAACACCCCTGTATGATGTGGTTATGCTGGAGATCTGAATATTGACGCTTTCACCGTTACATAGCTCATCATCAGAGAGGGCCAATGCTACTTTTGCCGTTGGCTCAACATGTACAAGTATTGTTATTTCGACACCGTCATGGCAGGTCGGGTCTCCCGGTTTACCCTGTATATAAGGTCTGAAATTATAAGTTACAGTCTGGTAGCTGTCAGTTGAGTTTGTGAGCAGATCAGACATGTTTGCGATATGGCGTTGTCCGTCTGTCAGGGTGCCAGTTATTCCAAGCGGATAAGTCACATCAAAGTCGTACATGACCTCTCCCCTTGACACCACAAGGGAGTCTATTGTAAAGTCCACTGTTGATCCGTTGCAGAACAATGTATCAGGAAGGGTGACAGATATCCGTGGGACTGGCTGTACCCAGATTATCTGGAATTGAACAGTTTCATTGCCGCAGTCATCAGTCAGACTCCAGCGCCTGGTGATGAAACCAACAGCATCCACAGTGCCCATATCGGCATCAGAGTCAGTATAGATAGCATCCAGTGAGGTGTCACAGTTATCTGCTTCATCAGTAACATCCCCGGTATTTGTAACAGCTCTGTCATAAATCCCTGTTATGTCACGACAAATTGTGATGTCTGCAGGTACTGTAAATGTCGGAGGCGTGGTATCCCTGACAGTGATGATCTGTATGTGGGTTGTCGTGTTACCGCAGTCGTCTGTAAGGGTCCATGTCCTGGTGATGATCTCTTCTCCCTCGCACAGGCCCGGGGCTACTGCATCAGTGAACGTAGCATTGAGTGAGGTGTCACAGTTGTCTGCTTCATCCGTAACATCGCCTGTTACTCCTGCTGTTGCATCATAGCCGCACGTAGCATCCTTGTAGAT